>ERZ1643249.2948-NODE-2948-length-15400-cov-3.876377_pt1 | contig 15400 bp, 15 predicted proteins | sample MGYA00579263_ERZ1643249 | MGnify/ENA primary metagenome ERZ1643249 (study PRJEB29033, sample SAMEA4952264) | chicken gut metagenome | biome: Broiler Chicken; feature: Gastrointestinal Tract; material: Caecum | place: Ireland | collected 2018 | study: Broiler...
AGCCGTTCTCCGACAAAGGTCTCATTCTTTGCCGCGGAGACTTCCTGCTGAAGTTCCATAACTTCATCGGCCCAGAGTTTCTTCGTCTCCTCGGGCACCTGATGCTCGAAATCCGCGGCGGGTGTCTGCTCCTGTCTGGAGTAGGGAAAAGCCCCCAGACGGTCGAACTTCATCTGGCGGATAAAATCCAGAAGTTCCTCATGCTGAGCCTGATTCTCTCCCGGAAATCCGCAGATCAGCGTCGTGCGGATGGCGATGTCCGGCATTCTCTTCCTGAGAGCGGCGATGATCTCCTCGATATCCTGCCGGCTGGTTCTGCGCCCCATCCGGCGCAGGATCTCGTCATTGCAGTGCTGAATCGGCATGTCAATATAGTGACAGATCTTCGGGTTGGATGCCATCACATCCATCAGTTCCCCGGTAATCTCCTCGGGATAGCAGTACAGCAGCCGGATCCATCGAAGCCCCTCCAGCGCACCGAGACGGGTAAGCAGTTCCGGCAACGCCTTTTTCCCGTAGAGATCCCGGCCGTAAACGGTCGTCTCCTGGGCCACGAGAATCAGTTCCTGTACGCCCTGATTTACCAGATCGGCCGCCTCCGCCACAAGCTGTTCCATGGGAACGCTGCGGTAATCGCCGCGAATCTGGGGAATGACGCAGTAGGTACACCGCTTGTCACATCCCTCGGCGATCTTCAGGTAGGCGTAGTGACCGCCGGTGGTCAGAACACGCCCCGCGTTGTCATCGCAGAGCCCTTTCAGGGGCCGGATGACCGTCGGGCGCTCTCCCTTCAGGGTACTGCGCAGCACCGCCACAATCTCGTCGTAGGCGTTGGTGCCCACAATGGCGTCCACCTCCGGAATTTCCTGACGAATCTCCTGGGCATACCGCTGTGCGAGACATCCCACAGCCACCAGAGCTTTCAGAGATCCCTCCTCCTTGTAGCGGCCCAGATCGATCAGAGTCTGAATGCTCTCCTCCATGGCGTCGTGAATGAAACAACAGGTATTTACCACAATGGCGTCCGCCTCCGCCTCGTCGTCGGTCAGTTCAAAGCCCTCACGCCGCAGCATGGCCAGCATATGCTCGGAATCCACCAGATTTTTGTCGCATCCAAGGGATACAAAAAGAATTTTCATCGGTATATCCCCTACATTTCCTCCGGCTCCTCAGCCGAGTCCTCTGTTGTCTGCTCCTGAGCCTCCGCGCGCTCCTGTTCCTGCTCCTCCATCTCCCGGGCTTCCTCCTCGGTGAGAATCTTCAGCTTGCCCTGATAGAGTTCATCCACCGCGATGGACAGGGGTTTCTCTGAAGCGGAATAGGGGACCAGTCGCTCTGCGCCGTCGATGATCTGACGGGCTCTCTTGGCGGTCGCGCACACAATGCTGTAGCGGCTGTTTACCACCGGCTCCTCTCCGATTTCCACGTTGTCGTTTACCACTTTCATCAATTCCACATAGGACGGGTGTATCATGTTACATACTCCTTTCAAACTTCTTTAAATCTTCCTGCATTTTTTTTATGGTCAAATGATTTCGCTCCACGCGATAGTGCTCGCTCTGGATGATCTCATGTACCTGCCTGACACTCTCCTCGAGAACGTCGTTTACCACCAGATAATCATACTGAGGCATGAACTGGGACTCTTTGGCGGAGATCGCCAGTCTCTGGGCGATGACCTCCGGGGACTCCGTTCCCCTGCCCACCAGCCGCTCTTTCAGCTCGTCGGCGGAGGGAGGCATCACAAAGAGCAGAAGGGCGTCCGGGTAAAGTTCCCGCACCTGAAGCGCTCCCTGGATCTCGATCTCAAGGATCACATCCTTCCCCTCCGACACCAGCTTTTCCACATAGTCCCGGGGCGTCCCGTAGGAATTGCCGTTGAAGGTGGCATATTCCAGCAGCTCCCGGTTGGCGATCATTGCGTCAAATTCCTCCCGTGTCTTGAAGAAATACTCCCTGCCCTCCTGCTCGCCGTCGCGCATCTGACGCGTGGTGGCGGAAATGGAGAGACAGTATTCTCCGGGATAGGACTCGAGAAGGTGCTTCATGATGGTACCTTTTCCCGCTCCGGAAAATCCCGATAAAACAATAATCAGACCATTTTCATGCTTCATTTCCAATCTCCTCCCTCTCCGCGGCACCTCTGGTGCGGTTTGCGATGGTTTCCGGCAAAAGAGCCGACAACACCAGCGGTCCGTCCGTGATGATGACCGCCTTGGTCTTTCTGCCCTGGGTCGCGTCCACAATATTCCCCTCCTCTTTTGCCCTCTGCACCATGCGCTTCGCCGGCGCGGAATCCGGCGTAATCATGGCGACAATTCTGTCTGCCTGTATAATATTGCCAAAGCCGATATTTACAAAAAACATAGTCCTACCTACTCGATATTCTGTACCTGTTCCCTCACTTTTTCGATCAGTGTCTTCAGGGAAATTCCCACGTTGGCGATGGTCACATCCGTGGATTTGGACAACACTGTGTTGGCCTCCCGGTTCATCTCCTGGGCGATAAAATCCAGCTTCCGCCCCACCTCGCCGCCATTCTCCAGCGCATGCCGCATCTGCGCCACATGACTTTCCAAGCGGACGATCTCCTCATCAATGCAGATCTTATCCGCGTAGATGATGACTTCCGAAGCGATCCGGTTCTCGTCCAGCGACGTGTCTCCCAGCAGTTCTCTTACCTTCTGGGTCAGCCGGGCGCGGTACTCCTCCAGGATCTGCGGCGTCCGTTCTTTCAGGATCGCGACGTCCTGCTCCATGGCCGTGAGTTTCTCCAGAAGATCCTGACACAGCCGCTCCCCTTCCATTTCACGGTTGGCAAGAAACTGCTCCAGCGCCGCGTCGATGGCGTCTGTGACCAGGGGAAGCAGATCACCGGCGTCCTCCTGTGAATCCTCCACGGTCAGAATATCGGGATAAGCGCAGAGGCGGGACACCGTGACGTCATCCTCCAGATGAAATTTCTCCGATATCCGCCGCATCTGATCCAGATACATGGCCGCCAGACTGTCGTTGCGGACCACCCGGCAGGAAACCTCAGCGGATTCCTCCAGGGAGATGTAGACATCCACCTTTCCCCGGCCAATACAGGACGCCAGATACTTCCGCAGCTGCGTCTCCAGGGGATTGCATTTCCTCGGCAGCTTCATATTCAAATCCAGATACCGGTGGTTGACAGATTTGATCTCCACGGTTACCTTTCTTGTGCCGTCCTCTCGAATCCCCCGGCCATAGCCGGTCATACTTTTTATCATAAGGATGCCTCCGTGTATGCATAGATAAGTATATTATAGTGATTTTACAAAATTTCGTCAAATTAAATCTGGCGGAAGGTTTTCATTTTTTCCGGTTTGAGCTATACTGAGAGATATCCGGCGCCGCCCCGGCAAAAAAGAGGCGGTACCGATCAGTTTTTTTTGAACATACGGAGGTAGATATATATGGCACTGGATGGCATCACGCTGCACTGCCTTGCTCACGAGCTCAACAGCAGCCTGCAGAATCAGAGAATCGGAAAAATCGCGCAGCCGGAGAAGGAGGAACTGCTCTTTACCTTCAAAATTCCCGGACAGACCAGACGCTTGCTGCTGTCCGCGAACGCGTCCCTTCCCTTCGCCTGCTTCACATCGGAAAACAAGCCCAGTCCGCTGACCGCGCCGAATTTCTGTATGGTGCTGCGCAAATATATCGGGAACGGCAAAGTCCTTTCCGTGACCCAGCCCGGACTGGAACGGGTTTTATGCTTTTCCATCGAACACTTAAATGAAATGGGCGATCCCGGCGTAAAATATCTGTATGTGGAGCTGATGGGCAAACACAGCAATATTATTTTCTGCGATGAAAACAATATCATCATCGACAGCATCAAACACATCTCCGCCCAGATGAGCTCCGTGCGGGAAGTGCTTCCCGGCAGAACCTACTTCATCCCCACCCAGGAGGGCAAGGAAAATCCCCTGACGGTTACAGAAGACGCTTTTCTCGCCCGCATCGGCTCCTGCCCCGCGCCTGTCCACCGGGCCATTTACCAGAGCTATACCGGCATCAGCCCCCTCATGGCCCAGGAGATCTGCTACCGGGCAGGCATCGACGGGGATCAGTCCACCGCGGCTCTTTCCCCGGAGGATCTGTCGCGGCTGTACGACGCCTTCGACGGGCTTATGGAACTGCTGAAAAACGATGATTATCAGCCTGTCATCCTGTACGATCAGGATGTGCCGCTGGAGTTCGCGCCCTTCCCCATCCGTATGTACGCGGACAAGACCCAGGAGACCTGCGCTTCCATGTCCGAGGCCCTGGAGCGCTTCTACGCGAAAAAGAACCGCCACACGGTCATGCACCAGAAATCCTCCGATCTGCGCCGGCATCTTTCGACGCTTCTGGAGCGCACCTCCAAGAAGCTGCAGCTTCAGCTGCGCCAGCAGGAGGACACCGCAAAGCGGGAAAAGTACCGTCTGTACGGAGAGCTGCTCCACACCTACGGCTATCAGATTCCCGCCGGAGCAAAAAGCGCTCAGGTTACCAACTACTATGACGACAGCGAGATTACCATCCCGCTGGACGACACCCTAAGCGCCATGGACAACGCGAAAAAATATTTTGACCGCTACAGCAAGCTCAAGCGGACTGACGAAGCCCTCCAGACACAGATCCGGGAGACGAGGGAGTCCCTGGCCCATCTCCAGTCCATCGAGAGTTCCCTGAATTTCGCGGAATCCGAGGAGGATCTGGATATCATCCGGGACGAGCTGGCAGCCTACGGATATCTGAAGGCGAAAGGCGGCCGCAAAAAGAACAAAATGCAGAAAAAGAGCCGGCCGCTGCACTATGTGGACGCCAACGGCTTTCATATTTATGTGGGAAAAAACAACTATCAGAACGACGAGCTGACCTTCCGCTTCGCCTCCGGCAACGACTGGTGGTTCCACGCCAAGGGCATTCCGGGCTCCCACGTCATCGTCCGCTCGGAAAACAGGGAACTCCCCGACGACACCTACGAGACCGCGGCGGCTGTGGCAGCCTACTACTCCAACGGCCGGGACAGCGAGAAGGTCGACGTGGACTATCTTCAGAAAAAAAATGTAAAAAAACCCAACAGCGCTGTGCCGGGATTTGTGATCTACCACACCAACTACTCCATGACGATCCATCCGTCCCTGTCCGGCGTGCGTCCGGAAGATTAAAAAATAACAGAACATGCCAGACTAAATCGTCTCCCATCACATATACTATCTCTGTAATCATCGGATGATTGCATATGCAAAGAACAATCCCGAACAGGAACAATTCCAGGGGGGAAAGTAAAAAGGAAAGGGAGGAAATGAGATATGTCAGGCAGAAAGAACAACCGCGCAGCCGTACCGGAGGCAAAGGGCGCGCTGGATCGTTTCAAGTACGAGGTTGCCAGTGAGCTGGGCGTACCTCTGAAGGAGGGTTACAACGGCGATCTGACTTCCAGACAGAACGGTTCCGTGGGTGGATATATGGTAAAACGTATGATTGAGGCCCAGGAGAAGCAGATGGCAAATAAGTAAGGCAATAGCAGCAGACATCCTCTGGCCGAAACCCGGCCGGGGGATGCCTTTTTACATTCTGCGGTAACCCCCTCTTCCGCCTGAGGGAATCTGTTTACAGCACATAGGTGTTGCGCTCCATAAAGCTTCTGGCATATTCGTGCAGATGCGAGTGTTCCACGAGACCGGGATCCTCCTTCAGAAGTTTTTCCACATCCGCCGCTGCCTTCTGCAGCCACCCGGCATCCTGTATGATATCAGCAATGCGGAAATTGAAATCTCCGCTCTGCCGGACACCAAAGAGATCCCCGGGCCCCCGAAGTTTCAGATCCTGCTCCGCGATGTAGAATCCGTCGTTGGACTGGTTGAGAATTTCCAGCCGTTTCGCGACTTTCTCCCCCTTGAAGCTGTCCATGAGAATACAGTAAGACTGGTCCTTTCCGCGGCCGACACGTCCCCGAAGCTGGTGCAGGGCCGCCAGTCCGAACCGGTTGGCGTTCTCAATCAGAATTACCGTGGCATTCGGTACATTGACCCCCACCTCCACCACCGTCGTGGATACCAGGACCTGAATCTCCCCCGCCGCGAAGGATTCCATGATCCGGTTTTTCTCCGCCGGTTTCATCCTCCCGTGGAGAATTCCAACAGAAATTTTTCCCCCATAGAACGCCCGCAGTTTCTCCCCATATTCCAGCACATTTTCCGCTTCGGTCTTCTCGCTGGCCTCCACCAGAGGACAGATCACATAGGCCTGATGGCCCCGTTCGATTTCCCGCTCGATAAAGCGGTAAGCTGTCGGACGCTTTTCCGTCTTCACGGCGCAGGTCTTGATGGGCAGACGGTTGGCCGGCAGTTCCCGGATCAGGGAAATCCGCATATTGCTGTAGAGGATCATAGCCAGCGTCCGGGGAATCGGCGTGGCGCTCATCACTGCCGTATGGGGGCAGGAGGCTCCCTTCTTCGTCAGCGTCTCTCTCTGGCGGACACCGAACCGGTGCTGTTCGTCGGTAATGACCAGGGCAAGCTGCCGGAAATCGACGGCATCCTGGATCAGCGCGTGGGTTCCCACCACGAACAGCCCATCCTCGCCGGCGATTTTCTCCCTGGCCATGCGCTTTTCCCTGGCCGTCATCGAACCCACCAGACACACCACCTCATAGGGCAGACCATACTCCTCCAGCATCTGTCCAAAGGTCTGGGCATGCTGTCTTGCCAGAACCTCTGTGGGCGCCATAATCGCCGCCTGATATCCCTGGCTGACCGCGTCCAGCATGGCGAGAAAGGCCACCACGGTCTTCCCGGATCCCACATCTCCCTGAATCAGCCGCTGAGAGACAAACGCTCCCCGCAGATCCTGCCTCAGGCTGTCCAGGCTCTCCCGCTGTCCCGCTGTCAGTTCATAGGGCAGAGCCGCCGCTGTCGGCTCCACCAGATCGTCCTTTGCCACCGGCGGAAAAGTCCAGTTGTTTTTTACCGCGCTCTGATTTTGCTGCTGGAGCTGAGAACAGAGAAGGAAATAGAAAAATTCTTCGTACACAAGACGGTTTCTGGCCTCCAGCAGGCGGTCGAAGGTCTCCGGAAAATGAATCTCCCGATAGGCCTGCTCTTCTCCCGGAAACTTTTCCCGCTCCACCACAAAGCCGGGGAGCAGGTCAGCCGGAAATTCCACCGCATCCAACGCCTGACTGACCGTTTTTTTGACCATCTGATTGGTCAGCCCCTTTGTCAAACCGTAGATCGGCTGCAGAGACTCTCGGAGAGCCGCATACTGCCCCTCGTTGTAGACGGCGCACTGTTCCATCTTCTGTCTACCCTTCTCCGTCAGCAGCTTTCCGTAAAAAATGTAGGGAATCTTCGGCTTCAGCTGACTTCTGAGGTAAGGCATCCGATACCAGATCAGTTCCACAGGCTCCGCCTCCTGGCGGTAAGCGGTGGCCACGGTAATCTCCATTCGTTTTCCACGGCGCACCAGCGGAACCTGGTGCAGGATACCGCGGATGGCACACGCGCTCTCCCCCTCTCCTGCTGTCTCTCCAGAAGCCAGCGGTTCGGGAAACTGCTGATAGGTGCGCGGAAAATGAAGGAGTATATCACCTACGGTGTATACTCCTATCTTTGCAAACAACTGTTTTGTTTTCTCTCCGATGCCTTTGATCTCCTGTATCGAAGCTTCCAGTCTCATCCTTCTCTTCCTTTATTTACTCTACCGACACGACATAATAGTATACCGGCTGTCCACCCGCCTGAAGTTCCACCTCCAGATCCGGGTATTTCTCCTCCACGGCGTCGGCAAGCTCCTGAGCCTCCGACTCGGAGACATCGGCCCCGTAGAAGACGCTGACAATAGCGGAATCCTCATCCACCATCTGATCCACCATCTGGGCGAAGCACTGCTTCATATCCTGATTGACCGAGAGAATGCCGCTGTCGCCGATTCCCATATAGTCCCCTTCCTTGATGTCCTTGTCGTCCACCACGGTATCGCGGACTGCGTAGGTAACCTGTCCGGTCTTCACATTGGCGATCTCCTGCAGCATCCGGGACTCGTTCTCCTCCGGAGTCTGCTCCGGGATATAGTTGATCAGCGCGGTAATTCCCTGGGGAATCGTCTTGGTGGGAAGCACAATCACGCGCTTGTCCTCCGTCAGAGACGCCGCCTGGTTCGCCGCCAGAATGATATTCTTGTTGTTCGGAAGAACAAACACCGTGTCCGCGTTGACGCTGCGGACAGCATCCAGCACATCCTCCGTGCTGGGATTCATGGTCTGTCCACCCTCGATCAGAGCGTCCGCTCCCAGATCGCGGAAAATCTGATTCAGTCCTTCGCCGATGGAAACCACGACAAATCCCATATCCTTCTTCGGTCCCTCATCCTTCTTTCGTTCAGCCTCTCCGGCCTTCTGCGCAGCCGCCTGTTTCTCGGCGTCCTTGATGAGCTTCTCCTGGTGTTCCTCACGCATATTGTCGATCTTGATCTTACTCAGCGAACCGTAAGTCAGCGCCTTCTGGATGGCGAGACCCGGATCGTTGGTATGTACGTGAGTCTTTACGATCTCATCGTCCGCTACCACCACAATCGAATCTCCGATGGATTCCAGATACGCCTTATAGCTCATCTCTTCCTTTTCATCCAGCGGATTGTTCAGCACAATGATGAACTCGGTACAGTAACCGAATTTGATATCCTGCTCCGTCTCCTGGGAGATTTTCACGAATTCACGACCTGTCTCAGCGCCCTCGATGGTGTAGTCAATCTCCTTGCCGAGAAGCGCGTCATAAGCGCCCTTTAAGACTTCCACCAGCCCCTGGCCGCCGGAGTCCACAACACCCGCCTGCTTTAAGACCGGAAGCATCTCCGGTGTCCGGGCAAGCACGTCCTCAGCCTCCGCGATGACCTCTCCGATAAAGTATACCAGATCATCTGTGGTATCCACCAGCTCCAACGCCCGGTCCGCAGCGCCTCTGGCCACCGTCAGAATCGTTCCCTCCTTGGGCTTCATAACGGCCTTGTAAGCGGTCTCCACCGCTCTCTGCATCGCGTCGCACAGAATATCCACATCGATCTCCTCCGCCTCGCCGATTCCCTTGGTAAAACCGCGGAAAAGCTGGGAGAGGATAACGCCGGAATTTCCCCTTGCTCCCCGCAGGGAACCGGAGGATATGGCCTTGCACAGCGCCCGCATATTGACCTGCTCCAAAGCGCTGACTTCCTTGGCCGCCGACATGATCGTCATCGTCATATTGGTTCCGGTATCTCCATCCGGAACAGGGAATACATTCAGCTCATTGATCCATTCCTTCTTTGCCTCCAGATTTTTGGCTCCGGCAAGAAACATCTTTGATAATTGAGACGCATCAATCGTATTGATTTCCACCTGTCCTATCCTCCTTAGTCAATCACTCTTACGCCTTCAACGTAAATGTTCATTTTTTTGACCGTCATCCCCGTCAGTTCTTCCACTTTGTACTTAACGGTCTCCATCAAATTGTCCGCGACTGTCTGTACGCTGACACCGTAGGCAATGATCACATGGAAATCGAGGGAAATCCCGTTCTCCTCATCCACCAGAACCGAAATGCCATGATTCAGATAATCCTTTTTCAGAAGCTTTACCAGCCCGTCCTTCATGTTGACAGCGGCCATTCCCACAATGCCGAAACACTCCACTGCCACAGAACCCGCATAGGTCGCAATTACATCCGTATCAATCAGAATCTTTCCGAATTCTGTCTCTATTTTTCCTTGCATACGAAACCTCCAATCTTCCTTCTCAATGGTAAATCAGACCATAACATGGTATTATTATAAACTATTTCCGAAAAAATACAACGTGAATTTTTCCGGGGCCTCCATCTTCTCCGATTTTATGCCGATTTTATCGAAAAAAGCGGTTGCTTTTTTTTTATCCCTCTGATATAATGTGCATGTTGCGGTTGCGACACAGATCAACGAGTATCATTCCAAGGAGGTGTTATCATGGCAAAATGTGCAGTTTGTGGAAAAGGAGCTCATTTCGGAAATAATGTCAGCCATTCTCATAGAAGATCCAACAGAATGTGGAAATCCAATATTAAATCTGTAAAATGCAGCGTAAACGGTACACCCAAGAAATTGTATGTTTGTACTTCCTGCCTGCGTTCCGGAAAAGTTGAGCGAATCTAGTAAAGAGAAACGGATTATCTGGAAAGGAAAGAAGGGCTGTCCTCGGACAGTCTTTTTTTATTTCCCGGAAACTGCGTTCCTACTTCTTCTTCCCTCCTCCGCAGCAGAAAAGCTGATACCCCACAAACATCAGGCCGACAGCCAGGAAAAAGCCGGCCACCTCATTGTCGATCAGCATCATCAGCAGAATCCCGAGGGCTATGCAAAACATGGCAAATCCCAAAACTCTTTTCATAGGACATAAGAAAACGCATATACTGACTTCTCTTCAGTATATGCGTTTTCTCTTCCGTTCACTACTGCGGATTTACCGCGTCGTCAATCATATCTTCCATCTCCTGGGCTGCCTTCTCCCGGGCTTCCTCATCCTGGCTCCTGCCGTTCATGCCCGCCGCGAACTTGTCCACGAAATCCGGAATCATATCCAGGATCTTCTCGATACCGCGGTTGTTGTCCACGCTGATCATGCGGGTTGTGCCATTGTGAATGATCAGAACCGCGCTGGGACGCATCTTTCCGCCCATACCGCCGCCGCTGTTGTTCCTTCTGGAATCCGTGCTGCGGAAAGCGCCTGCCGCGACGCCGAAGGTTACATCCACCAGGGGAAGAATGATCGTGTCCCCGATATGAATGGCCTCCCCGACTACCGTCTTGGTGGAGAGAAAGCTGTCCATCCCCTTAAACAGTGACCCCACCGTCTCGTTAAAGATTACATTGTTCTTTTCCATTTTCAACCTCCGTTTTACAGATCAAATAATCTTCTACAGTCCTCGTTCCGATATATCTTCAGCAGCAGAAAAGCCAACTGCCAGAAATAAATCTCGCTCTCCAGCTGCACATATCCGCGAAAATAGATTCCATCGCTCTCAAAATCCGGACGAAAGTGAATGTTTTTCCCGTAAACACCCGGCCACAGACTGATGATCCCCGTCAGTTCTCCGGTCCAGGCCGGATCTCCCAGAGAATAATCCGCGTCCGCTTTCGTCAGATGGGGACAGAGCTTTTTCAGATAAGCCAGTCCCTCCCGGATCAGAAAAGAGATCGCTCTGCGCTGGGACGTGTCCGGCAGGCCGCTCCCCAGATTCCGCAGCCGCTCAGCGGCAGAAGGTCCTCCTCTTTGCCGCCGTTTTTTTCCGGCTTTTCTTTGCCCGGTCTGTCCGGCCTGCTTTTTCCTAACCCTCTCGTCTGCTGCGGGCGCATGTTCTGCCTGCCCGCTTTTTGGCGGTTCTCTCTTCGGCTTCTCTTCCCGAGGTCTGCCTCCCAACGCTTTTTGGGTAGCCCGGGCCGGCTTTCCATTCTCGGAAATTTCAGGTTGCCCGGAAATCCGCGCCTCTCCGGTCGAAGCCCGGGATGCCTGCGTTTTCTCTTTTTGAGCACTTTCTCCGGCGCCATATCCGCGCGCATCCGGCTCTTTCGTCCCTGCCCTCTTCGGGGCCAGAACCCATTTTCCCCAGAACGCTCCTGCGCTCCAATCTGACTTTCCCTCCCGATAAGATGCCCGGATCTGAAAGAAATGAAGAAATCCGAGAATCCGAATCCGAAGATCCGGGGAGGGATCGCAGGCCGCATAAATCTTCACATGAACCGGCAAAAAGAGCAGATAGAGCAACGCCAGCAGGATCATTCCCACCAGGACGGCCAGTATGATTCCAAACACTTTTAGTATTGCCAGCAAAACAGCCAAATTCCCGTTCTCCTATTCTGTATGATTCTCCATTCCTGCCTGAAAATATTCCTTCAGATGATAATTTCCGGTGGCTTTCTGCACATCCTCCACCATTGTCCGAATCAGCGCAACCGCGTGGTAGTAGCCTCTGGCCACTCCAACCACCGCCAGATCCTCCCTGTCAAACCATGACGCTTTGATCAGCTTAGCCGGCAGAATCTCCAGTTCGCCATCCTGCATCTGACTGATGGCAATCACAAACCAGGTCCCCGGACATCTGCCCGACGCGATGCGCGCGATCGCCTGGTTCCTGTCCTGCGATATGTTGCTGCTCATATAAAGTTTGTCCCAGACCTGCATACAAATACCTCAAATCCATCCCTGTGGCACAGCTTTAAAAATATTTGTGGCTGCCCCACAAATTACATTTGCGCAGATCCTGATACTCCTCATAGGCCTTTTCCAGAATCTGCTTCTCATTCGGAAAGCGCAGCAGATGATACGCTTCATGATACTTATAGAATCCGGAATCCACAAAATACTCTTCCCGTTGTGGTTTGCTATAGTAACTTTCACCCCTCATGAGATACCAGTACACCTGTTTGTTTACCTCGCCCTCCGGAACCGAAAAGCGATACTGGCTTTTGCCGATAAACTTTACGATACTCGCTCTGGCCCCGGTCTCTTCCTTTACCTCTCGCAGGGCCGTCTGCTGATACTTTTCTCCGGGCTCCACCGTTCCTTTCGGGAGAACCCATCCCTCATACCGATTCTTGAAATTCTTGTACAGCACAAGAATTTTTCCGCGAAATATTACCACACCGCCACAACTTATTGCCTCGATCATTGCAATTTCCTCCTGATGCGGTGTAACTGTTCTTTAGTATAGCTTATTTTAAAACCTCATGCAAGGGAGGATCCCTCTCTACTGAAAATAAACGTCAAACATCTTCTTCGCCAGGGGCACCGCGTGGCGGCTTCCGTAGCCGGCCCCTTCCATGATGACAGCCACCGCGATCTCCTTCCCGGAGGCGTCTGTGGCATAGCCCACAAACCAGGAATGGGTGTTATCCTTGTCCGATGTGTACTCGGCGGTTCCCGTTTTTCCGTAAACCGTGTAGCGGTCGGACTGCAGGGAAGTGCCCGTCCCCTCCGTTACCACTGCCCGCATCAGCTCCTGAAGCGCCGATGCCTCGCTGGCCGAGAGGATATTTCCGTAGGACTGGGGATCGTACTGCTTGACCAGTTGCTGCTGATTGTTCATGGAGTGATCGATGATATAAGGCTCCATCAGCTCTCCGCCGTTGGCGATGGCGGACACGATCATAGCCATATGCAGCGGTGTCGTCAGCGTAGTTCCCTGTCCGATGGAAGTCTGCATGATCTCCGCCGGGGAAGTCTGCTCCGTGAGTGCGAAACTGCTGGCGTTCACATTGCCCAGACTTGTGGGCAGGCTGTGATTGAACAGCAGATCCTCCGCCACGTCCCCGTACTCCGAAACATTCAAGGACAGACCCATATCGGAGAAGGCGCAGTTGCAGGAATTCGCGAACGCCTCCAGGAAAGTCTGGTGTCCATGAGCCTCGTTTCCGGTACAGTGGATCGTATAGCCGCCGGCATTGTATGTGCCGGTACAGTCAAATGTATAATTCGCATAGTCGGGATGCTCCCGCATATAAGCCAGCGCCGTGACAATCTTGAAGGTGGATCCCGGCGGATACAGTCCCTGGGTGGCCCGGTTGACCAGTTCGCTGGAATCCCCGGAAATCAGGCTGTCCCAATCTTTCGCAATGGAATTGGGATTGAAATCCGGCTTCGAAACCATGGCGAGAATTTTTCCGGTGGAGGGCTCCAGCGCCACCACGGCTCCGTCATAGCTTCCCATTCCGTCATAGGCCGTCTCCTGGAGGTTGTAGTTTAAGGTCGTCACCAGATCATCTCCCTGATTCTTCTGACCCGTAATCTCGTTTACCAGCCGCTCCAGCACAAAGGCGTTGGACCGCAGCAGATTGAAATTGCCGTCCAACTCCACCCCCGCCATACCGTTCACATTGTACCCCACAGCATGGGCGAACATGGGGCCGTACGGATAGACTCTCGTCTCTGTACCGTCCTCCGCCACATCCGTCCTGGCCAGCACCTGTCCGTCGGCGGAGAGAATGCGCCCCCGGATGACCGTGTCCGACAGGGTCGCCAATCTGGCGTTGTAGGGATTGTTGATGAAATCCTCACTCTTAAATTGTAGGAAATAGACAAAATATCCGGAGAGACAGATAAACAGCGCCAGAAAAAAGTAGGTAATAACCGCAAACTCCCGGTTGCCCTTCCTGCGTACCGGTGCTGCGGACTCTCCACCGGAAGCTGACGCGCCAGCGCTGCCCTGGCGGCCTTTGGCGCTTTTGCCCGCGGCCGCTTTTCTGCCCGAAGCTTTTGTCCCGGAAGCCGCGCTTCTTCCTCCGGCGGTTTTCTTTGCGGAAGCGGTCTTCTTTCCCGCGCTCTTTTTCTTTCCGCCATCCTTCGAGGAGCCGTTGAGATCTATGATATCGATATCAATTAAATCTTTTTTGTTTCTTTTTGTTGTCTTCATAGAGTTCTCCTTCATTTACATGCAGCACATAGAGTCCCTGAATAATGGCAAAGAGGATCATCGATGCCAGAAGGGAACTTCCTCCGTAGCTGACCAGCGGCAGCGTCACACCGGTAGAGGGAATGAATTTTGTCACGCCTCCCAGCGTGAGGAACACCTGGGTACCGTACAGTGTCGCCAGCCCCAGAGCTACCAGCTTGTAAAACAGATCCTTCATCTGCATGGCGATATTGAAAAACATCAGCAGACAGCTGATACATACAAAAATCAGGCAGAGGGCGAAGAACCCGCCCATCTCCTCAGAGATCGCGGCGAACACAAAATCTTTCGTGACCACCGGGATCTTCTGCGGCATTCCCTGGTAGAGGCCGGAGCCGAACCATCCGCCGGTGCCGATGGCAAACAAAGACTGGCTGATCTGATAGCCCTCGTTATCGATAACACTCAAAGGATTCTCCCAGGCAATCACGCGGGTCCGCACATGGGAAAACAGAAAGTAAGCCGCCACCGAAGCCACCGCTCCGCTCCCCAGCCCCAGCACAAGATAGCCGGGCTGCCTTGTGGCCACATAGAGAATGGCGAGGTAGGTAATCAGAAAAATGAGCGCGCCGCCCAGATCCCGGGAGATCACAAGAATCAGCACATGAAGCGCTGCGATGATCGTCGTCTTTACCACATGGATAAACTCCGTGGATTTTACCAGCATGGCGCCACAGAAAAAGACGAAGATGATCTTGATGAACTCCGAGGGCTGAATGGAAACAGGACCCAGGTTCAGCTTCAGCTTGGCGCCGTAGTCGGTACTTCCCGCCACAGCCACCACTGCCAGGCCGGCCAGTCCCACCAGGGCGTAGAGCCAGGCAAGCTTGTTGAAAACTTTCAGCTTCGCCACCAGCACCGGAATGAAACAGGTAATGACCACCGCCGCGGCCGCAATGATAAACTGTCGTACCGCCTGCTCAAAATTGAGC
>ERZ1643249.2951-NODE-2951-length-15382-cov-5.243818_pt1 | contig 15382 bp, 10 predicted proteins | sample MGYA00579263_ERZ1643249 | MGnify/ENA primary metagenome ERZ1643249 (study PRJEB29033, sample SAMEA4952264) | chicken gut metagenome | biome: Broiler Chicken; feature: Gastrointestinal Tract; material: Caecum | place: Ireland | collected 2018 | study: Broiler...
CGGCGTACGGTACCAGGTGGGCGACGAGCTGACCCTGACGGTGGGCAGAAGAGTCAGCGAAGGGTATGATCTGGACCAGTCTACGCCCTATGCAGAGGGCGAGGAGACATTTGTGCCGGTCTTTGCGAAGACCTACCGGGTGGTGGGTATTACAGAGCGGATGGACAATGTTATGGAGGACCGTATGGCTCCCGGCTACACGGTCGTTACCTGCTTTGACGAGAGAGACGGGAGCGTGGTACATCCCGGCACGGTGGATGTGTTTGTGCGGCTTACCCCGGAGGGGCTGCGGCACGCGGATGAGACGGTTTCCCGGATACTGGGGATTCCCACGGAGGTGTATCAGGCCTGGAAAGATGGAAGCATCAGCTCCGAGGACTATGAACAGTATGTGACAGGGACGGATCTGGAAAACCGTTTCCACGAGAATGAGAATCTGATCCGCTATGAGACGCTGAATTTCGGCAATTCCAGCCTCAGTTTTGTATACTCCATGGCGGCGATTGTCATTGTCATTATTCTGTTTACCGCAGTATTCTGCATCAGCAACAGTTTCTCCATCTCCATCACAGAGAAGATGCGGCAATACGGAATGCTGGCCTCGGTGGGGGCGACGCCCCGGCAGATTCGGAAAAATGTGTACTATGAGGCTTTTCTTCTGGCGGCGGTGGGAATCCCGCTGGGAACGGGCAGCGGCCTGCTGGCCTGCTGGGTTCTCACCAATGTGGCCAGCTCTCTTCTGGAGAGCGCCCTGGGAACGTTCCTGCGTTTTGAAATTTCCTTGCCGGCCCTCCTGCTCTCCGTGGGACTGGCGCTGCTGACAATCTTTCTGTCCGCGCGGACACCGGCCCGGCGGGCGGCGAAGGTGTCTCCGATCTCCGCAATTCAGGGCCTGGATGATATCCGTATCCGGGCGAAGGAGGTTCGCGTGCCGGGAGTGATCGGCAGAATGTTCGGAACCGGCGGCGTGATCGCCTGGAAAAACATGAGGCGCAGCAGGAAGAAGTACCGTGTCGCGGCGGCCTCCATCGCCCTGAGTGTGATGGCCTTTGTGTCCATGGCTTCCTTTATCCGGCTTGCCTTCGGGGCGACGGACTATTATCTGAATCATCTGGAATACAAGCTGGTCTATTACGCGACGATACCGGATGACTATGAGAAGGCGGTGGCGATCGCGGATCGGGAGGATGTGACAGAGGGCAGTGTTGTGCGCCAGACCCTTCTGGAGGTCGATCTGGAGGGGCTGCCCTGGGCTGACGAGGAGGCGGAGGCGTATTTCTCGGAGGATACCGACACTATGTCCATCGGGATCTGTTCCCTTGGGGATCGGGCCTATCGGGATTACGTAAAGGAGTTGGGGCTGACTTACGACGAGGCCAAAGACAAGGCGATCCTGTTTAACAGTTTCAGCCTCTACGATGAACAGACGGGACAGAGTCGTGCGCACCGGATTTTCCGGATGTCGGCCGGGGATGTCTTCTCGGGAAGCATCTATGATCTGACTGCCGAGGGGGAGGACAGCGGCCGGGAGGATGTTTCTCTGGCACTGGCAGCGGTGACAGACAGGGAGACGCTGGGAATTTCGGGAACACAGGCTGTTTTGATTGTCAGCGATGAGTGGATGGACGCCCATGCGAACGCAGTCTTTGAATCAGCTACTGCGTATTATGACTGTGAGGATGCGGACGCGCTGCAGGAGGTAATGACGGATGAATATGGTATTCCGGTGGATCATATTACAAATCAGGAACAGACTTATGAGGATGAGCAGGCTCTCTTTACCACCGTTTCTGTCTTTTGTTACGGCTTTATTCTGGTCATTGCTCTGATCGGTGTGACCAATATTTTCAATACGGTTACCACCAGCATGGAGCTGCGGAGCAAGGAGTTTGCCATGCTCCGGTCGGTGGGAATGACGAGTGGGGAATTTACCCGGATGATCGCTCTGGAGAACATTTTCTGCGGGGCAAAGGCGCTGGTCGTCGGCCTTGTGGTGGGCTGCGCGCTCTCCTTTGTGATCTACCGCAGTATGGTTGGCGGAGCGGACGTCACGTATCAGCTGCCCTTTGTCCCCATGCTGATCGCCGTGGCGGCAGTGGTGCTGCTCCTGGCCCTCATTACCTGGTATTCCCTGAAAAAGATCGCCGCTCAGAACATGATTGAGACGATCCGGCAGGACAATATATAGGCCGGGAGGCGGAATTCTTAAATCTTTCTAAAGTATGAAAAAAGACTTGCATCGCGCGGGAGGACGTTTTATAGTAGAGACATCTCCTGACGATGCAGGTCTTTTCACATATCAAACGTTTTACTCTGTGTATCATATCTGTCTGACAGGATATCCGCTCGGATATCAGAATCAGAATAGGAAAATTCCGTAGGACAGCTTATCATTCTATAAAAAGAAATTGCATCATTGTTTCAATGATAGTATACTGATAATAGACAATATATATAGAAATATGTTTTTGCGTCTGATGGGGAAGGAATCAAAAATTGTGGAAACAGGAAAACAGGGCAGATCATACAGGAGGAGAAGTATGTTGGATAGAGAAGATATCAGAATGATTGGGGATTTGCTGGATCAGAAACTGGAGGAGCAGAGCGGGCGGTTTGACCGGAAATTGGAGGAACAGAGCGCTTGCTTTGATCAGAAACTGGAAGAGCAGAGCGCCTGCTTTGACCGGAAACTGGAGGAACAGAGCGCCCGCTTTGACCGGAAACTGGAGGAACAGAGCGCTCGCTTTGACCGGAAATTGGAGGAGCAGAGCGCCTGCTTTGACCGGAAACTGGAGGAACAGAGCGCCCGCTTTGATCAGAAACTGGAGGAGCAGAGCGCGTGGTTTGACCGGAAGCTGGAGGAACAGGAGGCTCGCTTTGACAAGAAGTTTGAAGAGCAGAATACGTGCTTCGGCAAAAGGATGGAAGAGCAGGAGGTTCGCTTTGACGAGAAACTGAGCCGCAGTATACGGGAATCGGAAAATTTGGTTCTGGAGGCCGGGGAAAGGAACCGCGCGATACTTGAGCAAAAGATCGATGATCTGAGGGTGGATGTGAGTGAACTGCAGCAGTATTACCGGGCAAATAGAATGCAGCAGGATACGACAGAACTTTTGCGCAAACAGGTCAAAGGTCTGGAGGAGAGAGTTGAGATACTGGAAGCCCGAATCGGTTGAGGGGATGAGGAGAAGAATGGGAGAATCGATAGATTTTGTGCGGCAGTTGGAAGAACAGATGCAGGTGTACGGAGTAAAGACCAGCAGGTTTGCGGTAGATGAGGAGAGCCTTCGCAGAAACGGTGGTGGTCTGGAAGAATATTTTTTTCAGGATTATGATTACGACCAGAGCCTTGCCAATATCCAAAAGTATTGTGAAGAAGGAGTTGTCTATGTCCTTCGGGATCGTTTTGGTATGTGGAATTATTCGTTTTTGCTGCCGGGCAGTAAGGATGAGAACGCGGAAATGATGCATATCGGTCCGATCCTGACGGAATCGCCAAAACAGCTCCTTCTGACAGTGGCGAAGAAAAACAGTCTGACAGCGGAGCAGGAGCGGGAACTGGAGGAGTATTACTACAGTATCCCATTGATACAGTCCCTGGAGATTTTTGAAGGACTCCTGTTTTTACAGTTAAATTATATTTATGGTTATGACGGGCGACTGGAAATCAATCGCATCGAGAGTTATTTCAGAAAGGATGTGATGAGACAAAAGCCGTTTGAGGAGGAAACCCCACAGCTTTCCATGGAAGTGCTGGAAGAGCGGTATCGACGGGAGGAGGAGTTGCTGTCCGCGATAACAAAGGGAGATATGGAGGGGGCATATGCGGCACAGAGCAGGCTGGCCGGTTGCCATCTTGAGCTGCGGGCCGGTTACAGTACGCTGCGGGAGGCGAAAAATATGCTCCTGACATCCAACACTCTGTACCGGAAGGCTGTTCAGGCGGCGGCGGTACATCCGATGCATATCGACCGGATTTCCAGGCATTACGCAAAGCGCATAGAGGAGAGTGTATTTGTAAAGGAATTGGAAGAATTATCGCATGAGATGATCCGCAAATACTGTTTTCTGGTAAGGAATCATTCCCTGCTGCAATACTCCAGAGTGGTGCGGGATGCGCTCAACTATATCGACAGCCATCTGAGGGAATCGATTTCACTCAAAGGGCTTGCGGAAATCTGCAATGTCAGTTCCAGCCATCTCTCCGCCTGTTTTAAGAAGGAAGTGGGACAGTCCGTGGTGGATTATATCAACGAGAAGCGGGTGTTTGCGTCTCTGCGCTATCTGGCGACGACAGATCTTTCTGTGGCACAGATTGCCGAGCGGGTAGGAATTGGCGATGAAAACTACTTCTCCCGCCTGTTTAAAAAATATCAGAAACGGACTCCGAAACAGTATCGGAATTTGATGCGGCATTGACTTTATTCCTTAGATTATTTTATAATTTCTCTGTTTGGCATTCAATCATCCGTATTTGCCGCAAACACATAGGACATGTTGGGAAAGGCGGATGGATTATTTGTGAAAGATTTGTCCGACTCACGCGGAAAAGATTGTGCTGAGAAAAAATGAAATATACCAAGGAGGAAAGACATGGAGTTGGAACGACAACGACGATTTCTGAGGGTATTTTTCTATGTTTGGGGTATGGTTTTGCTGGCCTTCGGCATCAGTCTGAACAAAAAGACGGGGTTGGGCGTCTCGCCGATTGTGTCGGTAGCTTACTGCGTTTCGCAGATTGGGGGATTAAATTTCGGCAACGCGACTTTTGGACTGTACGCGCTGTTTGTGCTGGTGGAAGTGTTGGCACATCTGTGGATCTGTCGGCGCATGCAGCTGACGCGGGGGAGAACGCGCCGGGTGGTCTTTCTTGACATTTTGCAGGTGCCGGTCTGCCTTGTGTTTACCAGAGGGCTGAATCTCTTTGAGGCGCTGCTCCCGGAATTTGCCGAGGATTTCGCCGGTAGTTTCTGGGGCGGATATGCGGGACGGATCCTGGTGCTCGTGCTGGCGATCGCGGCGACCGGTGTGGGAGCTGCTTTGACATTGGATGTGAAACTGGTTCCGAATCCCGGAGACGGCATCGTGCAGGCGTTGGCGGACCTGGCGAAGAAGGAGACCGGATTTATGAAAAACTGTTTTGATTTCGGCTGTATCAGTGTGACCGCGGTTCTCTCTCTGACTATGGTTGGAGGACTGGTAGGCCTGGGATTGGGGACGGTGCTTGCCATGATTGGCGTGGGTCGAACCATCGCCATTTATCACAGAATTGTGGGAAACCGGATTACAAGCTTGTCGGAGGTAAAGGCGAAATGAAAAAAGGTATACTTTTTGATATGGATGGCACATTGTGGGACTCGGCCAGGCAGGTGGCGGAATCCTGGAATCTGGCGGCAGCAGAGAGCGGTTATCCGGACTGTCATCTGACAACGGAGGACATCCGCTCTGTCATGGGAAAGACCATGGATAAGATCGCAGCGCAGCTCTTTCCTTTTACCAAAGGGCAGGAGCGGGAGGCGCTTCTGGAGGCCTGCTGCCGGGTGGAGAATGACTATCTGCGGGAGCACGGCGGCATGCTGTATCCGGACCTGCGCCCCACGATGGAGATTCTGAAGGAAAAGTACCATCTCTATATTGTCAGCAACTGTCAGGCGGGCTACATAGAGGCGTTTCTGGACCACTATGATTTCCGGGATCTATTTGAGGACATCGAGTGCTACGGCAACAATCGGAAACAGAAGGGGGAAAATATTGCCCTTCTGACCAAGCGCAATCATCTGGACCGGGCCGTCTATGTGGGAGACATCCAGGGGGACTATGACGCGGCTTCCTCTGCGGGGCTCCCCTTCATTCATGCCGCCTATGGGTTTGGTAAGATTTCCGCGGAGGTTCCGAAAATTCAGGGACTGGCACAACTGCCCCAGGTGGTTCCCTCTATCCTGGATGTGGAATAGTTGCCGGAGCGCACGGCTATCCGGGAAAGACTGTGTCAGGAATGGTTTCTGCGGTATTCAGATGGCGAGACGCCCATAAATCGGTGGAAGACATCAGAAAAGTGACTGCGTGAGCAGAAACCGAGACGGTCCGCGATAGCGGTAAGGTCGTCGGAGGTAGTGACAAGGAGCAGGGCCCCATATCGGAGCTTCTGCTCCTTTATATATGCACCTGGAGAAATACCGGTCTCCTCTCGGAATTTTCTGGAAAGATAGCCGGGGGTATAGCCGGTCAGAGCAGCCAGACCGGCTACTGTCAGTTTTTCCTCCGGGTGGTTTCGCACGTACTCGGCGCAGAATTGAATTTCTCTTGAAAGGGAGCACGCCTGGTTTTGAATTTCCTGGACCCGGGACAGATAGTCCCGGTACATGGAGGAAATCATGGAGGTCAGTTCCAGGTGGGAACGGTGCTGCTCGATACTTCCCATATAGCGGTCTGCCATTCGATAGGCGGTTTCCGGATTCAGGCCGCCGTCTATGGCCGCCTCGGCACACTGGGCGGTCAGGACAATAGCGGCGTCTTTCAGCTTGCGCAGGGGTGCTGAGATACCGGAGGCGTTGGTGGGAAGAGAGGCGGAAATCTGCGGGAGGTCTGCGCTGTCTTCGGGGAGAGAAAAGCCGGTGCGCAGATATTCCGTCAGCTCTTTGGTGCGCAGACGGATATCCCGGTAAAGGCCGGGGGCGGTATCCTTGTCCTCGTCCAGTTCCTGATCCACGAGAAAAGCAAGCTGATGGTAGGAAAGCCGTTCTCCGTTTACGCAATAGTGCAGCATCAGCGCCAGTTGTCCGAAGGTTTTTCGGAAGATAACCGGAAGCTGTCTCATGGCGCCAATCAGGATGTGTTTTGCCGTAAACTTCATTCCCAGTGTTTCATAATCCCGCAGAAAGGTCTCCATCTCCGACTCCTGCACAGGTTCGTGAAAGACCGGCCCGAGAAGATGGATTTTCTTCAGCACGCGATCCTGCTTTTCCAGCACGGAAAACCAGACCAGCCCCATGTAGGTTCCCAGGGCATAGGGGGCGTCGTGATCCCTGGCGTAAGCGCGGATTTTCTCCACAAACCCGCAGCTTGTAAACAGAGTGTACAGGGGCTGTTCGTCAGGACAGTTACTGTAGAGAAGCGTCCCGTCAGGGGCGCAGGTCCAACAGTAGAGGTGTTCGACGCAGCCGCTCATCCCGTGAAAAAGTTCGATGGCTTCCAGGCTCATGGCAGTGCTCCTTTCTTTTTGCCCTTTTACGGCCATTCTCGAAAAGTCAGTATTACCTATTGTCAAGATATGGCATCTGCCCATATTGTATCGAAATATGAACGGAAAAGCAAATATGTGAATGTACGAAATGCATTTCGGAGGTTAAGATGAGACTACCGGAAAGATTTTGGCGAAAAAATTTCAGCGGAGAGATATGCGGAGAGGAGAACAGGAATGAAGATCTATTGCAATCCATTGAATTTCGGTTACAAGTATCAGTTCAACAAGCAGAATGACGGCAGCGTGGTGGCCTCCCGGGAGGCGGCGGACCCCTCGTTGATCCGCTTTCAGGGGAAATACCTGCTTTTTCCGTCCATGACAGCGGGCTTTCTCTACAGTGAGGATCTCGCCCACTGGGAATTTCAGCCGACGGAGCATCTGCCCATCTATGATTACGCGCCGGATGTGCGGGCGGCCGGAGAATATCTGTATTTCTGTGCCTCCAGTCATGAGGAGGGCGTTTTCTACCGCACAAGGGATCCTTTTGGCGATGAGTACGAGCGGATTGAGGGAGCGTTTCCCTTCTGGGATCCGGACCTGTTTGTGGATGAGGACGGAAAATTTTATTTTTACTGGGGATCTTCCACCACAGAACCCCTCTACGGTATTGAGCTGGATCCGGCGACGATGCAGCCCGTCGGGGAGAAGGTAGCTCTGTGCGCCATCGACACCGGGAGGAAGGGATATGAGCGCAACGGCGAGAATCATGTTCCCTCCCGCTCAAAGGAGGAGATGGAGCGGATTCTGGAGTGACTGAATCAGAAGAATATGCCGGAGTCAATGAAGGAGGCTGCCAGAAACTATATCATGGAGCGGCCTTACATGGAGGGCGCCTGGGTCAACAAGCACAATGGAGCCTATTATCTGCAATACGGCACGCCGTCTTCGGCCCGCAATATTTACGGCGATGGCGTCTATGTCAGCGACCGGCCTCTCGGGCCCTATGTGCTGGCAAAGAACAACCCTTACTCCTACAAGCCGGGCGGATTTTTGCCGGGAGCGGGACACGGTTCCACCATGGAGGATGCAGACGGTTCTGTCTGGCATATCTCGACCATGCGTATCTGCAAGAACCACAATTTTGAGCGCCGGATCGGACTGTGGCCCGCGGGATATGACGCGGATGGCGAACTCTTCTGCAACCAGCGCTACGGCGACTGGCCCATGGATCTGGAAAAACTGCGGAGAGATCCCTGGGCAAACCCGGACTGGATGCTTCTGTCCCACGGCGCGAAGGCAACAGCTTCCTCCACGGCGGAAAAGAAAGTCATTACAGATGCGGCGGCCACGGCTCTGGGAAAGTTCAGAATCAATGAGATTTCCTATGATCCGCAAAACGTCAGTGACGAGAATGTACAGACCTGGTGGAAGGCCGATCCCCAAAAAGCATCGGAAAGTTCCCAGTGGATTTCGCTGGATCTGGGAAAGATCTGCGATGTTCACGCTGTACAGCTCAATTTTGCCGATGACGATCTGCGACCCGAACTGCCTGAGGAATTCGGCCTCAGAGACGCGCTGATGCAGGAGCGGTGGATCGACAGGACGCCGCAGAAGACCCGGTGGCTTTTGGAGGGATCGGAAAACGGAACCGACTGGATGGCGCTTTGTGATAAGCGCCAGGCCGAGACAGATCTGCCCCATGATCTCGTGGCCTCGGAAGATGGCTGGAAATTGCGCTATGTGCGGCTGACTGTGACGGAACTGCCCTACGGACAGACACCTTGCGTCTCCGGTCTGCGTGTCTTCGGACTGGGCGGCGGCAGCCTGCCCGCGAAACCTGTCGGGGTAACGGCGGACCTTCGGACGCCGCTGGATCTGGATGTGAACTGGAAGGATGGAGCAGGTATTTCGGGGTTGGAAGAGGAAAAGTCCTGGGATCCGGCTGTGGGCTATGTGGTCAACTGGGGATTCGCGCCGGATAAGCTCTATCACAGTTACCAGGTGTTTGACGAGAGAGTATCCATCGGCGGACTCGTGAAGGATCAGGCGCTGTACCTTAGGGTGGACAGTTTCAATGAAAACGGCATCACAGAGGGAGATGTGAAGAAGATCATCTGACTTTTGAAAAATGATAAGATCATATTGTGACTTTTCTACCAGCTTCGGACTCTAACAGGCAGATACGAAAGAGGGGAGGGCGGAGAATGGAAGATTTTTCCATAATTTACCGGCAGTCGGTACAGAAGGTTTACCATTTTCTCCTGGGACTGACCCGCAATCCGGAACTGGCGGAGGAACTGACGGAGGAAACCTTTTATCAGGCGTATCTCCATCTGGATTCCTTTCGGGAAAAGTGCGCGGTGGATACATGGCTGTGCGCGATCGCCAAAAATCTTTATTTCAAAGAGCGAAAGCGTCACAGCCGTTTTCATTTTGGGGAACTGACGGAAACCATGATGCACCGAACCGGGGAGGAGGACGCTCTGGCCCGCTGGGAGGAAAGGCAGCAGGTGGAGCTGATTCAGCGGCTGCTGGAGGAGATGGAGGAACCATATCGGAGTGTGTTCACGCTGCGCATTTACGGCGAGCTGCAGTTTTCGGAAATTGCGGGCATGTATGGAAAATCAGTGTCCTGGGCAAAGATGACTTACTACCGGGCCAAGGCGAAACTGGTGCAGAAAGTGGAGGAAGAGGATGGAAAAGATAAGAGATGATCAGGTTTGTGAAATTGTGGCGGATCTGCTTCCCTCCTACCTGGAAGGGGAGTGCAGCGAAGCCAGCAGAAAACTGGTGGAGGCGCATCTGGAGGAGTGCGTAAGATGCAGGGATCTGGCGAAGGCTATGCAGGCAGATTTCGCGTGTATGAAAGAAGAAAATGACCGGCGAGAAAAGGACGACCAGAGGGAGATTGACGCCCTGCGACGGGTAAAGCGGCGGAGCAGAATACGGACGGCAGTTATTGCCGTTGTTGTGGCGGTCTGCATGGCATTTGGGGCCGTTGCAGTCTATTCTTTGATCGGGAACGGATTTTCCATCAGAAATCGGACGGCCAGACAGGAGGCGGAGCGGCTGCTTCAGGTCTGGCGGGAGGATGGAACGGAGGCCTTCGTAAATCAGATGGAGCCCGAAAAGGCCTACGAGGCACTCTGTACCCCTGTGGTGTCTTTCCTTGACCGGTCAGATGACATTTCTTACGGAGGAGACGGAAGACAGATTCCCTCCAAACTGGAAGTGGCGTTCCCGGAGGGGAATTCTGAACAGAAATACATGGTGGAGGATATCAGCCTGATACAGGATCTGATAGACGACGGGGATGGCAGCATCGGAGGGAAAATTTACCGGGAAGAGGGGCTGGATGCCTATGTTCACTGGATTATGGTTACCGGCGAGACAGAGACGCTGGCGGACTCGGCCTGCGACTACATTCTGACAGAGGAGGATTACCTCCGGCTGGAGAAGAAGTACGGACCTATAGAGGATCCCTGGATCAGCACCCTGGAGGTAAACGGAAAGACCTATTATTATCGCACGGCTATGGGGAGAGAGGGGACCGGGGAGTACGCGGAACATTATCTGGAGGAATTTACGGACGATATGCGAAGAGTGGTGCCGGAGATAGAGGATCTGGATCCGCTGTATGTCTATATTGCCAGGAGCAGCATTGTGCCGGAGGAACTCTGGCAGATCAAGGAGGAGACGCTGGAGAAAATCAGGGGATGGTATGAAAAGTACGCGGCCTACTATAAGGATATGGGGTACGAAACCTTCCGGGAAGGCTGGAGAAATTATGTGGCGGCAGAGCTGAACCGTATTCTGGGGGAGAACGGGGAGATCACAGACGTTCAACTGGGAAAGAGCAGGGGGTATGACGTCTGGAAGAGCGGCGATCCCTATGACCCGGAGAATACATCCTGGAATATGATATGGGATGTGGCCTGTTCCGAGGGCAGTTTCTATGTTTATCTCAACGTGGAGGAGGATGGATCCGATCCCTGGCTGTACGCGTTCCGGAATGATCGGGTGGAATTTACGAGTTTTGACCCTCTGATGCAGTGACATTTTTCTCAAAAAAGTACTTTTGTTTTCCCGGAAAGAATGGTAGGCTAGAAGAGAAAGGGGAAACAGAAGAAGGATCATGGATCATGAGCATGAAGTGGTAGTCCCGAGAGAGGGGATGCCGTTTAAAATTGATATCTTTGAGGGTGGCGGAGGAAATTATACCCGCGAGGCCCACTGGCACAATTCGGTGGAAATTTTTGCTGTATATGAGGGAAGTCTCGACTTTTATTTTCGCAGCAGCAAGTGTGTGGTGGTGCCCGCGGGATATTTTATTATCATCAATCCCAACGAACTCCATTCCATCCACGCGGCGGCGGAGAATGTTTCCGTTTATCTCCAGATTCCGCTGGGAGAGTTTTCCAGTTATCTGACGGGAGATCATTTTATCTCCTTCCGGAAGCGGAAACCGAGCACAGGGCAGGAGGAGGAGATCCACGCTCTGAGGGAACAGCGGATGCTGACGTTGATGAGGGAAATTTATGACTGCGGGAACGCCATGGAGACCGGTTACCAATTCCAGATGCTCAGGGATTACTATGAGATCATGCATATGCTGGTTACCATTTACCGTCAGGAGGAACCGGATGAGAAGCAGTATCGTTCTTCCAAGGCATTGCAGAGGCTCTCGCCCATCACGGAGTACATGAAGCGGCATTACGCGGAGGACATCTCCCTCCACAGCCTGGCGGCCCGTTTCGGCTACTCGCCGGAGCACCTGTCAAGAATGTTTCAGAAGTACGCCTACATGAATTACAAGTATTACCTATCCAGCATCCGTCTGGAGCACGCCCGGGAGGAGATGGACAAAGGGGAGAAAACGCTCAGCGAGATCGCGGTTTCCGTGGGATTTTCCGACAGCCGGGCCATGGCGAAGGCCTTTACCAAACATTTTGGGATGCTTCCCAGTGAGTATCTTAAAATATCAAAAAAATGACATTGCAATGTCAAGAATAACGTCGAATAGAAATGGACGATTTGATAGAATAAAAACAGAGTGTTTTCAGCCGTCTGCATTTCGGCAGGTTCCTGTCTGCGGACGGATGGAAAAGTTTTTAAGAAAAGGAGAAGAGTATCATGATTAACATTCCAGAAGCAAAAATCGGTGTGGTTGCAGTCAGCAGAGACTGCTTTCCGGAGAGCCTTTCCGTTACCAGAAGAGCGGCTCTGATGAAGGCTGTGAAGGAGAGACATCCGGAGGTTGACGTCTACGAGTGTCCGGTATGTATCGTGGAGAGCGAGATACATATGGTACAGGCCCTGGAGGATGTGAAGAAGGCCGGATGCAACGCCCTTGTAGTATACCTTGGCAACTTCGGACCGGAGATTTCCGAGACCCTGCTTGCAAAACACTTCGATGGACCGAAGATGTTTATCGCCGCTGCCGAGGAGGACTATGACAGCCTGACAGACAATCGTGGAGATGCGTTCTGCGGCATGCTCAACGCAAGCTACAACCTGAAACTGCGCAATGTAAAGGCTTATATTCCCGAGTATCCGGTAGGAAATGCCGAGGAGTGCGCGGACATGATCGCCGAGTTCGCACCCATCGCGAGAGCTATCGTGGCGCTGTCCGATCTGAAGATCATCAGCTTTGGCCCGAGACCGCTGAACTTCCTGGCATGCAACGCTCCGATCCATCAGCTGTATCAGCTTGGCGTTGAGATCGAGGAGAACTCCGAGCTGGATCTGTTTGAGGCGTTCAACAAGCATGCGGGCGACGCAAGAATCCCCGAGGTTGTCGCTGACATGGAAAAAGAACTGGGTGCAGGCAATAAGAAGCCTGAGGTTCTGGAGAAGCTTGCCCAGTACGAACTGACCTTGAAAGACTGGATCGAGGAGCACAGAGGATACCGCAAGTATGTTGCCATCGCCGGAAAATGCTGGCCTGCGTTCCAGACACAGTTCGGTTTTGTTCCCTGCTATGTGAACAGCCGTCTGACCGGACAGGGTATCCCCGTTTCCTGCGAGGTTGATATTTACGGAGCGCTCAGCGAGTTCATCGGAACCGTTGTCAGCCAGGATGCGGTTACTCTGCTGGACATCAACAACACGGTACCGCCTGTTCTCTACAACGACGAGATCAAGGGCAAATACGATTACACACAGAAGGATACCTTCATGGGATTCCACTGCGGAAACACCTGCTCCAGAAAGCTTGCTTTCTGCGAGATGAAATATCAGAAGATCATGGCAAGAAGCCTTCCCATCGAAGTGACCAACGGTACACTGGAGGGAGATATCGCTCCGGGACCCATTACCTTCTACCGTCTGCAGTCCACTTCCGACGCGAAACTGCGCGCTTACATCGCAGAGGGCGAGGTACTTCCGGTTGCCACCAGATCCTTCGGATCCATCGGTGTCTTCGCGATCAAGGAGATGGGCAGATTCTACCGCCACGTTCTGATCGAGAAGAACTTCCCGCATCACGGAGCGGTTGCCTTCGGCAACTACGGCAAAGCGCTGTATGAGGTGTTCAAGTATATCGGCGTTCCGGTTGAGGAGATCGGGTACAATCAGCCGGCAGGCGTGAGATATCCCACCGAGAATCCGTTTGCGTAAAATTTTTACAGAATCATCGTGATCTATGGCCTCCCTCATTTTTGGGGGAGGCCGTTTTTCCCAAGGGCGCTGTCTTTGCAGGCCGTATACTTGCAGAGGCAGGCATGAGATGGCGATGCTTCATTCTCTTATTGCCCGGCGAACACTGGCTGTCCTGCCGCTGGCCCCGGACATTAGAGAATGTGCGATGCCATCTGCGTCGACCGATGAAAGTATACGGCCTGCAAAGACAGTTCCCTTGGGGAAAGACGAACCTGAAAAGGAGGAGGAAAGGTATATGTTATATATTGGAGTTGACCTTGGCACGTCGGCGGTCAAACTGCTGCTGATGGACGAGATGGGCGAGATCAAAAAAATTACCTCCCGGGAGTATGGGCTGGAGTTCCCACATCCCGGCTGGTCCCAGCAGAATCCCTACGACTGGTTTACCCAGTCCATGGACGGATTGAAGGAACTTTTGGCGGACTGTGACAAGTCCCAGGTGGCGGGCATCAGCTTCGGCGGACAGATGCATGGTCTGGTGGTGCTGGATGAGAAGGATCAGGTTATCCGCCCGGCCATTCTGTGGAACGACGGACGTACCGTAAAGCAGACCGATTATCTCAACAACGTGATCGGGAAGGACAAACTTTCCGAGTACACCGCGAATATCGCCTTTGCCGGCTTTACCGCGCCCAAGATCCTCTGGATGAAGGAGGAGGAGCCGGAGAACTTCGCGAAGATCAAAAAGATCATGCTGCCGAAGGACTATCTGGCATATCGCCTCAGCGGATCTTTCTGCACGGACTATTCCGACGCCTCCGGCATGCTGCTTTTGGATGTGAAGAACCGCCGCTGGTCGAAGGAGATGCTGGAAATCTGCGGCATTACCGAGGAGCAGCTGCCGAAGCTCTACGAGAGCTACGAGGTGGTGGGCACACTTCTGCCGGAGATCGCGGAGGAACTGGGGCTGTCTACAGATGTGAAAATTATCGCGGGTGCCGGGGACAACGCTGCCGCGGCTGTGGGAACCGGTACCGTCGGGGACGGACAGTGCAACATTTCCCTGGGAACGTCGGGGACGATCTTTATCTCCAGCGAGAAGTTCGGTGTGGATGAGAACAACGCCCTTCACTCCTTTGACCACGCGGATGGCAAGTACCATCTGATGGGCTGCATGCTCTCGGCTGCAAGCTGCAACAAGTGGTGGATGGACGACATTCTCCAGGATACCGACTATGCGGCTGCCCAGGCGAAAGTGGGCGAGCTCGGGGAAAATCATGTGTACTATCTGCCCTATCTGATGGGCGAGCGGTCGCCCCTCAACGACCCCTATGCCCGTTCTGTTTTCCTGGGCATGACCATGGATACCACAAGGACGGATATGACCCAGGCGGTGCTGGAGGGCGTTGCCTTCGCTCTGCGGGATTCCCTGGAGGTGGCCAGAAGCCTCGGTATTTCCATCGACCGCACCAAGATCTGCGGCGGCGGAGCCAAGAGCCCTCTGTGGAGAAGGATTGTGGCAAATGTGCTGAACCTGAAGGTGGATGTGCTGGCCGTGGAGGAAGGCCCGGCCCTGGGCGGGGCTATGCTGGCGGCCGT
>ERZ1643249.2955-NODE-2955-length-15375-cov-6.527937_pt1 | contig 15375 bp, 14 predicted proteins | sample MGYA00579263_ERZ1643249 | MGnify/ENA primary metagenome ERZ1643249 (study PRJEB29033, sample SAMEA4952264) | chicken gut metagenome | biome: Broiler Chicken; feature: Gastrointestinal Tract; material: Caecum | place: Ireland | collected 2018 | study: Broiler...
AAATTTGCGTTTGGATATCCAAACGCTATGCTAGCAAAACCATCTGCCAGCAGGTGGGGGCTTTGGGGCCCCTCTTTCGTCCCAGTCGGTGGTAAAACCGGCTGGGAGAGTGAATCATGCTATGATTCACTCTCTGCCGACATTTCCAGTTCACTCAGAAAAAGTGAATCATAGCATGATTCACTTTTTCCGGAAAGCGGCACTCAACCGTGAGTCTTACGAAGGTTCATGGCTTCTTATGTGGCTGCTTGTATGGTAAGATTCGCAAAAAAACAGTTACAAGCGATTCATCGCCGGAACCGTTTACCGATTGCCCAGATGCCGAAAGCCGTCAGACATCCCAAAAGCGACGGCGTACACCAGAACAGGAAGAGAATCCATGCCGGAAGATGGAACTCCGCAAGGGTCAGAAACCAGATCCCCACGAGAAGCAGGGGGATAAGGGGAAGGATCAGGCACCATCTGAGCGTCGCTGTTCTGCACAAAAGCAGTTCGAGAAAAAACATGGGTATGAAAGGAAAGTACAACAGCAAAAGCTGATGCCATGTCGAGATGTTCAGGGGCAGCTCAGCAAAGGCGCTAGCGAAAATGACGGCATAGACGGCAAAAGCCAGAAGGCAGAGTATCAGCAAAAGTGTATCGCTTTTCTTCTCAATCTGTTTCATGGCAAGCACCTCCTTTTCTTCATTATAATGTAAAACCATACAGAAGCAAAGAAAAATGTTGCCTCTATGATTTGTGCAGCAATCTGCTACAATAGAAAGAAAAAGCCGCCCGAAAACGGCGGCGGAAAGGAAACCAGGATGCCAACGATTTTGATTGACGCAGACGGCTGCCCGGTGGTGGACCTGACGGTGCGAGTCGGCCGGGCCTACGGAGTGCCGGTGAAAATCCTCTGTGACACGGCCCATCGCATCGAGCGGGAGGGTGCTGAGACGCTGGTCTTTGACAAGGGCGCCGACAGCGTGGACTTTGCTCTGGTCAACCGGGTGCAACCGGGAGATATTGTCATCACCCAGGACTATGGGCTTGCCAGTATGTGCCTGGCCCGGCGGGCCAGAGTACTCAGCCAGAATGGTCTGGAGTACACGGCTCAAAACATTGACGGGCTGCTGGCCCGGCGGCATGAAAATAAGAAACTCCTCCGTGCCGGCAAGCACCCGAAAGGGCTAGCCAAACGCACGAAGGAGCAGGATGAGGCGTTCGCAAAAGCACTGGAAAAAACACTGTCCATTATAAATAAAAATCAACAAAATAATGATATTTTTCGGAACACGTGATATTATAGATTTAGAGCAATGCAAGGCCTATTATTTTATAACTCTTTGAATAAACGTAAAGAAGGATGTAGAAATGGCTGAAATCATGGGAACTGTTACCTCTGTTAAGAGGTATCTTTCGCCAGAAAAAATAGAGTTAAAGATTTCTCCTGACTTGGGCGGTGAAAGTACAATAATTCTTCAACAGAACAGAAAGTATATAATTCCGGATTTTCAGCGGGAAATTCGTTGGGAAGAAAACAATTTGAGCATTTTGCTGTCAGACTTGTCTACCAGCCCTCGGTTCCTTGGAAATATTATTTTGACAATTAAGAAAGATGGAGACTGCCAAATAATCGACGGCCAGCAACGTACCACAGTCCTCTTATTGATTCTTGCATACATCAAAAGTCGATATAAGGAAAAGTTGGAGCCATTTACCCCTTGTTCTATTGAAAACCGAAGCTTTACTGGATTATCTGAATTGATGGAGAATGGTTTTGCGGATGAACTTCTGGAAAATCCTGATATCACAAAAACAGATTATTATGGTCAGCGACAGTCTTTTATCAATCTATGGAGATGGTTGAAAAAAGAAGAATTGTTAGCCACATCAGCTACTGCAAAAACAATCCTACATAATATTGAAACGTCGCAGGTGAACATTATTGCCAGCCATGAAGATGAAAGCAATTCCAGTATTCGCTATTTCTTAGACGTCAATCTCAAAGGTGTCCAACTGGATACGGAGGATATTTTCAAAGCTCAAATTTTCTCTCTGAACCTATCAGATGATATGCTCCAGCTGTGGAGAGAAAATAAAGCGGCAATGTTGACCTTTAACCAAACAAAGGAAAAAGGGGGTACTGATAAAAAAGTTAAAGAGCGCTATCCATTAATGAAAGTTTATGAGCATTATTTCTATTGCGACCTATTCAAAAGCAAGCCGGAATTGGAGCAAGAAAAGTTAAAGTTCGGAGAAGATTTTTCTATCAGTGCGAATCTTCAATATGATGGAAGAAAATTTTTCAAAGGAACGCATTTGGTAGAAGTCTTGGGCGATATTGGCTATATAAAACAGTCCCTTCGGCGGCTACGAAAGGCAATTGATGTAATGAATGATATTGTGTCTAGTTCTGGACCCAGCGACAAATTCAAGCATTTGTTTCACTGTGACCAAAAAATAGATAGCAATCAAGTAACACTTGTATATGATTTTTTCCAAAGAATCCTTCTAGATAAAGAAGTTGTTCCCAAGATTTTAGTTCTTAAATACATTTTGGAATTTTTTGATGGCAATAATCATCAAAAGAAGGATTACGATTCGGCCTATCCGATTTTCGCGGCAGCATCTTTATTTATTCTCTTCGCACCGAAAAAAGATGGCGAAAAATTTTATAAAATTGTACAAGCAAACGATTGGATTGATAAACTTAACGAGTGGATAAAAACATTTATAAGCGGAGTTGAGTTGACAAAGGGAAAAATGATGGCGGCTTATCGTTTTACAGAAGATGAAGAGGAAACAAACAATATGTTTCAGTCTGTCCGTTGCAAAGCGTTGGCCATGCTCCATAACTATTTTGTCTTTAAAACGAACGCGGACAGAAAAAAATATGTCGACATTAATAACGTGGCCGAACTTTTAAGTTATCTTACCAATAAAGATGCTTACACGCTTGAACATTTCATTATCCCAAAAGGGAAAACGATACATATACAGACAACTCAAATTGACTTCCAGTATACGTTCCCGGGAAAATTTGGAAAATATCGTGATTTCCTTTTTGACTATATTTTCATTTCAAAGAATCTCAACGGGAATATCGGACAGCTTTCGTTTACGGCAAAAGTAAAGAAACTAGCCGAACATCAAGATGAAATTCATTGTGACTATTCTCTACGTTATCTATCGATACTGAAGGGGTCTGAGCTATTTACAAAGTTTCCAAACTTAGATCAAATCAACTCAGAAGAAGAAGCCAAAGAATGTCTTGATAGGTATTTTGAAGAGGATTTCACAGGGGCTTTTTATGAATTCGCCAAAAGCTTAATCGCTTCGATAGATTTGATTCCGTGTGTATAAAAAACAAGGGCTACGGCAAATGTATTGCCGTAGCCCTTATTTTTTTATTCGAGGTATTCACTCGGATCGAAGTCCTCGTCATTGTTTTCGTAGTCGGTGCGCAGAATCGCAATACCGGCGTCAGCATATTCATTCATGCGTTTTAACAGATCGCTGCCATTATTGATTTCCGGGCAAAGGTGAGCAACCAATCCTTTGGCAACTGCAAAATTATCTTTGTCCACATTTCCAACCAAGCAGATATCCAAGTTTTTCGTCGCAGGATCGGGTTTAGCACCAGCTCGTAGTGCAACCATGATTGCAAACGTATACAACTGATATTTTGTGGAAAAAATGTGCTTCTCATCTACCAAGAGATCATAAAAGCGACGATTTTCAGTGGTTGTGCGAATGTGAGTAGAGGGATTCATTGAAAAGAACTCTTGTGCTGCCATTTTCAATATACCTCCTTGCTTGCAATCACCGTCTTGGGCCAGGTCTGATCGCTGTGGTTTTCCAACTTATAGACGGTTTTGACATACGGCTTCAGCTCGTTTTGATACTTCTCAGTCAGATCACCGGTGGAGACCATAAAAATCACCTGCTTGCCCATATGCGGCAAGAAACGAGTAATTGCAGCACGATGCTCATCCGAAAACAGGCCAAGGGGGTTATCAATGATAACCGGTGCTGCAAAATCGGAGGAGCGATTCAATCCGGCAATATAAGAAAGGCTGATCACCTTAGACTGACCGGTTGAAGGGTTCAGCGTGCGGCCAGGCTCGATCTGATAGGTTTCACCATTCATAAGTTCAAGCAAAAGACTATAGTCGCTTGCAATCTTAATACCTTTGTACTTTTGGGGCGCGTTGGTGATTTGCAAGAAAACTTCGGTGGCATACTTTTCCACGAAAGCGCGCTTTTCTTCCAGAAGACGATTCCGATACACGCTGAAAATCTTTTCCAACACAATGGTGTTTTCCAATTTTTTCTGGCACAAAGCGCCCTCTTTGTCCAACTGGCTGAGTTCTGCAAGTTTTTCTTCCAGCTGGGCAAGCTTTTCTTGGTCTTGCTCAAATAGCACTTGCGTTTTCGTGCGACGGATTTCGGCCTCCTGCTTTTTCACCTCCATGTTGGCAATGTCCTGAATGATGCGTTCGCCTGCTTCTTCATTGAAAGAACCGATATCCTTTCGCAGGTGCTCAAATTCTTCCTTTTTGGCGGAACGTTCCTTCTCTTTCTTCCAAATTTCCTCGCTCAGGGAAAAGTAAGCGGCACGCGTCTGGAATCCGTGCGGTTGGTACTGTGCACAGGCATTGAAAAGGGCGCGACGCTCCTTTTCAACGAGAATGGCATCGTCTGTGACTAAGTGTTCCTGAATGAATGCTTGCAATACCGGAATCCAATTTTGCGAAACCTCAAAAGATTCCTCGTTATTGATCCATCCTCCAAGCGTTTCATTTACAGACCCTAAAAAAGAGATTGCGTTTCCGTCTGCGTCTTTGAAAATACCGAATTTTTCGTGGAACAAGTGATACGTGCCGGGATCATTGGGGTCTTTCCGAAGGCACACTTTAATGTCCAAGCGGTTGTTTTTGATGAGCCAACAGAGATTCTTGATGTTGGCAATATTAAGATCGATAAGATTCTGGATGACAGGGTCGATTTTATCCTCCATCAGCTGGCGGATATCATAGCCGAGGGCGATCTGGCGCTCATCTTCTGGGCTCAGATTCACACTGCAGACAATGCGCATTCGTCCGCCGTTTTGAATAAAGGGATACAAACCGTTGGTGATGTAGCACAAGATGGAAGAGTTGAAATATCCGACGGCGCGGTAGTATTCAATGCTGTCCTCCATGCAGGGAACATAGAATTCTTTGATCAGATCATTTTCCCCGCTCCAATAAGTGTCTTGGAATGACACTGTGCGCAGGCTCATGCCATCATCCCCCTTTCGGAAAATATATTAGGAAAGTTCTTTCAGAAACGCTTCCACCTGATCGATGGTGTTTTCTGCGGACAACGAAATGCGCAAAACGCTGGACACAGCGTTCCCCTTACCGATGGCCTGCAATACATGGGAAGGCATACCTGCCGTGCAGGCGGAACCGGTAGAAACTGCGAATTTTGTGCTGATGCGCTTCACAAAACGCTCGTTGTCAAAATCGTCCTGGTTAACCACCAAACTGATGACGCCTGGTAGGTGATGTTCCGGATCTCCTAAAAGTTCCAGGTGCTCGTTGGATGCAATGATCTTCTTGGCGGCCTGCTCCAGTTTCTGAATACAGGCTGTCTGCTGTTGCTCGTTCGAAATGGCCAGCTCGGCGGCTTTCCCGAAGCCAACAATGTTGTGAACAGCCAATGTGCCAGCACGCAGGCCATGTTCCTGTTCGCCCCCGTGCATGAAAGCACTTATCGGAGGAAGGCCATAATCATCTCCCCGAATATAGGCAGCACCCACGCCTTTGGGTCCGTGGAACTTGTGAGCGGATAGAGAAAGGAAATCCACTCTGGTTTGTTCAACGTTGATGGGCAGTTTTCCAGCCATTTGCGTGGCATCAGCATGGAGTAACACCTGATGCTTATGTGCAACAGCCGCCGATGCGTCCATATCGTTGAGCGATCCGATTTCGTTATTCGCCCAGATAAAGGATGCGAGGGTGGTTGTTGGGCGTATGCCTTTTTCAAAAGAATCGGGCGTCACCTGGCCATACTCGTTTACATCCAGGAAGGTGACCTCATAGCCGCGGTCCACTTTGGGAACTTTGCCAAACAGCGAAAAGGTGGCATCCTGATTGGAGTAAATATCGCCGTTCAAAAAGCGGCAAGTATTTAATGTGGCGTGATGCTCAACCTTCGATGTGACAATATGGTTGCCCTTTTTTTCGTAGTATTTTTTGTAGTCCGCCACACCTTTTATAATCATATTGGTGCTCTCGGTGGAACCGCAGGTGAAAATGATTTCTTCCGGTTTGGCGTGAATTAACTTGGCAACCCAGTTCCGGCTGTTTTCCACAGCATCGGCAGCATGGGCGGCAAGGGGATAATACTTGCTGGAAGGGTTCCCGTATTCCTCTTGCAAGTAGGGACGCATCGCCTCAAACACTTCCTGCGCGATGGGGGATGTGGCACTATTGTCCAAATAAATCATACGGTATCACCAATCCCAAAGGTTTCCAGCACATATTTGTCCAGATCACCGGCATGTTTATAGCGAGATTCCAAAAGAATGGCCCCGCGGTCAATATGCGCTTTCATATATTTGGGAAAGTATTCCTCGTTGCTTAAATGGCGTCCTTCTGCCTGTTCAATCAGGACTCTGAAGTAATCATCATATTCGCCAGTGATCGTTTGTCGATTAAGTTCAAGGCCATCCGTATCGCTGTCAAATGATGTGATTTTTCCCTGTTCTTTCAAAGACCAGGCAATCGCGTGCTTGACCAGCGTATACGGCTTTAAGGCAGTGCTTTTCCCAATCTCTTCAAAAATTTCCTGCGTTTTTTTGGAAGTCTTTAGCTTGAAAATCATGCCTTTGCCTCCTTGAAATAACCCGGTTGTACGGAGGTGCAACCCTGTTCTACGTTGTACTCAAGCAGATATTCGTGCGCAATATGCGGTTGGATGATGGCACGATACGAGCCTACCACTTCTTCGTCGGTAGAAAGGATGATAACCTGACCGCTGATGTTGGGGAAGAACAAGGCAGAAATCTGTTCGCGATGTTCCGTATCGATACGGGCAAAGGGAGTATCGATGATGAAGGGAACTGCCTGGTTGGAGGTCTTGATGATTGCCCAATACAGGGAGAGAATAAAAACCTGTTTTTCGCCTTTGGATAGCTGATTGAGCTCCACGCGATTGTACAGGGGAAGTTCTATATCGTCCTGGAAGGAAATTTGATCGGTGACGATTTTCCCGGAAAAATACCGGCGCAGTTCGTCGATAGAATCGTTTGTTAAAAGGTGGGCAGCCTCTTTGAGTCCTGCACTTCCCAATCGCTTTTCCAAGGCATCCAGCCCAATGTTGTTGGCGAGCAGCAGCAATTCGTGCGTTGTATAGATCTGTTTCTTATAGAGGTTGACATTGAAATTGTCATCCAATTCAATAAGCTGCACAAAGTTTTCCTTGCGGATGATCTTGTTAAACATCTCAAGTGCAAGAGACTCAATCTGGTGGAATTTCTCCTGTGTCACATCTGAAATCATACGCTGCATGACTTGGCTGATGCGGGCGGTAAATTCATGCGCCGTACGATCCTTCGCCTTGGCAAACAGCGCTTTGCGCAAGCGTTCCACCAAAGCTTTCTGGTCGGTGATGGTGGCTTCCAGTTCCGCAATTTGGTTTTCCACGCTTTCCAGACTATCCTCGTAGGCTGCAATGCGCTCCGTGAGAAAGCGAACTCTTTCAAAGTAGGCCGCAGCATCTACAGTGGGCAAAGCCTCGCGGATCTTTTTGCTGATCTCATCGTATTTTTGAGAAGCTTTTTTCTTCTCTGCGATGGCTTTAATCAATTGAGGCGCGTCTACTTCAGAAAAATGCTGTGTTCTTACAATATCGCTGATAACCTGGCTTTCCTGTTCTTGCGACAGATCGTGGATAGAGGTGAAGCTTTCCAGCGGAAAGGAGGGCAAAGCTTTCTTTGCAATTCCGTTGGAAATCGCCTGCGCCAATGAAGGAACTTGCGCTGTGTCGCAATTGGGCTGCTGTTCTAAGACATCCTGAATGGTTTGTGCATCCAGCAGATCACAGATGGTGTGATACTGACGAACGGCCCGTTCATCTTTGAGTTGCTTATAGGCGACAGCGGCTAGGTCTTTGGTGATGTAAAGGGGCATCATGGATTCTACAAATTCCCGAATCCGTTTTGCCTTATCGCCTTTCACACGTTCCTGTGTTGCACGCTGTGCTTCCAGACGTTCTTGTTCTTTGGCGGTCAGACCACCAGACCGAGAAAATTGATGATCAAGAGATTCTTTCTCCTCCCGGGCAGAAATCAATTGGGCCGTCAGCTGCTGCTTTTGAGACTCCAAGGCACTGCTTCTGGTCGTATAGGCAGAGAGGTTGGCTTCTTCATGTTCCACCAGTTGGGCAACCTGGTCGTAATCTTCATTTCCTTCTTCTTCTCCGATATAAGAATCGCAGAATTTCTGTATTATATTGAAGGTATCGTAACCACTTAATGTCAGGACTGCATTCTTAATATAGTTGCTGTAATTGCCTGTTGCAAAAAAGTCCCCGATTTCTTCGCCGTCGAAGAAGAAAAAGTCAAACAGGTTGGGAGGAATGACAGAGAACAAATAGTTCTGAAAGAAATCCAAGTTCTTGTCGGAAAGAAGCTGCTGGTCTTTATACACGGAATAGGTTTCGTGAAGGCGTTTTTCAATAAAGGACCATTCACGACGAATGGTATACAGTGTATGGGCGCGATCCGTAGGAAGGTCGATTTCTACTTCGACATAGGACTTGACATTGTTGGACAAGAACGCATCATGGTTGATCAGCTCTTTGATTCGTGCGGTATAGCGGTTGTTTTTATCCTGAAAGCGGAAGCATTGGGGACCATATAAAGCCAATTTGATGGCAGTGAAAAAGGAGGTCTTACCGGCACCATTGTTTCCGCCGATCAGAATAATATTTTGCTCACCATGGGTATCCAACGCAATTGTGTTTTCCCCCACATACGAGCTGAAATTATAGAGTGTCACTCTGTTGATCTTCATTCCGGGTTCCTTCCTGCGCATTCACCAATTCAGCTTCCTGGAGCCATTGCTGTGTAACGGCTTTCCGGAGAGACTCACGAAGAATGCGAGTGTTTGAGAAAAATTTGGTTTTGTTTGTTCTGAAAATCATGCTCTTCATCAGGTCCATGGGAACCGAGAATTCAGAAGCATACATTTCCAGCTTTTTGCAGGTTTCCTCATCAAAGACGGGGCGCTTCAACTGGTCCCAAGGCAAGCGTTCGCCCATCTCTTCATAGTAGAGGTCTACCAGCACACGACAGCTCAGATCCTGTTCCTCGTCCCAAATACGGTCTATGGCGCGGAGTTCATCGATGGTAATGAGCTCATAGTTCATCTGCTTTTGCGTTTGCAGAAGGCGGCGCAAAATCATTTGGCGCGCTTCCCAGGTAAACGGACCAAAGCCGAGCTGGTTTTGGGAGGTACGATAGACACTACCGTCGCGGCGCTTCTTTTCGCGATACTCAGGTACATCGCGAATGCTCATAAGCCATTTTCTGAATTCGGCCAAGGGAATCAATTCACGGTGCCCGGAACGGATGAAACCATTCAAAGACTTATCTTCCTGCACGACGGTGCAGATCCAACATCCAAAACGGGATTGACCGCAAGACTGTTGCTGATCTTCCTTGGAGGAGTATCCCGCGAAGGGGCACTCACCGCTGTCAGCGCCAGAATACAATTCAATCAGTTGGGAGTTATCGCCACCCCAGGCATTTTTTCGGTTGTTGGACATCAAAATGTCCCAGACATCGTCGGTGGACAAGGAAACAATCGGTGGGTACACATAGGCTTCCTTGATGGTCTCATGGCGATTCAAAAGGCGATCAGCCAGTTCTCGACCTTCAATGCGGCGTTTTCGTGCCGCACTTTCGGCCTTGCGCACGCCAAGGATAAAAACAATCTCGGTATGCTGTTCCTTAATGATGTTTTCTACAAACTGTCCACTGGGGGCAATCTTCAGGCGGTCTGTACACCAACGGAAGGTGCCGTTCAGACGCGGAGTGGGAAAACCTCTACCAATGACATTGGCCCAGAACGAAGTATCTGGTTTGGGTGTGACTTTATTTACGCTGATCGGCAAGCTATCCCGTTTGGCAGACTTATCCAAAAGATGAAGCATATCATCCAGATAGATCTTGATCAGGGGATTTTCCACAAGAGTGTCGGAAGAAACGATATATACAGTTTTATGGCGTTCTTCAGGCCGAAGGTTTTTCAGCATCTGATAGACCAGGTGGACAACGACGGTGGAATCTTTACCACCGCTATATCCAATCACCCAAGGACGATTGTCGGACCTATACACATGCTTAATTTCTTCAAGCAAACCCTCAACCAGAGGCTTTCCATTGTATTCTTTCATGTATGGATTTTACTCCCTCTAGAAGTCTTTTCTGGTATGGAGAAAACTGTGTATTCTTCCTATGCGGAAGTACAATCTTGTCCAATACTATACCATTATCAAGTATAACATTTTACGGAACAAAATGCACCTTGTCCGACGAAAAAACTCTGCCTTTCCGGTATTTGACCGAATTTGCGGAAACCTCTTGCAATTCCCTCGGAATAGAGTTAACACAACACAAACGCTTTTCCGAGGAGGTTGCGAAATGGAAAATAGGGTTTGTGAAAATCAAGAAACGACGATAATGAGGGCATTTGAATCCAGAAAGGAGGGACTGAAGTATTTACAAAAGTTGCCGTTGGAAGAGAAGATCACGCTTTCTAAAAACTTGATTGTAAGCTGCATGGAAACCTTTGGCGAGCAGGTTTATATTTCCTTTTCGGGAGGAAAGGATTCAACGGTTCTGTCATCTCTTGTGTGTAGTTTAAAGCCGGACATCCTGCATTTGTTTTCGGATACAGGTTGTGAATATCCGGAAACCCTGTCTTTCGTCAAGGAGGAGCGCCAGAGAGGGAAAAACATTGTGCCTGTGCGTCCCGTTTGTCGGGATGGTTCGGTATGGACCTTTGAGCGCGTTGTTGAAACCTATGGCTACCCATTATTCTCCAAGGCGATTGCCAATGGAATACGGACATATCGACACGCGAAAACGCCTGTAACAAAGCAGCACGCACTGGATTATTTGGGACGGATGTATCCCAAAGCACTATCCTATCTGGATTACAATATTTCTGACCTGTGCTGTGAAAAATTGAAAAAGGCGCCCTTGAAGCGTATGGCAAAACGGATGCAAACGCAATGTAGTATAATCGGAACACTGGCAGAAGAAAGCCAGGTCCGGAAAAGGGATTGGATTGCGTATGGTTCCAATATCTTCTTTCAGAAGAAAGACAACCAGTGTAGGCCGCTGTCTTTCTGGACAGAACGAGACATCTGGGATTATATTGAGCTTTATAAAATACCTATTTCCGCTTTGTATGGACAAGGATATCAAAGAAACGGATGTATGTTTTGTGGTTTCGGTCTGTGTGCGGAGCGACGGAAATTGGGAATTAACCGCTTTGAGAGACTGGCGATGACACACCCGAAGGAATATGACTACATGGTGTCCCGATGGGAATCTCTTTTCAAGGCGTGCGGAATTCCCTATTGATACTATTTTGATTATATCATTCTATGCATACATTAACAGGGACTTCTAACGAGAATGGGACAAAAAACAGGTTGATAAAACGAATGAAATAGGTTATACTGATACTAAATGATACTACTTTATATCACTTTTCGAAAGGAGGACCTCCATGGACGCTTCTGTGTTTGCCAAGATACTCTCAGACCCAGGGATGTTGGATCTCAAAAAGATGGGATATAAATACGGTCAAGGAGATCTGCAGGAATTTCTCACACTACTCAAACGTGATTTTTATCAGGAACTGCCCCTTCATGACTTTGACGGAAACTCGATGGTATACCTGGAAAGCGTGGCGCGGGTTTCACTGTCGGCGGCTCGCGTTTTGCTGACACCGCAGCAGAGTGCCCGTCTGTATGGAACCAAGGCGATGGAAGAGGAAATCCTGTCCACCTTCCGAATCGAACAGATTGACACCAGCAGGGAAAGCGTGCGGCGGATTTTATCCGGTCAGGCACCCAAGGATAAAGAAGAACATCGTATCTATGGTATGAAGCAGGGACTGGAATTTATCGCGGACAGGTCTAATACCATCACGGAGGAAAATCTCTTTCGGCTGTATCAGATGACTATTGGTGACTTTCTGCCGGAGGAGGATCGTTTACTGCCGGGACATTGGTATCGGCATGACAGCGTATATATCGTAGGCAGCAAGTTGGAACACACCGGATTGCCCTGGAAGAAACTGCCGGCCTATATGGCAGAACTGGTTGCGTTTGCTGCTGAGAAAACAACACAGAATGATCTAATCAAGGCAGCCATTTTGCATTTCGCGTTTGCCTATCTGCATCCCTACTTTGATGGAAACGGTCGGATGGCGCGCCTGCTCCATTTGTGGTATCTGGTGCAGCAGGGATACTCGTCGGCATTGTTCGTGCCGATGTCCCGCTTTGTGGAAGAAAGCCGCTCCCGGTATTATAAAGCGTACACCCAAGTGGAACAGAATCAGCAGATCAGCGGCGTGCTGGATGTGACGCCGTTCCTGGTCTATTTTGCGGAATCGGTGTATCACCGGCTGGGAGAAGATCAGCCGCAGCCCCGGACGCTACAGGCTTTCGAGGAAGCGTTGCGACAAGGGAAGATCACTGAGAAGGAGCGGGCACTCTGGCAGTTTGTCCTCACGGCTTATGGCAGCGAAGAGTTTTCCACCAAGCGGTTGGAAAAAGACTTCGGCGATGCGGCTTATGCCACAATCCGGAGCTTTGTTCTCAAATTCGAGAGCCTTGGTCTGCTGACTTCGGTCCACTACGGCAACCGGGTTAAATACCGAATCCAAGATTCGGAATGAAAAAAGAAGCGCAACAACATAAACGGCAACGCAACAATAAGTGAAGAAACATAACTAAAACTTAAGTTATTAAGGCCACTTGTTGTGTTTTTTCTTAACTTATGGACAATCCGCCTCTTCTTTCCCAGCTGGTCATTGCCATAAGAAACGATCCAAGCCTCCGGCCAGCCGGAGGCTTTTGTGTTATACTGTTTTTATCAGATACAAAAAGGGTGACGGCAGGATGGCAGTAGAAAACAGAGAATAGATCATGCGGGGCCCGGCCTGGGAGGAACCGACCCAGTCCCGGATGAAGGTGTTCCACAAGATTCAGGCACATTTTCCTGCTGTTACTGAAGAGGCGGCGGGAGGCACCGGAAAAGGGTACCTAAAAAATGGAAGTGTGCTAATCGATTCGAAAGAGGAAATTCGATTGCTGCACTGTATGAAAAGCTTTCCTACATAAACAGAATATATAAAAGATCTATTAAAAAGCCTTGACAGCCGATATCGGCCAATATTAGTATCTAACTAAAGGGAGGCGAAAATCATGAAGAGCGTGTATACGATTCGGGATGTGTCTCATATAACCGGGCTTGATAAGCGGACTATCAAATATTACATAGAGCGCGGCATGATTCAGCCTTCCGACAAAATGATCCAAGGTGCTAAAGAAACATGGCTGTATAGCGAAGCAGATGTGATAAAAATACGGCAAATTTCGCTATATCGTCAGTTGGGCTATTCTGCTGATAAGATCAGAAAGATGATTCTTTCTCCGGGTTTTGATTGGGAAAATGTTCTCGACGAACAAATTGGAGAGCTAAAACAGAAAAAGAGGCACCTTGAAAATGCGATATTCGTAGCTGAATGTATGAGATATGCAAATGAGGCTGAACATCGGTGGCTCGCATTTGACAGCGCTGATTTTAATAATGACATTGATCAATTTGCTGTTGATTGCCTTGCAGATAATGATGATGAGCTTGTTGAACAAGGCATGAAAAAGATCAACCATGAATTGACAGAGGGCCTCAACGCAGGAGATATAGAAAAGCAAATTCAAAAGGTCACGGAATTGTTTGGACAGCTGAGAATGGCTTTGAAATGTGAACCACAAGATGAGAAAGTACAAACAGCGATTTCAGAGATACTCCGTTGTATGGGGGTGACAGCACAACCAAGCAAGTCGTCAATACAGGATATCCTATTGGGTGCCCAGCTGGTTAGCAATATGAGCTTTGAAAGAGTAGTGGACGGGATTTTTTCAAAACAAGGGGCAACAGATTTTTTATTGCAAGCCCTTCAGGTATATTGTGAATCGTTAGATCGAGAAAGGAGCAAAAAAGATGAGTGAACGTTTCCCCGAGGTAGATTGGTACTGTGATCGTTGCAATGCTTACCTCAATGATCAACCAGGGTTTGATGACCATCACTATGTCTGGAAATGCACAGTATGTGGCCATAAAAACAGTATTTCATCAGATTCCATCTATGAATCAGAGGAAGAATATCGTAACTTTAATCAATAAAAAGGAGGGTCATAATGAGACATGTTTTTAGAGCCACAAAAATGGGGTGGGGAAAAGAAAAAGAGGGCATATACTTTGATGCGAAGTACTATACCAAAGAAGAAGCTATGGCGGAATTCAAACCATTCCAAGGGACCACGCAAAAAGGATACCCATATACAGGTTATGAATATGACGGACAAAAATATCACGATGTTACTTATGTTGGCGAGTTTGAAGATAACAAAATGCCGCACTCTGATATCGAGTTAATGGACGCACTTATAAAAAGTAAAAAATGATTCCATTGAAACCTATCGATAAAGGTGCCTAAAACCTGCTTCACGTATATAAGGTGACGATTATGCGGACGTCCACGCCCTGAAGAAGGGCCTGGACGGCTGGAAAATCATGTCCAAGGTATTTACCGAGGCCTGCGCCCCGTCCTTCGATACACCCAAAAGATCTCTCCTCCCCGCGTACAGGGGGGAGAGATCTTTTGACTTGTCCGGGCCAGCCAATGCCGGTGGCCAGGAGCATCCACAGGCCGTAACTGCCGATTCAGGCAAGATGGGACGGCTTGACCACCATCTGACCACTCCTTCTTCCCAGCCGGTTCCACTTATCGTTTTTTACGCTCCAACATTCTTTTATAACCACCACAAACAGCGCCGGAAGTTGTGCACACCACACAATTTCCGGCGCTGGTTCATGCTATTTGCCTGTGCGTCACAGTTCTCCGACAACTGTGACGCGGCGACGTGACAAGTCGTTTTTGGCGATGCGTCGTTTGAAAATCCGGCATCGCGCCATTTTCCCCGGTGGTTTGACCACGAATTGACCACCATGTACGTTTCACTCCAAGCTTTCACAAAATTTCATACGATGAATCTCGTCCCAGCGACGATTTTCATACATGTGCGGTTGTAGCTCAG
>ERZ1643249.2959-NODE-2959-length-15355-cov-18.948693_pt1 | contig 15355 bp, 14 predicted proteins | sample MGYA00579263_ERZ1643249 | MGnify/ENA primary metagenome ERZ1643249 (study PRJEB29033, sample SAMEA4952264) | chicken gut metagenome | biome: Broiler Chicken; feature: Gastrointestinal Tract; material: Caecum | place: Ireland | collected 2018 | study: Broiler...
AAAATAAAATAGTATGTAAATGGTGTATGAATTCGAGTGTAGGAGTAATGTATGAGTAGTGTATGAATTACCTACATTTCACCACTTTTTGTCACTTTGACACACCTCTAAAATCCTTGATTTTACGGAATTTCTTAGAACTTACCAGCCTTGGCAGCTTCCTCAACAGCAACAGAAAATCCCGTAAAATCAAGGAAAATCTTCTTTAGGTGTAGGAGTAATATCGGAGTAAACGGCAATAGTTCACGATGAATTACTCCTATTGTATCATAATTTATTCGTCTTTTCCAGACTGTTTCACAATCTGATTCACATACGTGGACACGCCGGCGACCAGGATTCCCTGAATCACCGCTGTAAAAATCGCCAGAGCGATATCCTGCGGGGAACTCACGGAAGTCGTTGCAAACACCCATATTGCACACAGTACAATCCCGACAATTCCAAGAATCACGGGAATATACTTGTCCAGCACCATGGTTGTCTGTTTCAGAAACATTCCCAGAATGTACAGCGCTATTGCTACAATCATCAGTTCCGGTTTCACGTATTCCATAATCGGATCCATCTCACTCACCTCCTTTTTCTAAGGCTTCCTGGGCATGTAAGTATGTCTTATAGATGGGAAGCTTTCCAACTTCCTGCATCACCTTCTCGGCAGATCCATTTCCGCCGGCACGTTTATAAGGCTTATATAAGTATTCATACAGATTCTCGTATTCTCCCTCGGTAATCCAGCCACGCTCAATATAACTCATACCAAGGTACACGATACGATCATGCCCCAGCCCAATTAACAATTCTGTTTCTACGTTACTTTTGTCCGACCTTCGCTGTATAAACGCCCAAAATCCAGAGGATGCCAGAACGGAACAAATAATTGTTACCGCCATCTGAATATAAATTTCCACACTCTCACCTCCCTACGCCACCAACCGTGATAATTCGTAGGGAACGTAAATCCAGGCCTGTTCTCCCAGGACCTCATAAGCTGCACGGAAAATTTTTAATCCATAATCAGCAATGATATTGCATACCCACTCCTCTGCCTCGATCCAATATTCCGGATAAACCATCCGATGAATGTCACGGATTAGGTCATAGCTTATCATAGTTACGTGACCAAGCTCATGAATCAACACGCGATTCAGGAAATCCCCTGTAAGATTACGAGCCAGATACACACAATATTCATTGGGATCTGTGGTCGCTACACGCAATGTTTTCGTGCGATCCACGAGCTTGTCACTATATGGACTAACAAATTTTACATGCCAGAGATCACCGTTCATGTAAAAGCTGTCCATTTTGATTTATGCCGGCATCTCGTTCAGGGCCTGCTGCATACTGGCTTTCAGCTCTTTACGAAGGGTCGGGTCGGCATCCTTCCAGATGTCTTTGATGGTATCCAGCGCCTCGCGGGCATGATGACGCCCTTTCTCTTCCATCATCTGTTTGTCTACCGGATTTTTGGTCTCATTGTAATGTCGCTTTGCTTTCCGGTATTCGTTGTAGGTCATACTGTGATGAGGATCCATGTCCGGATCCATCTCATCATAACCCATCCGGCTGCCGGTCTGATTTCTTCTGGGGTATCCCATCATTTCTCTGTCGAGATCTGGATCATGCAGGTAGGCGTTGTTGATCCAGGGCCGATCCTCAAGATGCGGAATATACCCCATACGACTTCCACGACCTTTCGGTGCATATCTGCCATTTGCGTACCGGCGGGCGTTGTAACCCATGCGATCGTCGTCGCCATCTTCGTCGTACTCTTCTGCCTGTTCCATAGCTTTGATGATCTTCTCATAATAGCAAGCTTCCAGGCAGTTTTTCTCTGCTTCCGCCAGATCTTTGATCATGTCTGTAACTTCTCCACAATCTTTTGTGTCCAGATCGTCCACGCCTTTCATGTGAAGCTCCGCATCCAGAATTTTGATCAAGTCTTTCTTAATGCCGGTGATCCCTTCATAAGAGGCATTTTTCTTCATTTCTTCCAATTTATGGCTCATGATATACACCTCCTATGCGACCCGCTTTACAATAAAAGCAGAATTCGGAGCGATAACAGCTGCAACGGTACCGGTATTGGTGATCGTTACTCTGTCATAATCTCCGCAGCAGTTCTTAACAAGTGTTCCAGCAGAAACATTTGTCAGGGATCCGACAGTATCCTCTGTTACGATCATGGTTGTTTCGGGGAGAACCTCGCCGCCGATTTCCATCTGCAAAGCAACCGTGCCAACTGCGGAGCCACCGACATTGGCATGGAACTCCAGTTCATAAATACCTTTGCAGCGCAATTTTACTGCGGAACTTCCTTCGCGATGACACTCTGCGCATCCTGTGTGAAGCTTTGTCAGGTCAAAAGTCATAGACTGCCCCGGCTCTAAAGTCTGCTGAGCAGAATTTGATAATACAATCATATTTATACCTCCATGTATAAAATAATAGGAGGAACATCCATTTTGAACGCTCCTCCTATAAAGATCAGTTAATTAGCAGCAACCGGAATTGCAGCATCCGTTGTTATAGCCGAAGTTTCCATAATTGTAGCAGCAATTCGGATTAGGCACAACGTAAGCCGGGATCGGACAATCGTTTCCGGTCCGACGGATAATTTCGGCAGTTTTGGCATCCATTGTTGCCTGCAGAAATGCGTTCTGATTGGACTGAGACACCTGATTTCTCAGATCCGCGATGAGCTCGTCTTTCTGCTGCATCTGGTAGCTTACCAGCTCGTCATGCAGGGCACGGTAATTTGCATTGTCATTCTGCATAATCTGCTGGGTCTGATTCTGGATCGCAGTGGTAATTGCGCAAGTATCCTGTGCCTGCTGGAACCGCACATTCATGATGGCTTCCCGGTTCTCGCAGCAGCAATCTGCCAGCTGTCTGGATACCGCGTTGGTGTCCTGCATCTGTGCAATGGCGTTGTTGTTCAGGGTCTGCTGCAGAGCAAAGTTACCCTGCTGGATGGTGTTGGTGATGCCGTTCATCTGAGCAAGCTGATCATATCCGAGAGAACACAGACCATTCTCCAGGCCATTGAGTTTGTTGGTAACAGCCTGGTTATTAAATCCGGCCTGAAGGTCAGCACAAGTTGCTGGAGCACAGCTTCCACAACCATATCCAGAGTTTCCTCCGAAGAGTCCGCCACGGTTCCCAAAGCCACCAAACAGGGCCAGGATAATAATGATTGCCCACCAGTCATTCCCCCAGCCGTCGTTGTTACGACAATTCTGAGCTCCTGTTACTGCTGCGATATCTGCCACGCTGGGCACTACGTTGGAATTAAACATAGTAATTCCTCCTCATAAATATTTATTTACAAACGGAATCTTTTCGGACTGCGCGCATAAATTATCCGAAAAAGATCTCAATTTGTATCAAATAAAAAAAAAGACCCTACCGAAGTAAGGTCTCTGGGCCCATTTTGAATGAATTTCAGAACGGAAGATTAAACTGCTTTCTCGCCTGTTCCATCATCTGTTCTTTTGTCATTCCCATGGACTGCATAATGTTGTTTGCGATCTGCTGACCTGCCTGTGCATCACCAGACATAATCGCGTTGATTGCGGCATCCCTCCAAGGGGCGTTCGGAAGGTTGTTTTGGTTAGTTTGAACTAACCGCTGTGCAAAATTTAACATTTTACTCATAACTTGACTCCTCCTTTGATAATGTTAGCTAGGTAACGTAACTCCCTCCATGACGGCTCTCGCCTCGAGAATTGCAATGTAATCTTTCATTGCGGAAATCTGAAGATCATAGGTGCTTCTCGGACATGTCGGAGTAAAATTAAGGATACCATTATCCCATCTCTCCAGCATATACTTAAGTTTTTCATATCGAATTTTAACCTGACAATATTCTGCTATAAAACGTTCTTTATAGTCATCACTTGTCATCGGCTCAACAGTGTCTTTTAATTCCATAGGTCTCATATCACACATAATTCAGTCCTCCTCTTCGATAATCTGAACCCCATAGGCTTCCGCACATTCGTGTTCGATCTTGCATCCTCTGGCATTCCACCAGCCCGACGCGAAATACGCAACATCCGCTTTGGAAAGAAAGTCAATAGACTTTGCCAGAAACCAAAGTGGAACATTTACATCTTTCGGTGGATTCTCCTCGATAAAGCTGTCGATCACCTGCACAGAACCGTATTGCGCCTGCACCATGCTGATGATCCGGTTTCTTTCCTGTAAAATTTCCTCATCGGTTTTGCCCTTCATGGGCTGGGAAATAAATAACTTAAGCATTGTTCTGTTCCTCCTTTACCTGATTGGGTTTGTTATAAGGTTTCTTTGGTTTGCTTCTATTGGAAAGCATTTTTTCCAGACGATCAAACCGCTGATCGATCCGGTCCAGACGCTCTTCAATCGGGGATTTCTGTGGAACAGCTTGGGGCTGCTCCGGTATGAATTTCACCGTAACAATCGTTCCATCTTTCGTCCAGGTTTTGGCGTAGATGGCAGAATAGTCATTCTGCGGAAACAGAGACACAGATCCGTCCATCGGAACTTCCTGCGGAGTAATCTCGTCTAAGTTGTTTACGAGACGACCAGGTATGGACTGAAAACGGTTCAGCTGCTGATTTTGGTAAGGATTCGGTGTCTGGTTTCCAGCCATATAGCCTCCGGTTTGTGGAGCGTAGGATGCTCCGGGTGCATAGTTGTTGTTCCAGGTGTAAGGGTTCGCTGGAGTTGGGTAAAATGGATTGTTGTTTGCCATAGTGGAGTCTCCTTTCTATAATTAATTCATAGTCCATTGGACACCGGCAACAATGCCAATCGCCTCGTTGCTCATGCGGCTTGCGATCTTGCACAGTTCTTCCGTAGCAGATTCAAGGAATTCTTCTGTTAAGAAACCTTTCATTTCTAATTTACCTTTAATAACTATATATTGTGGTTTATCTGTTGATAAAAACCTAATTTTATTAGTAGTTAGTTCACTTTCGTCCTCTTTAGTTATCTAAATGGATATGTGGCATTTATTCTACTAATTGTTCCAAAATCTATAGGTTTGATTTTTTTGAGTTCATCAATCAATGCGTAGGCTAGCATAATATGACTTCTATCACTAAAATGAGTTCCATCACCGTAGAAATTTTCACAATTAAATATATTCATTTGCATTGATTTCATACTATCGATACAAGGTATGCCCCAAAACCTTGACATTTCTAGCATAGCGTCTCCACGTTTTTTTAGTTTCTCGCTAATATCTTCTATCGGATTTGAGCTACCGTATCCCTGTGGTGGTGTAATTATTATGATTTTAATATCGCGCATATCATCAGATCGAGTAATACTGCTATAATCTATATCGGAATAGTGCCCATCTGATAGACGATATTTATAATACACTTTTGATAACCATACATTAAACGCACCAATAAAAGTTGAAATATCACTATTTTGTAACGAAAGTTCTCCTAAATTTCCAACCCCATTAGTTCCACACATTAAGCAAATATAATCAGCGTCTAAATCATATTTATTCACTCTTGCGTCAGTACATATAGCCTCTTTCCCAACTGTTTCGTGTCCCTGTACCTCCATAGCCGTACCACCAACAGCGGTGACTTGTGTGTTGCGTATATTCAATTCTATACATGTTGCTTTCCAATATACAGAGCCACTACCATTATCCGTTAAACTATCCCCGTCAAATATAAATTTAGACGATCCAAACGGACTAGATTCGTCATTTTTTGAATATGTATAATACGGTTCAAAATCTGCATATTTTTCATTCGATACCATCAAAGATTTCAACCATTCTTTGGTTATAGAAAATTCGGATGAATTATCTGAGGAAATGCAAAAATATTTTGCATTTTCTGGAACTTCCGTTTTTGCATTTGCATTTGCTGTTGCTCTCAAAAATGGGTCTCCATTTGCATCTACAAAAACATATGAACATTTGAAATTTGCGTAGAGTTCAGTAGCTCCATCTAATGGAAGAATACCTGTTGCAAAATTATATTCTTGTTTTGCATAATATCCAGATCTACCAGAAAATCCGATAATGGCTTTTTTGTAATCAAAAAGATTTTTTGTTCTTATCGGTTCAACAAAACTACTTATATCTTCCAAAAACCATTCAGACCCATTATCATAATTTGATACGTCATAGCAAACAATATCATTTGTATTTCCTTGGAAAATAAATTTTGAAACTTCTGAGTTAGCGAATATGTTATCACCATCTGCAACTCCTAATCTCGACACTGCTCCGTTTATCTTTTCAATGATAGCTGATTTAGCAGATTCTAAATTTTTCACTAAAGTGAATGATTTTTCATCAGTTATTTTTACACTGATAATGTAATCAGAACTATCGCCATCAACTATACTGGTAGAATCAATCTTCTTACCATATGTTTTTTCCCCCACGGAATATTTTTTCAATGGTAATTCTTCTAAATCTTCCTTTAGTGAATTAACCTGTTCTCTGACAGCGTTACCTGCATTTGGATAAGTCTTCCCATCTGCTCCAACTCTTATATCAAGTAGTTCTGAATTCCCTTCCGTCGGATTATTATTCGCCACTAAGTTATCAATCCGCTCTCTGGCCACCAAATCCACTGCACCAGCTTTTCCGTCTTCGTAACAATCATGAATACTATCATGAATGGACTGACGAACGTCTTTTCCGTATCGTGAAGTCAATATTTTTTGAAGATTTTGCTCTATATTACTCATTCTTGATTCTCCTCTCAAGATCTTCTATTTTGTCGTTCAGTTCCTGGATCGCTTTGTAGGCGACACCAATGGCCCGGTACATATCCACGTTCCCGCCCTGACTGTCCAGCAAGTCCGAAGATAATGGGTATCCATCACCGATCACAAATCCAATATGTTCTCCGGTGTTTCTCCAAACGGGGTCCTGGTTTTTTAACACGTAGGTGTATACCGTCGTGTTCAGTACCTGTTCCAGACCGCTACGACCATACTCCTGAATATTGTCTTTCAATTCCGCTTTAGATCCAGTCAGCCATTCCATCGCCTTACAGAGACCGTCTCTGGTAACCACAAATTTGTAGTTTTCCGGATTGAAGGAGTCTTGCTGGTTCCATCCACCCCAGACCACCCAAGGGCCTATGGCACCGATTCCGTTCGTCTGATTTCCAACGGTATCCCAATAAATAGCCAAATTTCCATCCGGATATGCTCGCTTAATCTGCCAGCCGCCAATCGTAAAGGGGACGCCTTGCTGCCCTTCTGCAATCTGTCGACCATCGTAATTCAAATAATCTGACAGATTAAACCGGTTTGCATCCAAAACACCGTTGTTCAGGTCGAAACGTACTCCATTTACATCCGCCTTGTAATTCTGTGACTCCAGAATTCCACCACGTACACGATTCGCAGACATGGTTCCGGCAGTAATCCAGTCAGCGACAAACTTTCCATTCAGTGTCCAGGCGCTATTGTAAGGACCACCATATCCATTTTGACTGAACGCAATGCCATTACTGTTGATCTGCATGATATTGGTTGCTTGCTCTTTTGTTGGCGCGTTCATATACAAATCCCGTAACCATTTCCCGTTGGAATCGTACTCGGTCAGTTTATAACCGCCCTTCGCACCATTGATATAGTCGGTTGCTTCCTGGATGGCTTCTGTATAATAGTCAACCAGAACACCTGTCAAATCCTGGGCGGTCTTTTGAATCTTTATATCTACACTTCCTGCACTTGACGAAATCGTTGGGATCTCTCCACCAAAGGTATACTGGGAATTTCCCGGATCCTCCATATCAATCGCAATCTTCGTACAAAGATAATGATCGTCAATCTCATGCGGCGGCGACACCACGCGCACATACTGACCCACATCAATTGCATCCGTATCCACACCTAACCGATGAAGGTCTGCGGCTGAAATGCTGATGACGGTCGCTTCGGAAATTGCCTTATCCAACTGCGCCTGTCCCAGCGATTTCAACTCCGAAGGATCCTCTACATCGTCGAACGTCACTACTTTCGTGATAATTCCAAAGAGATTCTCTCCGGTGGTAGATCGTAAGGCATTATTTCCGTTATTTACGGATGTGATGTCCACACGATTTCCATTTTGATCGGATTTTCCAAGCGGAATAATCTGGGTATAGACTTCCGATGCATCGATGTTTTCTGTCAAGTCAAGAAGATTTTCTCCAAATCTTATTTCCTGTAGAGACAGGTTCGATTGATTGTTGTAATAATCCAGATAGGTGGCATTCGCCGTTTCATCTCTTCTCGTGATAAAGTAACCACCAAACTGCTCTACAACATTTTCTGAAATATTGTTCAGAATATTGCTCCACTCTTCGGATTTTGCAGTTACCCGCCAGGAACTTTCTGCTCCATTGACGGTTCCCAACAAAATCTTACGGTAAGAGCTGCAATGATTGTTATAATACGTCAACAGCTCCGAAAGATAACTCTGCACGGTTACCCCATTACTGCTGTGATCATACGGAGGATACGGCACATCGTTCAGAAACGCCAATTCTCCCTCCGCAAAAATGGTTTTGTTCGAATAAAAGTCTCGTTCATCACTGGAAACCCGGCCTCGCCAGATCTCCGTTTCATCCTCTTCTACGGTCAGAAGGGATTTCATTTTACTATAATTGGAATAGGCCGGATTGGTAGCCGGAAGTGTAAACTCCAGACTACCGGCCTTATTCACTTCTTTGGTAAGTTTCGGGGAAGTTACCACGTAACCGCTTTCAATCAATGTCGGTGCATACATGGTATTTCCGTCCGATAATATCGTAAACATTATAAACTACCTCCCCGATAATCAATGGTTACGGTACCATTACCCGTAAATTTTAAGGTGTTTTCTCCCGGCTGCAGGACAATATATCCGTTAACATTCTTTCCTGGAACCAAGCTGTATTCTTTATTATTAAAGGTAAGTGTCATATTGTTGCTTCCAGTGCCACTTACTGTGATTGTCGGAACAACATGTTCCTGACGGTTGATAACGGTTACTTCCAAAGATCCGTCAACAGTCAACGCTTTCAGCTCATTGATAATACCGGTCTCAAAGTCAAATGGATCCCACAGCCAATCTTCTCCTGTCGAATCAATATTCCGTTTGTATGGATAGACGTTGTAGTCAATCGTGATAAGAGAAGCAATCTTGTCGGATTTCCATTCATTCACGGAGAAACGACCCTCGTAATAGAAACTCAGATCATCCTCCAATACGGCTTTCCGCCGGCGGCCATGCAAGTAATTCAGGATATCGGAGTATGCAACATCCCAATCCTTATGTCCATTGGCCACATAAAACTCCCAGGAACCGGTTCGGTTCTCATATGTCGGATATCCCGTTAAGGCCTCCGTTGCATCGATAGAACCGTTCCCGCCTGGAATATCCAGAAAATTGGTCTTTACCTCCGGAGGATTGACCACTGGCCGGGTCGATGGTATCAGATGCCAGTCATCCCAGGTATTGATGGCATCATCAAATATAATGGAATGGTACATCAGACACCACGCCCCTTTCTTGCAGACCAGATTCCCAATCTCTGATCAATCTTTGTTTCAATCTGTCCAACCAACGCGCCTGTCTCTGTCACAACCTTCATGTTGGCGATTGCTTCCCGTAATGTCAGAATTTGATCACCCATCGTCTGGATCGCACTCACGACATCTCGATTGGTCAGATCTTTCGGTGTGCGATTCTCCATCATGGTGGATCGATTTTGGGAAATTGCCGCCAGATTGTTGTTCATTAACTGACTGTTTAGTCCACGGAAACCGGCAGTTAAACCAAAGTTTCCATTTTGAATTGTCTGATCCAGGGTAGACATTCCCGATGCAACCGCGCTCAAATCCAACACCGGACGAATTGTCGGTGCGTAATCTATGCCGCTGTTTAGGAAGTCCATGGACTGGTTCATCGCATCACTTAATGTGGTATAAGCCGTATTACCAACGGCGCGACCTGCCGCTATAATATAGGATACAAATTTCAGGAAGCCATTTGCCAAACCTTTGTCCGACATCTCACCTAACCACTCAAATCTTCTTGATGGAGAATGAATCTGTAAGGTTCTCTGAGCCGCCCGAAGCGCTGCACTTGCTGCAGAGCTTGCTGCATTGATCGCCCCAGCTCGATTATTCCGGATACCGTTCGCCAGACCATTCATCATCTGTGCACCGGCGGCATAGAAGCGACTATAATAACCACTCACAGCGTTTGCTGCCTGATTGGCCACACCTTGCATAGACAACACAACAGTCGTACCATTCACACGAATGCCATTCGCAAATGCCTGCATCAGAGTCATCGCAACCTGACTGAAACGTACCGAAGTTCCGTTCAGATAGGACAGACCAGTAGTTATCATGGCTGTCAGAATAGATTTGAATGTAGTCATCAATGTAGCTCGTTTACTGTTCAATGTGGACACCATACCCATAATGAGATTGGTAGACAGCTTAATTGCGTCCTGTGATACTGTCGGAGCATTGGTATTAATTACGGAACGGAACGCTGCAATTGTCTGAGATGCGAGATTTGTTGCGGCCGCTGTCGCGGATCCAATATTTGCCGTGAATGCGTTGATAAAATTCTGAACACCGGTACCACCAATTTGGGATAACGCGGAATCAAGTTCTGCAAACACCCAGAAATCCACACCACTCATACTATTGGCGATTTGTGTCAGTCGTTCCACATTGGAGAGCGATAAAGATATAGCCGTGTAATCGATATTGCTCACGCTGTCTGCATAAGCTTTTAATGCATGTCCAAAAGAGCTTAATTGATTACCAAAAGTGCCCAGATCATTATCACCTGCAAAAAATGCCGCAAGTCCCCCGGTATTCGGCAAGTTGTTAGCCAATTCCGATAACGCTTTCGCTGCATTGGCAGAGTTGGTTACGGCCTCTGCTGAAAGACCCGATACACTATTCGCATACTCGCCCATTGCTTTTCCGAAAGGTGCTAATTGCTCTGCAAAAGTAGAAAGGCCGTTGTCACCGGTAAAGAAAGCAACCAAACCACCAGTGTTCGGAAGATTCGTCGCCAATTCAGCTAACGCTTGCGCCGCTGTCGCAGAGTTCGTCACCACTTCCGGATCCAGACCACTCACACTGTTTGCGTATGCCATTAGTGATGGACCGAATGCTTTCATCTGTTCCGCAAACTGCACAATATCATTCTCACCGGTAATCTTCGCAAGAAGACCTCCGGAATTTGGAATGCTGCTGGCAAATTCCGCCATTGCTTTTGCTGCGTTCGCAGATGCCTCCACGGAAGCACCATCGATGCCTTCTACGGAAGCGGCGTATTCGGCAAAAGCGGGCCCAAAATCTTTCAGATCATTTGCGAAATCAGTTAAAGAAGAACCGCCAGTAAACCAGCTGGTCAGCCCATTCAATACATCTGCTGCTGTCAATACCAGAATTGCTTCAGCAAGAGCTTTTACTCCTGTTAAAGAATCTGCGTTGATATTGTCAAGCCCGCTGAAGAACGGCTCCGCATTGGTCATGAAATCCGCAAGGTTCTGGCCAATTTTGGGGAAGGAATTGGATACTCCTTCTGCAAATCCACCGATAATACCGCCGGCGAACTGACCGATGGCATTGCCGATCATACCGATGACTTTGGTACCTTCTCCTATTAACCAGGTAAAGCCAGGAATTTGTTTAATCGCACCGAGTGCTACGATAATTCCGGTGATTCCAGCAACAACGATAGCCATGCCAGCAATTCCAGTTAAAGCACCGGCGATGGGTACAAAACTGATTAGCACCATACTTGCCGACAAAGCCAGCAGCAATTGTGATAAACTTTGTGCCAACCCCATAGAGGTCTCGATGGGTATTGCCGCCAAAGCCGTAAATATCAAGGTAATGCCGGCCATCACCAGCAACATAGAACCAGCGCCGATTAATGCTTGTTTTGCTACTGTAGATGCGGCCGCCATAACTCCAAATATTGCAACCATTCCAGTAATCGCCAGCAAAAGATTCGCTAAATCGGCAGTGCCGACTTGCCCCACAACCATTCCAATGCTGTTCATCAGGGATGAAATCACATTCATGACAGCCACTACAATATCCGGCATTCGCTCTGCTACAAGATTCAAGGCCGCAATAAATAAATCGACGAACGCATTCCCTAATTTTGGAGCATTTTCAAGAACAAACTCAATCACTGCATCCAAAATTTTTGTTACATTCGACAATACTTCCGGAATAGATTCGCCGAGAGCTTGGGCTGCAGATACGATCAATGCAACGAATGCCTGACCGATAGCCGGTGCTCCCTGAGTAATCACATTGGCAAATTCAACAATGCCGACACCGATTTGTTTAATCACAGCTGGTATGATACCGATAATTGTTCCCAAAACTGCTGCCAGCCCAGCCGCAGCCGCGACTCCTGAAGCCGCTAATCCTGTCAAACCAGTAGCGAGTAACAGTACGCCCGCTCCAACTGCTGCTACACCAACGCCGAACACTGCAATTGCCGCAGAAAGGGCCAATATAATAGGAGTCAATCCGCCAAGCGCAAATCCTGCAACTCCAAACACTGTAAACACACCTGCAAGTGCGAGTAAACTAGCGCCTATTTCAGCAAACGCCATTCCGCCAAGAATCTTTAATACCGGGACTAATCCCAATAAAGCGGTGGTCATTACCAACATAGCCGCAGCACCTGCGATTGTAGATTTCATCGCCCGCAAAGCAACCGCCATAATTGTTAGGCCACCTGCTAAAGAGATTAATCCTCTTCCGATTTCTTCCCAGGATAATCCAGATAATTGATTCATTACCTGAGATAAAATAAGAAGTGATGCAGCTACACTTGCGATACTTGTAGCTTTTAAAAGAGAGCCTTTAGGAACCAATTTTAATGCTACAGAAATTGATACAAGTGCTGCCGCCAAAGATACTAAGCCTTTAGCCAGAACTTCTGGGGATAAAATTCCCATTTTGAATATGACATCAGCAAAAATTTCCATTGATGCGGCCAGAATTGTTAATCCCGTAGCGGTTCGAATAACGCCAGACGCATTTGTGGTCATTTTTGTAAACGCGGCAACTTCAAGCAACACCCCGCCCATTGCAGTAAGTCCTTGCTTTAAGGAATCAGTGTCCATATAAGCGAACTTAGACACTGCAGAGGCAAATACATTCAAAGATGCTGCCAATATGGTAATACCGGTAGCCTTTAAAATTCCTAAACGATTTAGGTCGGTCGCTTTCATAAACACCGCAAGTTCCGTCATCATAGCACCGACGGCTACCAAACCTTGCTTCAAGTTCTCCCATTCCAGATTGGCCATCCGAGAAACTGCGAAACTTAATACCAGCACACCTGCGGCAAGAGTAATCATGCCTCTGGTACTACTATTAAATGTTTTGAGACCACCTTTTGACATTGTTTTGTTCAGAACGGTCATTGTGGCAGCAAGTTCCGCCATCATGACCCCGATTGCAGTTAAAGAGGATGTCAACTTCTCAGAGTCAATCAAGGATATGACAACCAAAGAACCTGCCAATACTGCAATCGCCCCGGCAATCGTCAAAAGACTTTTCGCTTTTATACTGGTCTGATATGCTTCCAGACTTCCACGCACGCCGTCCAATATTTTGCTTAGATTTCCGAAAATATCTCCTCCATCATCAAGAATATCTGAAGCGGAAGACATAAATTTTTTGATGCCGAGCAATATACCAGCAAACAATCCACTGTTGATAATATCAAATACATTATCAAAGTTGAAACTGCTAATACTATCGGCAATGCCGTCTCCCATATCTCCTAGAGCATCGGAAAATACTGTCGCAATACTGGCCAAAATGGGACTCACTTTTTTAAACCAGCTAATGATGGTATTTGCGGCGGCGGCAAATATGTTTGCAAACGCTGTAAGAGGACTTAGTCGACCTTCGATGACTTTACCGAAATTATCCAGTCCTGCGGAACCAACCGCTGACGCAAGAGAAGAAACAAATTCCGATACTTCTGTACCAATGGACTGCAGACCTTTAGCAAATGGAGCTAAAAAGCGTTCCACAGCCTCCAATGCTTTGCCAAACGCGTCCGTTTTCTCAATGGAATTATCAAGACCAACCAGAAAATCTCCGATAGACGCGGTGAAATTTAATAAGCTTCCTCCGGTCGGAGCGAGAAATCCAATAAAATCAGCAAATGCTTTTGCAAATGTGCCAAGAACTTTTCCACCGATTCGAAAAACTGCAAATACACCAGAAAAGGTTCGCTCGATATTTTTTGCCGTTGTATCACTGAGCTTAAAGTTTTCTGTTAGATCTTTGATTTTGTTAGAGATCTCTACAAGGCGTTCTCCGGTCATAGGAGGAAACGCTTTGTTAAAAGCATTACCAATCGGCTCCAAAACGTCCGTTAAAAATTGGAAAGAATTTCCAATGGCGTCAATAATCGCATCTCTTCCGCCATTCTCATTCCAGAACTTCAACATTGCGTTCCGAGCATCAGTAGAAGGCTGGATGAGATTATTGAAAGCATCGGAAACGGCAGTTAAGGTTTCTGTAGCTTGGTCTCGATTACCAATGATGTATTCCCATGACTGTGCCCATCCAGACTGAACAGACTCCCCCATGGTGCTAAACAGCTGAGATACTGTTTTAACTTGTGTCGCGGCCTTTACGAGGGTCTCGTCATCTGCAAATTTCTCCAATGTTTTGACAAGTACATCGGATGTCAGCCAACTTTCCTGGCCACCGGCGGTGCTTAAAGAATCTCGGAAACTTACAGATTCATCGACCACAATGCCCATCTGTTTGGCGGTTTCTTTCAAAGCATTTTGAAACATTTCACCGCCCATGCCGGCATTTACCACTGAGTTCCAATCCTGCAGAGAAACTCTTCCCGCCGCAAGAGCCTGAGACAACTGATACATGGCGGATGATGCTTGCGCTGAAGTAGAGCCAGACCCTGCTGCAAGGTTTGCAATACCTTTAATTGCCTTCACAGAAGTATCCAGATCCACTCCCGCCGCGGTAAAGGTACCAATATTGCGGGTCATTTCTCCGAAATTGTAAATGGTCTGGTCTGCGTAAGTATTTAACTCATCAAGGGCTTTATTTACATCATCCAGTGTGGTTCCTTTACTTTGTGTATTCGTAAGGATTGTGGTGATGGCGTTCATTTTTGTCTCATACTCGTCGAATCCGGTCATTACAGGTTCGATTGTGAGAGACTTTACCATTTGCGTACCTGTTCGAATGGCTGCATTTGTAATATTCTGGAGAGCAGTGACACCGACGAGACCAAGATTTGTGAATCGTCCCGCAATAGTTTCCACACTATTTTGCAGTGCTGATAAATTGATGCCGTTTGCCTGCT
>ERZ1643249.2962-NODE-2962-length-15340-cov-109.833431_pt1 | contig 15340 bp, 13 predicted proteins | sample MGYA00579263_ERZ1643249 | MGnify/ENA primary metagenome ERZ1643249 (study PRJEB29033, sample SAMEA4952264) | chicken gut metagenome | biome: Broiler Chicken; feature: Gastrointestinal Tract; material: Caecum | place: Ireland | collected 2018 | study: Broiler...
CTTACGCCGAAGAGTCAATGATCTTTTGGAAGCCCTTTTGTCAACAGCTCCGAAATGTGACGCCCTCTGAAGCCTTTCGCTGGATACGTTGTACATACGTACATAGCGAAAAGGCCAAGTTCTCCCATATACAGTTTTATCCCCAGGGAGAAGAGGGCATCTCAGGCCGGACCAGAGCTTCAATCCCCAGATAGCCCCATACGCGGCGGCCTGCCGAGTTGGCGATGTTGTTGGTGTGCTCCAGGTTGTACTTTTTCAGGTTGGCAATCACGGCATCGCTGAAGCTCCGGGCTTTCAGGGCTACCAGGTTGTTCTCTTCACACCACATCTTATAAATGGTATAGAGGTCTTTGGAGCTGATGCAGGCATCCGCCTTGAGCCGAATATAGTCCTCGGCCTCCATGAAATCGAAGAAGTTGTTATTATCCCGCTTGACCAGCTCCCGGTTCTGCCGGGCGCGGTCACTTTCGGTAAATTTGAAGCCGTTCCTAACCAGGCGCTGCAACCCCTCAAAGGCCCACAGGAAAATCCCCTCGGCCTCGGCGGCCATCTTTTCGGCGATATCCGGGTCGTCTACCCGGTCGGCGGGCTTGTCCTTGGTGGTCAGGACCAGCTGCCGCCGGTAAAAGCCGTCCGAGCGATCATACAAGGCTTGTAAGTCTCCGTTGCTGAAGGCCAGTAGCCGGGCATACATCCAGCCTTGGTAACTCTGCTTGCCTTTCCGTTCCAGATCCATCTGGCCCTGGGCAGTGACAATGGACTTGACGTAGTTGGTCTGCCGCAGGGCTTCCATCCGCATATCGTCATCCACACAGAGCAGGATGTGTTCAAGGTCGGCCCGGGCAAAACGGTTCTCGGAGATTTTGCCGATGCTGCCGTCCTTCATGTTGGTGCCGAACAACTTGGAGAGCACCACACCGATCTGAGATTTGCCTTCGCCGCCCCGGCCTTTGATGACCATCATCCGTTGGCCCTTATTGCTGGGGATGAGGCAGTACCCGATAAACTCTTGGACAGTCGAGATATCTTCCGGATAGAGCAGGTCGGACAGGAACCGCAGCCAGTGAATGGGCTGGGCCGCTTTGGAATTGTACCGAACCGGCAGCCGGTTGCGGACTACTTCCGGCTTGCCCTCCTGAAAGCTGCCGTTCAAGTTCAGGGTGCCATTGGCCAGGTGGATGCAGTTGGTGACTGGCCGGAAGTCCTCCACCTGGGCAGAAAGTTTCAGCAAGTCCAGAATGCTGCCCACCTTGCGGGCTACGTTGTTGCTGGCGTAGTCCTTCAGTTCCGCATAGATGGTGCTTCGCAGAGGCATCTCGTCCGTCACCCGGCCATCTTCGGTGAAGAAGAAACCATTGCAGAAAACAATTTTGTGGGTTGAAATGAAAGTCTCACAGAAAACAGATTCGTTGATCCGGAAGCCTTCTTCCAGCCAGACCGGGTCGTTGTGGCTGGGCCAGTATTTCTTGTTTTTCATGCAGCCTCCTTTCTATCCAGGGAATTGAGGCGGGATTCAACCATCGGCAGAAGCTGACCGTCCAGCAGACACTTGGCGGCGACTGCTTTCTTGGAGGCCGATCCGTAGGCTAGGCAATCTATGAGGTCGTCCACAACGGCCATCATGTGCAGAGCCTCCACGAAGTGCTCGTCCAGCGGTTCCTCCGGGGAGAGGGGAGCAAACTCTGTTTGCCATCGGGTCAGCAGGTCGCGGTAGTCGTGGAGGACCCGGAGACAGTAGAAGATTTCCTCTTGCTGGGTGTCTGAAGAGGCAGCGGCTGGCTTGGGCAGAGCGATTGCACCGGATGGGGGCTTGTCCGGGCTAAGGCCGAAGTCCTGGGAAAGCTTCCGGGCTGCCTGGAAGCTGCTGAGACCGAACAACTGGGCGGTAAGGTCAATGACATCGCCGGTGGCTCCGCAGCCGAAGCAGTAATAATAGGTGTCGTTCAGCTTCATGCTGGGTGTATGATCCTCGTGGAAAGGGCAGCGAGTCATCCAGGTAGTGGTAACAGGCAGATCGTATAGGGCTGCGGCCTGCTTGATAGTGACGGATTGCTTTACAGTTTTAAAAAGTTTCATTTATACCTCGCTAATCTGGCATCTTGTAGGCAGGGATACAGTACTTTGCTGTGGTTAGAGGTGTACCTCGTTTCGGGGTACACCTGAGTCCCTGACGAGTGAATTGGGTGCGTAACATTTCGTTCCATACCTCCTTCTGCGAAAAAATAAAGCCTGACTTCTCCTTTCGACTTTTTTCTTCTTGAGCCCGAGAGGGTCTTCAATGTATAATCAGAAAAAGTTCCATAAACTGTAACCCGGTTATGGGCTGTAACCCGATTCAGAACTACCCTTTCACTAATAGGAGAAATCCGGGATGCAAAACGGAACCATTTTTTTAAAATTTTCAAAAAATTTTTTGGAGTGAGGTGGAGGCGTGGTAAATCGGTATGCGAGAGGATTTCAGGATGACAGATGGGACGATGAATCCAGCATGGGTTTGACGAATGAGGCGCTGGAACGAGGTGCGGCGGCGGAACGTCAGATCGAGCTTGAAAGCGCCCTGGAGCAGGACGAGCACCCCCTCCATGACGAAGAAGAGCTGGAGACGGAGGAGGAAGAAGTCTCGCCGACCAGTGAAAAGCGGCTGAAACGGGAAATCCGGGCGGAAGCCGTTCGGCGTCTGGAGGAAGCTGCCCGGACTGAGGCGGACTTTTCTGTGGTGATAAAGGAGTGGGACAAGCTGGACCAGAACCGGGAGCGCCGGGAACGGAATTACGAACACCTTCGGGGAGACTTGCCACTGGACTATCAGGCTGTTTCGGAACCCAAGCTTATCCCCAGGTGGATGAATGACACGGCGTACCGGCAGATAATGGCCGGAAACTTTCTGGATATCCTGTTTAACTGCCCTTATGAGATGTACCAGCTGACCGCCGATCCATTTATCTCCCGCATGATTGCGGAACTGAGCGAGGATCACAAGGAAGTTCTGTATTTTCTCTCCCTGCGGCTGTGGAGTGCTACTCAGCTTGCCTTAGCTCGTGAGCAGTCCGACCGCAACATCCGAAAACTGCGGACAACCATCCACAAAAACTTACAGCGTCAGATGTTTGGCTATTTATATAGTAAAAGAGAGCAAGGCAAAAGCCTGACCCTGCGGGAACGCCAATTTATAGAGGAATACTCAGTCCTCGCAGAGGAGCAAGGCAAAGATGCTGTGATTCGGCGGGAAAATAAGACGAACCGCAGAAAAAGAAAACCGCCCCTGATGACAGGGACGGTTGAGGGGGAATAAATGCAGAATGAAGAACTTGTTTGAGCAATCCCGTTCTCATTGGGTGCGGTACGATTACTACGAGCTGAAAACGGCAAAAGACGGCAAACGGTACATTATCCCCGGCAAAGCCGCAAAGCCGGAGGTTTACAACCCACTTAAAGCGGTTCCAGACATCGTGCTGGACGCCCTGAATGTTGGAATGTTGATGATGAGCCGCAGCCCGGCGGTGGAAGTGGAGCGGGCAGTGTTGAAGTTTGTCACCCGGTATGGTTTATTGGGTCTGATGACCGCTCTGCCCACCACGCCGGCCTTTATGGACTATGAGGCGGTTTACCTGCCGAAGAATCATTTCCTCAAAGAGGAATCCATGGACACCGACCGATATCTGGCTCTGTTTTATCCCTTTGACCAGCTGGACTTGGTGAAACGGGGAATTGAATCCGCCTGGAAGGTTTCTGGGGACCGGACGATGGTTGCCCTGACCATGACCTTTATGGATGAACCGATGGCAAAAACTATGAGCTTTCAGCGGCAATATGCGGAGCCTTATGACTGGGTCGCCCAGCAGTTCAAGGACTGGGCCTTTACCCTGACCACCTCTATCTTGTACTACCAGGACTACCGTTTAATGGATCAAGACACCCGGGAACTGTACCAAAAGGCCATGGCTGCGTTTGGAGGGATTGCCCCCAGCTACCATATCGAGCTGCTGGACAAGCCCACCATTTACTGGGATTTTCACTCCCTGCTGCTGGGTATCCAGATGATGTTCAGCTTCATGCTGGTGGACGAGGAACATCCCCTGCGGCTGTGTAAGAATTGCCAGAAAGTATTCCTGGGCAGTCACGTCAACACAACCTTTTGCAGTCCCCAGTGCAAGAACCAGTACAACGTCCACAAGAATAAGGAAAAAGCCAAAGGCAAACCGGAAGAAAACGAATGAATCCGCTGCGGCGGGGCTTTATATACCTTTGTTCCGCAGACAGCAAGAGGCTGGCAGCCTGTGTTTCCGCACAAACTGCCAGCTTTTCTTTGTCGCTCATGCTGCCCCACAGGGGCACCTTTCACGTCAAGGGAGCAGGATGGGATGGCTGCCTACTCAGTTGCCATCTGCTACACAAAGGTATAACACACTAGACTTTGTAACCAAAGTTGTGTGCCACGAAACCCTGGCGCGGTTTCTTTGGATTCTTCCGGCTCAAAGGGCTAGGCCCTTTGATGACCATCCTCTAAACTATGCTACAGGATGGTCTGGCTAAGAGGAGGTTCTCACCCCCTCATAATCTCCCGGAGCCAAAGAGAAATCTTTGGAATCTTTATAAAAACCAAAAACAGCTCTGCATACAAGACGCAGAGCTGTCATTTTTGATCTGGGATATATACCGCCACATCTTCCAGGCGACACTGTAAAATTTCACAGAGTTTATTCAAGGTATGGGTAGAGACCGGCATATCAGCCTGTAGCCGTTGAACAGTAGCATGGCTCATACCATGTTTGAAGCGGAGGGTATAGGTTGTCATGTGCTTTTCAGCCATCGTTTTCCATAAGGGCGAGTAGCAAATCATAAGATCATCCCCTTTACTTTCTCTATTATGGCTGATATAATGGCCATAGAGTATGGCTATTATTTAGCCATATAAAAGGGGGGTTAGTGATGGTACGATTGGCCTGTGCATTTACAGGGCATAGACCCAGGAAGTTTCCCTGGGGATATAACGAGGAAGACGCTGGCTGTAAGCACTTAAAAACAGCTCTGCGGCAGGAAATAGCTTTGCTGGCCCAAAATGGATACACCGACTTTTTATCTGGTATGGCAGAAGGCATAGATACTTGGGCTGCCCTGGAGGTCCTTGAGTTGAGAGAATCCCACCCTGAACTGAAGCTACACTGTATTCTGCCTTGCAGAACCCAGGCAGATCAATGGACTTATCCCGCAAAACTTTGCTACCGATCTATTTTGGATAAAGCGGATTCCATCATTTATGTCAGCAGAGACTATAGTAAGAGCTGTATGCTGGAGCGCAATCGTTTTCTGGTGGATCATGCCGGTTTGGTCTTGGCAGTGTATAATGGTGAATCTCGTGGTGGAACTGCTTTCACGGTTCGATATGCTCAGCGAACTGGAAAGCAAATTGTTTTGATTAATCCTGAAATCTACAGGGGATAGCATTGTATGATACAAAGAGGCCAGTGGGAGTAACTCTCACTGGCCTCTTACCATAAAGACTTTGTTTATATATTGTTGTGTGATACCTGTTTTGCTATAATAGATTTGATCATTTGGATACGAAATCGGTAATAGGGGAGAAGAGTGAATATATAAAAGGAGGTCCGGTCAATGACTATGATTCTTCAGAAAAAAGACATGACCGAGGAAGATATCAAGCTACAATACATAACCCCTGCCGTGACTTCCAAGTGGGAGCGCAAAAAGATCACGATGGAAACCCAGATCACAGACGGCAAGATCAACTTGAAGGGAAACCTTGCGGTCCGGGAGAAGGGCAAGCGGGCAGATTATCTGCTCTACCTCAGCCCAAACAATCCGATTGCTGTGATTGAGGCTAAGGATAACAAACACCAAATTTCGGAAGGGTTACAGCAGGCGATGGAGTATGCCAAAATGCTGGACCTTCCGTTTGCGTACAGCTCCAACGGGGATGGTTTTGCTGAGCATGACTTCCTCACTGGGGCTGAGCGACAGTTTGGAATGGATGAGTTCCCGACCGAGACAGAGTTATGGGAGCGATTTAAGCAGGAATCCGGGTTTACACCTGCACAGGAGCAGGTAATGAACCAGCCCTATTATTCCAACCAGAGCACATATCCGCCCCGATACTACCAGCGGAAGGCGATCAATCGAACGGTGGATGCCATTGCCCGGGGACAGAAACGTCTGCTTTTGGTGATGGCAACGGGTACAGGCAAAACTTATACGGCCTTTCAGATTATATATCGTCTGCTGAAAAGTGAGAAAGTTCACAAAGTTCTCTACTTGGCAGATCGTAATATGCTGGTGGACCAGTCCATTGACCAGGACTTTGCGCCGCTGCAAAAAACGATTCACAAAATCAATGCGAAAAAAGACCGCCCGGAAACCATTACGTCGTATGAGGTGTACTTCTCCCTCTATCAGCAGCTGGTAGGGGATGATGACAAGGAAAACTTCCGCGAACTATTCCAGCCGGATTTCTTTGATCTGATCATTGTGGATGAGTGTCACCGGGGATCGGCCAAAGAGGAAAGCCGTTGGCGGCGAATACTGGAATACTTTTCGGATGCCATTCAAATTGGCATGACAGCCACACCAAAGGAAACAAAGTACATCTCCAACCTGAGCTATTTTGGGGAGCCTGTCTATTCGTATAGCTTGAAAGAAGGTATCGATGACGGATTCTTGGCTCCCTTCAAGGTAATCGATGTTATGACAAACATCGGCGAAGGTTGGCGACCCAGGAAAGGTCAGCTGGATATCTACGGCAACGAGATACCGGACCGCATTTATAACAACAGCGACTACGACTACAATATCATCATAGAGGATCGTATCCGGGAGGTGGCTGCGGAGATCACCCGTTACCTCAAGAGTACGGATCGGATGGCCCGGACCATTGTGTTCTGTGCCACTGAGGATGCAGCCCTGCGGATGCGGGACATGCTGGCCGAGCTAAATCAGGATATGGTGAAGAAGAACTCTGACTATGTGGTTCGGATTACTGGTAGTGATGAAATCGGCAAAGGGAAAATCAAACAGTTTTCTTCGGTGACCCAAAAGTATCCGGTTATCGCAACGACCTCCAAGCTTCTTTCCACTGGGGCTGACTGTAAGATGACCAAGCTGATTGTTCTGGATGAAATGATCGGCTCCATGACCGAGTTCAAGCAGATCATCGGACGGGGAACCCGGCTGCGGGAAAAGGAGGGCAAGACCCACTTTGCGGTGATGGACTTCCGAAATGTCACCCGCCTGTTTGCCGATCCGGATTGGGACGGCCCCCTGGAAATTGACGAGGAATTCGGAGCAGCCAAGGGAAAAGAACTGCCTCCCAAAGAGCTTCCGGAGGGAGATCCGACACCCCCAGATGCTCCTGAAAAATTGCCTACACCGATTGTGGATAAGAACGGCTGCAAAGTTTGTATCGTTCATAAGACGGTTTCGGTCTATGACACCGATGGCAAACTGCTGCATCAGGAAAGCATTATCGATTACACCAAGGAAAATATTCTGGGTAAATATGCTTCTCTGGATAACTTCATCCGGCAGTGGAGCGCCCAAGAGAAAAAAGAGGCTATCCGGGAACTTCTTCGCGAGCGCGGCATCGACCTGGAACAGGTAAAAGAGCAGCAGGGAATGACCGATGTGGATGACTTCGACTTCATCTGCCATGTGGCCTTTGATAAAAAGCTCCTGACCCGACGGGAGCGGGCCAACAACGTCAAAAAGCGTGATTTCTTGAGCAAGTACAGCCCAGCGGCCCGAGAAGTTCTGGAGGCCCTGCTGGACAAATACATGAACACTGGGATCTATGAAATCGAAAAGGCAGAGATCCTTCGACTGGACCCCTTCCTCAAAATGGGAAAACCTGCTAAGATTGCAAGTTATTTCGGTGGGAAAGAAGGGTACATGAAAGCAGTTAAGGAACTTGAGGAAGCTATCTATACCAGTGAGGTAGTATAAAATGGACGAATTGACATCTTGGCATGTTGGCGTTTCGGCAGAGGCATTTGCGGCAGCGCAGTTTGCTAGATATGCATTTTATGTTTCCGTTCAATATGGAGCAAATCAGCCCGGGTATGATTTGATTGTGGAATCGGGCGGTAAAACGCTGAAAATATCGGTAAAGGGTAGCCGTGATGGTAGCTGGGGATTGACCCAAGGATACAAAAAAGGCTGCGACTACCATCAGGCCATCCAGGCATGGCAAGAGGCTAATGACAAAAAGGGAATCATTTTTTGCCTGGTTCAGTTCCAGGGGACAAATGACAATGAGATGCCCCGGATGTATCTGGCCACCCCTGCTGAGATTGCACAGAAGATGAATGTTTCCGCCGGAGGACGAGGGGATACCATCTTATATGAAAATCATACTTGGGGTCCTCGTGCCGTAGGGAGCGGCACTACAGACAAAGTTCCTGATACGTGGGAATTTACAAGGCAGCGAGCTGCGGATATGATTAAGAATTACGGGAAGTAACCATAGAAAGGTATCAAAATCAACATGAGCAATTTATCTGGATTTGTCAAACGGTTGCGGGATATCATGCGTAATGACGCCGGCATCAACGGCGACGCCCAGCGTATCGAGCAGATTACCTGGCTGCTGTTTTTGAAGGTATACGCCACCAAAGAGGCGGACTGGGAATGGGAGGACGAGAACTACCAGTCCATCATTCCCGAGCCCTGCCGCTGGGAAAACTGGGCCGCCCAGAAAAACGGAAAAGAGATGACCGGGGACAAGCTGCTGGATTTTGTCAACAATACCCTGTTCCCGACGTTGAAAAACCTGCCGGTGGATGCCGATACCCCCATCCGCAAGGCCATTGTCCAGACCACCTTTGCCGACGCCAACAACTACATGAAGGACGGCGTCCTGCTGCGGCAGGTCATCAATACCATTGACGAGCTGCACCTGGACGACTACGAGGAAAGCCACGCTTTCGGCGAGATTTACGAGACCATCCTGAAGGAGCTGCAAAGTGCCGGGACGGCTGGCGAATTCTATACGCCCCGTGCCGTCACCGACTTTATGGCCCGGATGATCCGCCCCAAAATCGGGGAGCGGATGGCGGACTTTGCTTGCGGTACCGGCGGCTTTCTGACCAGCTGGCTGAAGGAGCTGCACAAGCAGGTCAAGACCACCGAAGATGAGGCGGCTTTCAGCAATTCCATCTATGGCATCGAGAAAAAGCAGTTCCCCTATATGCTCTGCATCACCAACCTGCTGCTGCACAACCTCGACAACCCCCGGGTCTACCACGACAATACCCTGCTGCATGATGTGCTGGACTATACCGCTGAGGACGGGGTGGACGTCATTTTAATGAATCCTCCCTACGGCGGCAGCGAGAAAGCGGACGTGAAAAACCACTTTCCGTCCGATCTGGCCAGCAGCGAAACCGCTGACCTGTTCATGTCGGTCATTATGTACCGGCTCAAGCCCGGCGGACGGGCGGCGGTGATCTTGCCTGACGGCTTTTTGTTCGGCACCGACAACGCCAAACTGAACATCAAAAAGAAGCTGCTCAGCGAGTTCAACCTTCACACCATCGTTCGGATGCCGGGCAGCGTCTTCTCGCCTTATACCTCGATCACCACCAATATCCTTTTCTTTGACAACACCGGCCCCACCCAGTCTACCTGGTTCTACCGGCTGGATATGCCCGAAGGGTATAAGCATTTCAGCAAGACCAAGCCTATGAAGCTGGAGCACTTTGACCCCGTGGTGGAGTGGTGGGACAACCGCCAGGAGCTGACGGTGGATGGCTTCGACAAGGCCAAACAATTCACGGCCCGGCAGCTGGCGGAAGATTTGGGCTACAACCTGGATCAGTGCGGCTATCCTCATGAGGAAGAAGAAATCCTGGCCCCGCTGGACCTGATTCACCGCTATGAGGAGCAGCGGGCCTCGCTGAACGCCGAGATTGACCGCGTTCTGGCTGAGATCACCGCCAAACTGGGAGGAAACGCCGAATGACCCCGCAGGAACTCAAAAACAGCATTTTGCAGCTTGCCATCCAGGGCAAACTGGTAGAACAGCGCCCGGAAGAGGGAACTGCCCAGGAGCTTTATGCCCAGATCCAGGCCGAGAAACAGCGCCTTATTAAAGAAGGCAAACTCAAAAAAGAAAAGCCCCTGCCCGAAATCACTGAAGACGAAAAGCCCTTTGAAATTCCCGAGGGTTGGATGTGGGTAAGAATCGGTCAAATCTTTAGCTTACAAGCAGGTAAAAATATTACATCTGCCAATATCTATGAACAAAAAGATTTAAAGCATCCGTATTTGTGCTACGGAGGAAATGGCATTCGGGGGTATGTTTCCTCTTTCAATCGAGAAGGTCATTTTGCGCTCATTGGGCGACAAGGTGCATTGTGCGGAAATATCAACGTGGCTAAAGGAAAATTCTATGCAACCGAGCATGCTGTCGTAGTTGACCATTTCAACCAATCTGATATTAAATGGGGAGAATGGTTTCTTAAAGCTCTTAATTTAAATCAATATGCAACTGCAACAGCACAGCCAGGACTCGCAGTTTCAACTATCATAAAAGTTTTAATTCCGCTTCCGCCCCTTGCCGAACAAAAGCGTATTGTCGCTAAAATCGAAGAACTTCTGCCCCTGGTGGACCGCTATGAACAGGCATGGACCAAGCTGGAAGACTTCAATCGCCGTTTCCCTGAAGATATGAAGAAGTCCATCCTCCAGCAGGCCATCCAGGGCAAGCTGGTGAAGCAGCGCCTGGAAGAAGGCACAGCCCAGGAGCTTTACGCCCAGATTCAGGCTGAGAAACAGCGCCTCATCAAAGAAGGCAAGCTCAAAAAAGAAAAGCCCCTGCCTGAAATCACCGAGGACGAAAAGCCCTTTGAGATTCCTGAGGGGTGGATGTGGGTGAGGCTCACTGAAATAGGATCTTTTAGTAGTGGGAAAACACCAGACATGACCAATAAGTCATTCTGGGATAATGGCACAGTAAATTGGATGACATCAAAAGATATGAAGGAAAAATATCTTAATGAGTCTCAAATGAAAATAACAGAAGTTGCAGCTCAAGGAATGACTATATATGAGCCCGGAACGCTTCTTATGGTTGTTCGGAGTGGCATTCTAAAAAGGATGTTGCCGCTTTGTGTTCTCACTCAAAAAAGCACTATAAATCAAGATATAAAAGCATATACATTGGTTTTAAACAGTTTGTCAACATATATTTATTATATGTTAAAGGCCTTGGAGCCAAATATTCTATTTAATTACACAAAAAGGGTTACTACTGTAGATAGCCTAAAGTTTGATGAGTTTTCCCGTCAAATGCTAGTTCCACTTCCTCCCCTTGCTGAACAAAAGCGCATTGTGGCCCGGCTAGAGGAACTGCTGCCGCTGTGTGAGAGATTGACAGTCATTTAAGGCTAAAAACTATCAGAAACGGAAAAGCGGATAAGAGAAAAAGATGGAGCAAGAAGACGTGCGGAAGCGTGAGCGACCCAGTGAGACAAGATGAAACGCGCAATGCAAGAAGCGAGATCGAGTGAGAAAAGAAGATGGTGGACTACGCATAGGAACTCGAAATATTGTGTTGACAAGGTGTAAAAAACGCAATATAATATGATTGAAGGAGGCAAGGGACATGGATCTGACAGGATTTGTAGCGTTTGATTTTTCCCAGGGGGTGCCGTACTTCTCTATTACTGCAAACGGCTTGACCTTTAACAAAGCCGTTGCAATGAAGCTGGGGCTTCCTGCGTATGCGAGGCTTCTGATTAACACGGAGGCGAAGCAAGTGGCTTTGCAAGCGTGCGAAGAAACGACACCACAGGCAATTCAATTCTACCGGCAAAAGAAAAACGGAGCTTTCTCGGTTCGGTGGAATTCGCAAGATCTGTTGGCGACTTTCAAAGATTTGCTGAAATCTGATTTACAGCATGGTTTTCGAGTGGATGGCAAACTGGTCGAACCTGGCCTGATGCTTTTTGATCTCGAAGACGCTCGACCCCTTGACTAATAGCGTGTTTGCTATTAGAATAAAAAAGCGCCCCTCGAACAGTTGCCGCTGTTCAATGGGGGCGCTCATGCTTGACAAGCTAGTGCGGAAGCTCTAACTAATCAGCCTACTAAATTAGTTTACACATGATAACACTGGCTTGTCAAGCAAATCCCGAATTCTCCTGCAACTTGTTTGCTGGGTGTTTGGAATATGCTTGAAAGGAGGAATGTACATGAGTAAACACCATGAACCCATGAGTGACGGCTTCGTCTATTCAGCTTACATCACTTTGCGGAATGGACATCGTTTGTACGCCAAACAATGTGGTCTGAAAGCGTTTCGCTTTCCTGCTTCGCGTCAGCGTGATGGCAACGATCAGAACAACCTTTAATTTCTAACCGTACGCAGGGGTATCATGTACAGAGCTTCGCCCCTTTTATTTTTTAATAAAAGGGAGATTTATTATGAATTTTAAGAAGACATCTAAAGAAGTTGCATCCGAAGCGGGCCGTACACTTCGTAGCAAGAGTGCTTCCATGACACAAAAGCGTCTTGCAGCCAGTGCGCTTTCCCAGGCAAACAAAACACACCAAACAGGTGAAAAGATGGAAGATCTGGCTGCAAAGGTTTTGAGCAGTGAGAAATATGCAAATAAAACAAAGACCTTTGCAGGAAGCGTTCTGTCTCAGTCCGATGGCGAATAAGAGCTAAATAGACCTCTGAAACATTCGAAAGGCCCTCAGTTTGCATAAAAACAAACTGAGGGCTTCTTTTGTTAATGTAGTCCAGGGAGAATGACATCTGAGAGCCAACTAGCAATAGGAAGGCATTATTCACTGCCATTTTGCATCAGCAAGAAAATCGCTTTGTTGTAAACTTGTATTCCTATTTTGCTTTCAACCAACCCACATAATATACCGATTACAAGTGCTGGCTTTACATCTGTAAAGGCCATAGAAGTATCTACGTTCCCAATTTTTATATCTACAAGACCAACGTTCATTAACAATGCAAAAATTAAGGCTGCAACAGCAATATAGATCAACCGAATAAATGGACTCATTTTATCTTTTTCCAAAGAGGCAAGGTCCTCAAATTGTATTTCAAATTTCCTTGCACCAAACGAAACCCAGGTTCCTGCAAGGGAACCCCATATAATACATAGTGTCGAAAGACACCAAGTCCATTTTGAAAAATAAAAACAGATACCTAAAACTATACTTGCTAACAAGCCAATAATAATAGCATCTAATCCCAAAATTTTCATATAATAATTTTTTATGCGCTTTCCTTCTACAAGGACAACTTCCTCTTTTAGTTTAATTAGCGCTAACTTTGCGGTATCTGTTTGTGCGGGTTGTGCGGAAAGACCTACTTGACATAACGAAAGCAGTTTTTTAAAATATTTTTTCTTAATCTCTTTATCCGTATTTACTAATGATTTAATAATATTGCAAGCAGACTCGGCCTCTACATATAATTCCTTTTGTTCCTTTGGAATAGGGTCAGTCATAACCGAATTGACTTGGAAGCGGATATCGAATTCCTCGGATTCGTTTTCTAAAACAAGAAAATGACCGTCCATTATAATGGTCTCCCACAAGTTTTACATACTTTTCCTGACAACTCTAATGTATAATCGTCTTTATCAATCACTCTGGTCAGCGATTGTAACTCCATCAGCAAATGAAGCTCATTTTCCGTTTTATCTTCTTTTTTATTAACTGAACTTTTAACTTTCTTAGTTCCCTATAGTCCATCATAATTTTCTCCCGCAAGTAGGACACACATCCGTTGACATTGAAAGGCTATGAGTCAAAGTTATACAAGCATCTTCAAGAAGTTCTAATTCTTTTTGGAGCTTATCATGATTAATTTTAATATTAGTCTCTCCTGCACGAAGATCGTTTAATAATTTTTGTAATTCTGGTGACAACATATCTATTCATCCCCTTTGCTTTTGCGTAATGCTGTAGCAAATAGCATTTTATAAAGCTCTCCCACATGTAGGACAGACATTCTCGGACATAGACAAGCTTTCGTTTATAGGTTTTTCATCTAAGGTGCGTAATTCTTTTAATAGTTCTTTTGAATTTATGTTCTTATCAAAAATATTGTTGTTTTCTAAGTTTTTCATAAGCTTTCTCAATTCAGGAGATAACATATTTAAATCCTCCAGTCTCTAGTTGGCAAATTTTACGATAGGAATTTTTCATAAATTTAGTATAGCACATTTTAAAAAAAAGTCGATAGCATATAAGATGTGTGAATGTCAAATCAAGAAACTATTGTCAAAACCGCCCGCAGAGATTTTCTACGAGCGGCGGCACCGTAATTTAGAGACTTGCTTTTCTTTTGGGCTGAAATTGCTCTTTGATTTTTTCCTAAGTGCTGACAGAAGCTGACCGCAAAACAAAAAGAGCACTTCCCAGATTCTCGCTGAGAAGTGCTCCTGAGGTTTGATCCAAACCGGATGCCGTGTCGCCTGGAATTCACCACGCTTCGTATCGATGCGTGATTCTTCAGAATTTTGCTGTCAAATTGCTGTCACAGCGGGGCGGGCACCGGTTAAAACCCACTGGATACAGGGAATTTCTCTGTGAAATACCCCATATATGGTATCTTTACTGATCCAGCGGCTTCATGGTGGGGAACAGCAGCACGTCCCGGATGGAGGCCGAGTCGGTCAGCAGCATGACCAGCCGGTCGACCCCGAAGCCCAGGCCGCCCGTGGGGGGCAGGCCGTACTCCAGAGCGTTGACGTAGTCGTAATCCACCTGGGCCTTGCAGCCGGGCTCCAGGGCCTTGCGCTCGGCCACCTGGCGCTCGAAGCGGTCCTTCTGGTCGATGGGGTCGTTCAGCTCGCTGAAGGCGTTGCCGTACTCGGTGCAGTCGATGAAGTATTCAAACCGCTCGGTGAAGGCGGGGTCGTCGGGCTTGCGCTTGGCCAGGGGGCTGATCTCCACCGGGTAATCGTAGATGAAGGTGGGCTGGATCAGCTTATCCTCCACGAAGGCGTCGAAGAAGGCCGCCAGGATGGAGCCCCGGGTGGGCACCTCGGGCAGGTCCACGTTGTGGGCCTTGGCCGCGGCGATGGCGTCGGAGTCGGTCTTCCAGTCGTGGTAATCCACGCCGGAATATTTCCTGACCGCCTCCACCATGGTCAGCCGCTCCCAGTGGCCCATGTCGATCTGGTTGCCCTGGTAGGTGATGACCAGGCTGCCGCAGATCTTCTCGGCCAGCCGCTTGTACAGCTCTTCCACCAGGTCCATCATGCCGTGGTAGTCGGTGAACGCCTGGTACAGCTCGATGGAGGTGAACTCGGGGTTGTGCTTGGGGTCCATGCCCTCGTTGCGGAAGATGCGGCCC
>ERZ1643249.2963-NODE-2963-length-15340-cov-11.933072_pt1 | contig 15340 bp, 17 predicted proteins | sample MGYA00579263_ERZ1643249 | MGnify/ENA primary metagenome ERZ1643249 (study PRJEB29033, sample SAMEA4952264) | chicken gut metagenome | biome: Broiler Chicken; feature: Gastrointestinal Tract; material: Caecum | place: Ireland | collected 2018 | study: Broiler...
CGGTGGTGTGAGAGGGAATAAATAAAATAATTATTTATTCTCTACTCAATTTTATGTTCTCAATTTAAACGTTTTTGGTGCATATTTATAAGCTAAAATCAAAGAAATCAAGCTATATAAAATGCAGAAAACAATCATAGCAATTCCAAACGAAAATGTTGGTAATTGTATTTGTATCATATAATAACATACAAAATATGTTACAGCTTGTACTACTCTATATGTACTACTTTTTATCTCTGTATTAACATTATATGGTTGCAATAAATAATACATTACTAAATAATGTACAGAGAAAAATACACTCATTGATATTATAGAAACAATCAAAATTATATAATTCAAATTATTGTCTGTACCACCAGATAAATATAATAATAGTGCTAGACCAAGTCCAATAATTGATGCTGGTAATAAATTTATTGTTATTAGTGTTTTAAGTCTTTCTTTAAATATTCCCAATATTACTTTTGGTGTTCTATAAATTCTATATGTAAGCATACTGTGGTCGCAATTCATAAACATTGCTTGAGTAACTGAAGAGCTTCTGTTTATACAATACATTATAAACACAAAATATGGTAAATATTGCATTAATATATTATTTGTTTTGCTTTTAAATTCTGCACTAAATTGAAATCCTATTATAACAGCTGCAAAAATTATTAATATAATAACAGATTGTTTTTTTACCGCTTTTGTTAATATTTTTCTATGTCTTTTTACAAATAAGTCATGAAAATATGCAAATCCAGATTTATTACTTGTGTAATTTTGGTCTAATTCTATTTGATTTAAACTTGTATTTTTCATTGCTTGTGTACCAGAATTATTTTCAATAACATATACATTAGATGTAGTTAATATTTGTTTATACATTTTTCTATAATCATTAAAGTTATGTATTTTTACAAAACTATATATTCCCAATATTATTGCAATTATAAAAATACATATAAAAATTGTTTGATTTATAGTTATATTTATGGCAGGTAATCCATAAGCTAGTAGCAAACATATTGCTACAAAACTCCAAACAAATTTGCTTGGTAAGTTTTCATTTGAGGCTTTTTTGGTTTTCTTAAAATCGTATAAGCAATAATTCATAACTATTAATTTTATTGATAAAACAAAAAATGGTAATATAATTTCAAGCCACAATGGAAGTCCTGCAATATTTCCAAATAATATAGTAAATGGTAAAAATCCAATTACTAATTTTAATAATTGATAATAGTAATTTGATAATCCATATTCTCTAGCATTTATATTCATAAGAACTATTGCATAATATTTGTCTTTTGTAGGATTAAGCATATAAGTGTTTAATACTCCTCCACAGAGTGTTAAAAATGTAAATATATGCAAAAATGTGTCTGCTTTATTTGTTTTATATATTGATAATACTGCAAATATCATAATTGCAACATATAATAGTTTTCCTATAAAAATGCTAATTAATTCAATTATAATACTTATTATATTAGCAAATATTTTTAAACCTCTGTTTTTGTATAAGCTATTTGGTAATATTTTTCTTATAATTGGAAATTGTTTTATTGAATATATTATACTATTTGCTCTATAAGTATTTTTTAGTTTAAAGGAAGTTATAAATGTTTCTATCATTTTTATTCCTCCTTTAATGCTTCTATTATTTTATTTTTAAATTGTTCATTATCTAAATTGTTTTTATCAATTTCTTCTAATACACCTTTATTTAATATAACAATTTCGTCACATAAGTCTAAGGCTAATTCCATTATATGTGTAGAAAATATTATAATATGATTTTTCTTTATCTCTTTTAGCATTTGTTTCATTTCTTCTGCAACAACTACATCAAAAGATGTTAATGGCTCATCTAATAATAATACATTTGGGCTTGAAATAATATTTACAAGCATTTGCATTTTATTTTTCATACCATGTGAGTAATCTTTTAATAGTCTATCTCTATCTTCTTTTTCTATTTTCATAAAGTCAAAATATTCATCTGTTGTTTTTAAATCTTTTATTCTTTTTTTATTTATGTCTATAAAGAATTTTAGAAATTCTCTTGCTGTTAGAAATTCTGGAACATTTGGAGTTGATAAAACATATCCTATATCTTCAGCTTCCATTTTTCTTTTTTTGTTTTCTTCCTCAATATAGAATTCTCCTTGGTCAATTTCTATGTCTTCATTTAGGCAGTTGAAAAATGTTGTTTTTCCTGCTCCATTTCTTCCTAGCAATCCATAAATTTTACCTTTTTCAAATTCAAAATTGATGTCTTTTAATACTTCTTTTTTTTCAAAATTTTTCTTTAAATTTTTAACTACTAATTTCATAAACTCCTCCTTTTTAATTATCCAAGTGCTACATCTAATATCATCATAATAACAAATCCTATTGCTACTCCAATTGTTCCTATATTAGAATGTTCTCCAGCTTGTGATTCTGGTATGAGTTCTTCAACAACTACATATATCATTGCTCCTGCTGCAAATGATAATAAATATGGTAAAATTGGTGTTACAATACTTGTAAGTAAAATAGTTATAATTGCTCCTATTGGTTCTACTATTCCTGATAATGTTCCATATAGAAAAGCTTTTGGTTTAGATATTCCTTCATTTTTTAGTGGCATTGATATAATTGCACCTTCTGGGAAGTTTTGGATTGCTATTCCTATTGATAATGCAAATGCTCCTGCTAATGTTATTGTAGCATTTTGTGCTAATACACCGGCAAAAACAACTCCAACTGCCATTCCCTCTGGTATATTATGGAGTGTAACTGCTAATATCATCATTGTTGTATTTTTTAATTTTGATTTCATTCCTTCTGGCTTTTTGGTGTCTAAATGTAAATGTGGTATAATACTATCTAAAGTTAGTAAGAATACTATTCCTAGCAAAAAGCCAACTGTTGCAGGGATCCAAGCAATTTGTCCTTGTTCTTCTGCCATTTCCATTGATGGTGTTATTAATGACCATATTGAAGCAGCTATCATTACTCCTGAGGCAAATCCTAATAATAATTTTTGAACTTTTGGATTTATTTTATCTCTCATTAAAAATACCATTGCTGAACCTAATGTGGTTCCTAAAAATGGTATTAATAATCCTATTGCAATATTTTCCATGAATTCCTCCTTACAATAAATTATTTTTTTTAATATTATCATATTTAAGGGATTTTATCAATAAAAAAAGAACCACAATCATGATTAATTTAAATTCATTAGAATATTTACTCATAAAAAATACACCTCCAAATGTTAACTTTTTTGTCTAACATTTGGGATGCACTTCAAATTCAAAGTAGTTCTATAGTAAATTAAAAGGGGGATGTGCTAATTGCTTCACCATACAATTAGCACGTTTAAAATTATTTATTGGGCTTGTTTAAGTATATTATTTGCTTCTTCTTCTGTTAAATATCCATTTTCTATCATTTTATTTATCACTTGTTTTTGTCTTTGTTTTGCAAGATCTGGATTTTTTGTTGGAGCATATACAGATGGTGCATTTGGAATACCTGCAAGCATTATACATTCGTAATCAGTCATCTCGCTTAAGTCTTTATTAAAATATCCGTCTACAAGCATCTTTTACTGTGTAATATCCATCTCCAAAATATATTGTATTTACATATAATTCAAATATTTCTTGTTTTGAATACTTATTTTCTATTTGCCAAGCCATAAAAACTTCTGCAATTTTTCTCTCTATAATTTTTTCTTGTGTAAAATACATGTTTTTAGCTAGTTGTTGTGTTATAGTACTTCCACCTTCTACAAATTCCATTACTTTTATATCATTTATAAAAGCTCTACCTATTGCCAATACATCAATTCCATGATGTTTGTAAAATCTTTTATCTTCTACGCTAATTACTGCATTTACATACATCTGTGGTAATTCTGAAAATTCTGTGTAATTTTCTTTGCTTTTTATTTCTGCAACTTTATCTTCAATAGACATTTTATCAATTGCATCTTTGTACATATTATAGCCATTACCTATGAAAAGCAAAGCTATACTCATTCCAACTAATAATAAGAAAATTAATACTTTTAGAAATTTCTTCATTTTACCACCCCATTTCTTTTTACATCTATTTTTTCTAATTATTCTATATTCATTGCAGATTTAACATCTTTTGGTAAATCATCTATTTGAACTTCTTTCCAACCATATACTCCTCTAAATTGCATTACTTCTAATTCTAAATATGCTCCTTCTCTTAATTCTCTACTAGTTTTAAATTGTACTTCTTTTTCTTTTCCATTTTTATTATAAGCTGTTAAAGTATATTGATATTTCATATCAGAATCTGTAACTTCTTCTATTTTAGTATTATCTATCTGTGTATAATAAATGTCTTTATGTACAAATAAAATGTAATATGCTCCAATGGCTAATGCAATTATAATGATTGTTGCTATAATCATTGGTATTTTTTCTTTGAAATCTTCCATTTTTATTCCTCCTCTTTAATTATGTTTTTACTTCCAAAATATGTTGCTAAGAAATATACTCCATAAATTAATCCTATAATAATTGCTGTTACTATAATTGAAGGTAATAGTTCATCTGGTGATGCAAGTGCTGCAAGCATTGATAAGATAAATTTAATACCAAAAATTGAATGGATTATTGCTAATGCTAAAGGTAACATAAAAAATATGAATATTTGTTTAAATAAAGCTCCACTAATCATCTTTTCATCACAACCTATTTTTCTTAAAATTGTATATCTTTGTTTGTTATCTGAACTTTCTGTTAGTTGTTTTAATGCTAAAATTGCTGAACTTGCAATTAGGAATACAATACCTAGATAAATTGATATAAATATGATAATTGTTGATAATCCTTTACTTGATTCTACTAGGCTAATTTTAGTACTTCCTTCAAGATCTATTCCTTTATCTGATAAGTTATTAAATAATTCACTATCAACTTCTCCTGTAAGTACATTATTTAATTCTACTTTTTCTTCCTCTGTTTCTGCATTATAATTTGCTGCTAAGAAGAATTGTTCTATATTTTCATCTTTAAATTCAAAACTATCTGGTACTAATATAATTCCTGCATTCATCTCACTTACAGACATAAATACAAATCCATATTTACATTCATTATCTTTTGCATGATATGTTTTTCCATTTATTACTATATTAGAATTTTGTTTTAATGCCTCATTTCTTATATTTGCCATTTGTTCAAAATCACAAAGTACCATAAATTCATCATCATTTAGACTGTATTGTTCTTCTCCATAAAGTTCTGCAATTTTATTATAATCTGAAATTTTAATAATGGTTTCTGGCGTATCATAAGCAAGATTTGAAAATTGTGCTTTTACAGTTTCGAAATAATTTCCTAAACTATATTTTAATGTCCATTCTGGTAATGTATAAATTGGTATTTCTACTATATCTTTTAAACTATTCATATCATAGCCATTTGTTTCAAGTGTATAGCTTACTGGATGTTTTGAATCTTCTATTTGTTCTTCTGTATTATATATTGTCTTTCCACTATATGAACTTACATAACTTTCTGGTAAATATGCTGTTTTATACATATTTACATCTACTGGTGTAAATTTATCTAGCTCCGAATCTAATGATGATTTAATTGATAAACTGCTAGATAATACACTTATTGTCATAAATAGCATTAAACAAATTATACTCATACTTACTATATTTGTATTGATTTTATTATTTAGTTGTCTTAATACAAACATATTTGTTCCTTTTAAATAAACACTTTTTCTTGTTTGTATAAGTCTTAATATAAAGCCTGATAATGACCAGAATATTCCAACTGTTCCTATTACTCCCATTAGAATTGGCTTTAATAATTGTTCACCTGTTCTTAATTCATAAACTCCACCTGTTACTAGATAATAGGCATATCCAAGTAATACACTTGATGCTATAAATATAAGTATAGAAATAATTGGATTTTTTAATTTAACCTTTTCGTTTTTCTTTACTGCTGTTAGTAAATTGATTAGTTTATATCTTGAAATAGTTAATGTGTTAAATATTATTACTGCAATATACATTACTGCAAAATATATACAAGTCTTTATACAAGCATCTTTTGAAAATACAAATGTAAATTCACTCATATCTGCTTCAAATAATTTTGCAACTAATATAGACATAAACTGTGATGCAAATACACCTATAAATAAACCAACTGCTAAAGATAATATTCCAACCAATATAGTTTCTAATAATATAATAGCTGATATTTGCCTTCTACCCATACCAAGTGTCATATATATACCAAATTCTCTTTTTCTCCTATTTACCAAAAAGTTATTTGCATATACTATTAAAAAGCCTAGTACAATAGCAATAAAAACTGAAAGCATACCTAACATTTGAACCAATAATTGAATCATATCTCTTGTTGATTGTGATACTTCAAGCATTGCTTGTTGACTATCTAAAGAGTTAAACATATAAAATATTGCTACACCTAATACCAATGTTAGGAAGTATATTGCATAATCCTTAAAACTCTTTTTCATATTTCTAAAAGATAACTTAAATAACATCGTTCAAATCACCTCCAAGAAGTGTTTGCACCTCGATTATTTTTTCAAAGAATTGTTTTCTTGTATCTTCTCCTTTTATTAATTCATTGAATATCTTACCGTCTTTTATAAATATAATTCTTTCTGCATAACTTGCTGTAAAAGCATCATGAGTAACCATTAAAATTGTAGCTCCCAAGTTTTTATTTAAATGTTCAAATGTTTCTAGTAATTGCCTAGCTGATTTGCTGTCTAATGCTCCTGTTGGTTCATCTGCCAAAACTATTTTAGGGTTTGTTATAATTGCTCTTGCTGATGCTACTCTTTGCTTTTGTCCTCCAGATATTTGATATGGATATTTATTTATGATTCCAGAAATATCTAGCTTTTCTGCTACTTCTTTTACTTTCTGGTCAATTTCATGTGGATTTACTTTTTGAATAGTTAAAGCTAATGCGATATTTTCATATGCTGTTAAAGTATCTAGCAAGTTAAAATCTTGAAATATAAATCCTAGTTCTTCTCTTCTAAATTTATTTAACTTATTTCCTTTTAATTTTGTAATATCTTGGTCATTAATAATAATTTGTCCTGCTGTTACTCTATCTATTGTTGAAATACAATTTAGTAATGTTGTTTTACCAGACCCTGATGCTCCCATTATCCCAACAAATTCTCCTTTTTCTACATTAAAACTGATACCGTCAATTGCCTTTGTTAAATTTGATTTATTTCCATAGTATTTTTCAATGTTTTTTACTTCTAATACATTGCTCATTTTGATTTCTCCTTTCCTTAACTTTAACTATATTATAAACTATTCTTTATTTCCTTGCTATTTTTTAATCTTACAATTTTATTACATTTTTGTAAGATTTGACTTTTTAATCATAAAAATAACACCTCTTTTTATGGTGTGATTTTATCATAAAAAAGGTGTTTTAATATATTAAATTATAAAAGTTATTTAAAATCAACATAACTATTTTTAGGAAAAATTATTTTTACTTCTGTTCCTTTGTCTTTTTCTGAATTTAATTCTATTCCAAGTCCTAGTTTATTACATAATTTCTTACATAAATATAAACCTATTCCTGTTGATTTTTGTCCAATAATTCTTCCGTTTTCTCCTGTAAATCCTTTTTCAAATACTCTAGTGATTTCTCCCTTTTTTATACCTATTCCATTATCTTTTATGTATAAAATAATTTTATCATTTTTTGGTTTAGCATAAATTTCTATTTTTTTATCATTTTCTTTTAAGTATTTAATAGAATTTTGTAAAATTTGATTTATAATAAATGTAGCCCATTTGCTGTCTGTATATACGTCTTGTTCTAAATCTTTTAATTCTAATGTGATTTTTTCATTAAGCAAAGTAGTTTTATTTTTTAATATTGCTCCATTTACTATTTCTTTTAAATTGGTTTTTGTAATAATATAATCCTTTTCTACAGCATTACTTCTTGCATAAAATAATGCTTGTTCTGTATAGTTTTCTACTTTATCTAACTCTTCATCAATGTTTTTTGTTACAGGTGTTTTATTATTTTCTATAATCATTTTACTTGTTGCAATAGGTATTTTTACTTCATGTATCCACATTTCTATGTATTCTTTATAATCTTCTTGTATATTTTTATAGTAATTTACATTTTCTATCATAGAACTACACATGTCTTGTAAAATTTCCTTCAAAATTCTACCTTCTATAAAATCTGGCTTTTTTATTATTTCAGATATTAAATATTTCTCTTTTAATTCTTGCATATTATTTTCAATTTGTTTATAAAAACTTTGTTTCCTTTTATATTCTACTACAAATGAAATGGCTATTGGTAAGATAATAATTACTGCAATATATATTTTAGGTATAATACCTATGTGGTAAGCAAGTAATAATATTTCTATACTAATTAATGCTAATATTATTAATACAATTAATAACATTTTATCTTTTATAAAATCTTTAAAGTTCATTTTTTCTTTCCTCTCAGTAAAATTTGCAAAAATCTCCTAATCAGATTAGAATATAACCTTGTCCTCTTTTAGTCTCTATTTTGTCTACAAATCCTAGTTCTTCTAATTTTGTTCTTAATCTTTTAATATTAACATTTAGAGTATTGTCATCAATAAATTCTTCACTTTCCCATAAATAATCCATTAATTCATCTCTTGAAACAACTGTTCCTTTGTGCATACTTAAATAGTATAATATACTGTATTCGTTTTTTGTTAATTCTATTTTTTTATTGTCTCTTTCTATAACTCTTTCTGCTTTATTTAGTACAAAGCCATTACAGTCAATTTTTTCAGGATTACTTCCAGCAGTTTGGTTTCTTTTTAACAAACCAGTTATTTTAGCAAGTAATATTTGTATATTAAATGGTTTGGTTACATATTGATCTGCTCCACCGTATAAGCTCATTAGTTCATCTATTTCATTGTCTCTGCTTGTTACCATTATAATTGGAACATTTGATACTTTTCTTATTTCTTTACAAACAAATTCTCCATCTGTATATGGTAAATTTATATCTAGTAATACTAAATCTGCATTTTCATTTAGTATGTCATAAGCTGTATTATCAAATTTTTGTAGACCTTTAGCTTGAAATCCATTTTTATTTAGAAATGTTTCAAGTTCTTCTCTTAATTTTTTATCATCTTCTACAATTAATATTTTAGGCATTTTAAATCATATTCCTTTCCAAATACCATATTTTATTTTTGACTAAATTTCTTTTTTTAAGTTTTCCTCTATTTCATCTTCACATTCTTTCATTGCCTGTAATGTTTTATCTAATAATGTATCTAATTCCCAGCCTAATTGTTCTGCACCTTTTTTTATAATATCTCTTGAACATCCTGCTGCAAACTTTTTATCTTTAAATTTCTTTTTTAGACTTGAAAGTTCCATATCTTTTGTACTTTTTGATGGTCTCATTTTTGCTGCTGCCCAAATTATTCCTGTTAATTCATCTACTGCAAATAAAATTTTCTCCATCTCATGTTCTGGTTTAATATCTGAACAAACTCCATATCCATGACTACAAATAGCATGTACCATATCTTCACTTGCATTAATTTCTTTTAATAATTCTGGTGCTTTTTTACAATGTTCATCTGGATATTGTTCAAAATCAATGTCATGTAATAATCCAACTTCTCCCCAAAATTCTTCATCATATCCTTTTTCTTTTGCAAAATATCTCATAACGCTTTCAACTGTTAATGCATGTCTAATATGAAATTCCTCTTTATTATATTTTTTTAATAAATTTATTGCATCTTTTCTTTCCATAATATTTTTTCTCCTTTACACTAATTTTTCTTTTAATTTTTCTTCAAATTCTTCTATATTCCATACAACTTTTGATGGCACTCTAAGTATAGGAATATTCATATAATTTAAGATTTTTTCTTTCTTCTTATCTCTTTCTTTTTGAATATCTTCACTATGACGTTTACCATCAACCTCTATTGCTAATAATGGTTTATTTATGCTTTCAGAATATATTGCAAAATCTAAATGAGAATTATTTAGTACAAACTTTTTTAATTCTTCATTTGCATCTAAAAATTTTTTGTCTGATACAAACTCTGCAAGAGGAAGTTTTACAGACATTTTATATTTTCCTTTATTTTTTTCTAGAAAATCTAAAATCAAATAATAAACTTTTTCTTCATATGGATTTTCTATATTTTTTATTATCTGCTTATATGAATTTATTTCTTTATACAAATAGTCAAAAATACAAACTGTTTTATCTGGTATTGTATCACCATAAATTTCAATATATTCTATTAAATTTCTCATATTTTCATCATTTTTCTTAAAAAATTCTTTGTCTGCAACTAAAACAAACTTATCTTTTGCTCTTGAAACTGCTACATTAATTAATTGTTTAGAAAATAAATTATTTTGACCATTTAAATGATTTATACATTCTTTAGTATTATTTAGAACTGCTGAAAAATAAACTTGTTTTTCTCCTTTTCCTTGAAATGTATGTATAGTTCCACATCTTTCTTTTCCGTATTGTTCTCTAAGTATATCTGCTTGAAGCCTAAATGGTGTTATAATAAATTTATTATTAATATCATAATTAATTTGTTCATTTATTGTTTTTATCTCTCTTTCGTTTTTATAACCACCTATTACTTCTACGTATTTTCCTTTATCATCATCTATAATTGACATTGCTCCCTTGCTTGAATCTTTATATATTTTTAATTTATTTTCATAAAAATATTTATTGCAATAATTTATAATATTGTAATCACATCTATAATGTTCTAAAAGCATTTTACTTATAGGATTGATTGTTTTAACAATTGTAGATAAAAAATTTTCTTTGCAATAGTCATATTCCTCTTCCAATTCATTTTTTATTAAAGATTTATCAATATCTGTAATAGCACTTAGCTGTTTTTGATCTCCTACAATTATAACATTTTTTGCCAAGAATAACACTGGTAATGCTGATAAAATATCACATTGAGAAGATTCGTCTATTATTATATAATCAACTTTTAGACCTTCATCAAAATAATTTCGATAATTAGAAATTATTGAGTCTACTGTTGTTAAAACTATTGGGTACAAATTTAATAAGTCTTTTTTACATGAATTTAACTTTGGTGTAATGTTTTTTTCTGTTGAAACTATGTTCTCAGTTGAAGCTATGTTCTTATTAAATATTATTTTATCAATACATTTATTTAATAAGTCTTTATCTATAGTGTTTTTAATTGTATTATTTAATATTTTTTGAGAAATTGGTATATACTGTTTTAAATAAATATCTGAAATATCTTTTTTTAGCTCTTCAAAATTTTCATTTTTCAATTCTTTCTCAGTTTCTTCTATTAAACTTGTTAAATAATATTCTTCAAGTAATAAATGTAATGCAATTCCATCATTTATTAAGTTTTTTTCATTCATTTTTAATGTAAAATATGAAACTATTTTATCAAAAATTCCTAATTTGTTTTTTTCCTCTAATATTATCAATATTTTTGCTAAATATGATATAATTCTTTTTAGTCTTGTAGATGTTAATTTTTTATACTTTTATTTTTAGAAACAACAACTACTTTTTTGTTTTGATAAATTAAGTTTGCTAAAATGTTAAGTATTGTAGTTGTTTTACCAGTTCCTGGAGGTCCTTCTATAATTGACATTCTCTTACTTAGTGCATTTTCTATAGCTGTTTTTTGTGATGAATTTGCTTGTTCTATTAATAATCTTTCTTTTTTTGTGTCCTTAAAATCAATCGGCTCTTTGGGACTTTGTTTAGTAAAATAATAGAAAAGTAAGTTTTCTGATTCCTTAATTAGATTTTCAAACATTTGTGGATATATGTTTTTCTTTAAACTTAAATTTCTATATCCCATAGAATTTTCTTCTTCTTTACTTAATAGAATATTAAGTATTTCTAAATAATAATTTTCTATTGTTTCTAATTTATCTTCTATATGATTTGTATTGTATTTCTTCTCCAAACAATAATATCTAAAATCGATTTCATCCTTTTTTTCAATAAAGCTAACATTTAGTATATTTTCTACGTTTATTATGCTATTACTATTGTCATTATTTATAAAACTATAATTTACTGTTAAACTTGTAACATTTAAAATATTTACTTTCATAAATTTATTATTTCTTGTTTGAATTTTTACTGATTTTCCATAGTTCATCGCATATTTTAGATAAAATATAATAGTTTCTTTTTCCATTAATTACTCCATTTTTTATTCTTAAATCTTCACATCGATTATTTTATCATAAAGTGTAAGAAATAAGAAGTATTTGTTTTATTTTTTCGACAAATACTTCTTATTTTTTACATATTTATTAATTTATAATGATATTCCTAAAAAACTAAATACAAATGCTACAATATAATATATGGCTTCAACTTTTATAAATGCTTTTATTGAATCTTCTTTTTCTTTAAACATTTCTTTTATTACAAAATACATTAATACTATTGATATAACACTTAATAATGAAGATATAGGATTTACTATTAATGTCATTCTACTACTTATAAAAGTTAAAAATCCTAAACATGCTGAAATTACAAGTGGTATTTTTGCAACTGCAACTGCTGTTATTGATTTTGTTAATGGTTGTTTATTTTCTTTATTTAATAAATGTATAATTATTGCCATTACAAGTACCTTTAATATTGGTGATATTACAGATTTTATTGTTCCTAGTAGACTAAATGTATAATATTCATACATTAATACATTTAAAATTTGTTTTATTAGTATTATTGCTACCCAAACTCCTACAATAAATATTGCTGTTTTGTAAAATTGATTTTTATCATCATCTACTATTTCTTTTATTGTTCCAATTGGTTCTTTGAATAATTTTCCTAAAAGTCCTTTTCCTTTTTGAGCTTCTTCTTTGATGTTCATGTTTTTTATTTGCTCTTTTGTTTGTTTGAATGTTTCTGCCGCTTCCTTTTTTAGTTCTCCATCACTTTTTGTTTGTTCTTTATTTTCTTCTGTTTGGCTTGTTTGTGTTGATGTATTGTCTTGTTCTGCTTGGTTTGTTTGCTCTGTTGTAGTATTTGGTTCTTGATCCACATTTTCATTTTTGTTTTCTTCCATTTTTATTCCTCCTTATTTATTTTCTCATGCTTATATAATACACTTTTTTAGGACTTTTTTCAATAGTTTTTCTAATTTTAAAACAAAAACTTCATTTTTATTTCCATAAATCATCATTTATATATTTGGTTAATGCCATAATAAAAGCATTTCTTGTTAAGTCAATTCTTGTTACTTCATCTTTTGTTAAAAAACTAATCCCACCTTTACCTTTGCCTAGTTCTTTTCCACTAAAGATTTTATCCATAACTTTTCCAAGTTCTGTTTCTTTTATCTCTTCTATATATTTATCTGGAATTGGAAATCCTTGGCTTGTTCCTATACTTTGTAATCCTTTTGAATCTTCTATTACTACTGCATTTATATCAATCCATTCTCCTAACAAATTTGTAATTCCTGCTTCACTTGAAATATAAAAATCTGCTTTTATTTGATTTTCTTTTGCATATTTTTTTAAATTTTTAACTCTATTTTTAGCTCCTTGAAGTATTTCCTTATTTATTGGTTGGTCTCCGACCTCAGAATTTACAGATATTCCTTCTATTTCAACATTATCAAAATATTTTTCAAAGGCTTCCCTTGCTCCTTCTATTTTTCCTGGATTTTTTGTTCCGATTAGTATTTTCATTTATTTTACATCTCCTTACTATGTTTTTTTCTAACTTTTAAGTAAAACACTACTACTAAAATAGCTATCACAATTGATATTATTTCTTCTTATGAATAATGTTTTCATTTGTGTTTTTGACATATTTTTATAGTATACCTCCTTTTATTAAAATTACATCATTCATATTTTATCATGTTTACATAATCGTCTCAATATATTATGGTCTTTTTCTGTTATCTAATCATTTCATCACCATTTGTTAAATCTCCATGAAAACCATAAATCTGCTTACACAATGGCTTTTCTCTTTTTCCACCTGGTACTACTACCCTTTCCAAATCTTCATAAATACTATGAAATTTTATTCCATATTTCTCCATTGTTTCTGTACTTATCTCTTTAAATGCAGGACATGGTAATATTGTTCCGTCATATTTAATATCCAGTTTTTCTGTACCAGCTGTACATAGATGAGATATTTTTCCATTTAGTGGAATTCCAATTCTGACATTTCCAGTAAATTGTTTTCTTGCATTATTCAATATGGTAGAAAATTCTTTTAATTCCTCGTCATTTAACATTAATTCCTCTTTATTCTCTCTTCCTCTTCCTTGTGGCACAAAATTTAGAATACTAATATTTCTTACTCCTGCTATTTCTAAGCAATCCATAATATCTGGTAACTGTTTATAATTTGGCTTCATTGGAATAAAGTGCACATCAACATTTAGTCCTGCTGTTCTAGCTCTTATTAACGAATCCATCAAGCATGTTATCAAACCTTTTCTTCCCATTAATTCATTATCAGTTATTTCTTCAAATGCCTGCCAGTCAAACACAATCTTGTCTAATTCTATTTCTTTTAATTTTTCACACTCTTGTCTTGTTATCCCATCAAATTTTTTTGGTTCTAACCATCTATCATAATATGCTTTTACATTTCTTTTTAATCTTTCATTCCATGGTTCATGTACTTCTATTTTCTGTAAGTCTTGTTTATATTTATTTTTTATATATTCTATCATTTCTGTTGGCATTGCAGATGCTCTTTTTATTCCACTAGTAAATATTACTGTTCTAATTCCATTGTTTTTACAAAACTGGGCCATTTCAAATAAATCTGGATGCAAAAATGGTTCTCCTCCAGAAATTGATAGTTCTTCTATTCCTCCTTGATTTAAAAAATAAATTACTGTCTTTTTAAATTGTTCTAATGTAATTATTGTTTGTTTGTCTTGTGATGAATTTGAAGAGCAAAACTTACAATTATTAGGACATGTTTGTATTATTTCAAAACATAAATCTTTAAGCATTTTTTACTCCTAATTATTTTAATTTTATTTCTAAACTATATCACAATTTTATATTTTCCTCAATAAATTCGGTAAAATTCTCATTAAATTATTAAGTTTCAATCTCAATAATATGGTACAGCAAAAACAAAATTATCATTAATTCAAACTTTTGGATCTATAAAATTTATATCACGATTTTTCTGTTTTTTTCGTAATATAAAAATCTATATTACGAATTTTTTGATTTTTTCGTAATATA
>ERZ1643249.2966-NODE-2966-length-15335-cov-7.491558_pt1 | contig 15335 bp, 10 predicted proteins | sample MGYA00579263_ERZ1643249 | MGnify/ENA primary metagenome ERZ1643249 (study PRJEB29033, sample SAMEA4952264) | chicken gut metagenome | biome: Broiler Chicken; feature: Gastrointestinal Tract; material: Caecum | place: Ireland | collected 2018 | study: Broiler...
CGACGTGGTCATCACCGAGATCGGCGGCACCACCGGCGACATCGAGAGCCAGCCTTTCCTGGAGGCCATCCGCCAGGTGGGCGTGGAGCAGGGCCCGGAAAACTGCTGCTACATCCACGTGGTGCTGGTGCCCTACATTTCCGGCTCCAACGAGTACAAGTCCAAGCCGGCGCAGCATTCCTGCAAGGAGCTGCAGGGCATGGGCATCACCCCCAATGTCATCGTGCTGCGCGCCGACGGCAGCGTGGGCGCCGACATCAAGCGCAAGATCAGCATGTTCTGCAACGTGCGCCCCGACTGCGTCATTGAGAACCTGACCATGCCCAGCCTGTACGAGTGCCCGCTGATGCTGGAGGCCGCCGGCCTGACCAACGTGGTGGCCCGGCAGCTGCATCTGGAGACCCCGCCCAGCGACCTGACCGAGTGGAAGGACCTGATCAGCCGCATTGCCACCCGCAGCAAAAACTGCACCATCGCTCTGGTGGGCAAGTATGTCAAGCTGCACGACGCCTACCTGAGCGTGATGGAAAGCCTGTACCACGCCGGCTTTGAGAACGAGAGCAAGGTGGACATCCGCTGGGTGGACAGCGAGCTGCTGCTGGACCAGCAGCGCTGCCACGACGAGCTGCACGAGGTGGACGGCGTCATCATCCCCGGCGGCTTCGGCGACCGCGGCATCGAGGGCATGATCCAGGCCGCCCAGTACGCCCGCGAGAACGGCCTGCCCTGCTTTGGCATCTGCCTGGGCATGCAGGTGATCGTGATGGAGTACGCCCGCAACGTGCTGGGCTACGCCGACGCCAACTCCAGCGAGTTCACCCCCGACGGCGCGCACAACGTCATCGCGCTGATGCCCGACCAGCAGGGCAACATCCCCAAGGGCGGCACCATGCGCCTGGGCAAGTACCCCTGCATCACCGCCGAGGGCAGCAGGATGCGCCAGTTCTACGGCAAAGACGAGATCGACGAGCGCCACCGCCACCGCTACGAGTTCAACAACGATTTCCGCGCCGAGATGCAGGACAAGGGCCTGACCATCGCCGGCACCAGCCCGGACGGCCGCCTGGTGGAGGCCGTGGAGCTGACCGACCGGGATTTCTACCTGGGCGTGCAGTTCCACCCCGAATTCAAGAGCCGCCCCAACCGCGCCCATCCGCTGTTCAAGGGTTTTATCGCCGCCGCGCTGAAATACCAGGGCGAGATGATCGACAAGGCCCACGCCCGCATGGCCGAGCCGCAGGAAGAGCTGTGACCCCCGCCCGACCGCGCATACCATCATATTGCCTGCCGCAGGGCCTGCGCCGCGCTTTCGCCGCCGCGCAGGCCCTGCTTTTTTTGCTGCGCGGCCCCGGCCGGGAGGCGATTTCGGCGGGTGTGCCAGAAAACCGGTGTCCGGGCAGCGGATTTTTTACAGCGCCGGGCGCAGTTTTCGGCCGCCGGACGGTTCCCATCCGGGGCGGGCTGTGGTATAATGGTATGGTTTCAGCGCAGGCGGCTGCCTGGGCTGACAGGGCGGCGTCCGCGTTGCAAGCCCCGTATTTTTCCCTTTTGCTTTTGACCCGAAAGGAGCCATTTATGAACGAACCTTCCAAGGCGCCGGTGGTGCGCGTGGTCATGCGCCTGCTGCAGGGCGCCCTGATCGGCCTGGGCGCGGTGCTGCCCGGCATTTCCGGCGGCGTGCTGTGCGTCATCTTCGGTATTTACAAGCCCATTATGGAGCTGCTGTCCAACCCCATCCGCAACTTCAAGACCCACGTGCCCAAGCTGATCCCCGTCATCATCGGCGCAGGCATCGGCTTTCTGGGCATCGCCAACCTGCTGTCCTTCTTCCTGGACGCCTATCCCGACCAGTCGGTCTGCCTGTTTGTCGGCCTGATCGCCGGCATGCTGCCCTCGCTGCTGCGCGAGGCCGGCGAGCAGGGCCGCACCAGGGGGTCTTACATCTCGATGGCCGCGGCCTTTGTCATCGTGCTGGCGCTGCTGTTCACGCTGAACTACGTGCTGTCGGTCAGCATCACGCCCAACTTCGGCTGGTATCTGTTCTGCGGCTTCTGCGTGGCGCTCAGCGTCATTGCGCCGGGCATGAGCTTCTCCACCCTGCTGATGCCCCTGGGCCTGTACACCCCCTTTGTGGACGGCCTGGGCCACCTGGACATGGGCGTGATCCTGCCGGGCGCGCTGGGCGCCATCGTCACCGTCATCTGCCTGGCCAAGGGCATCAACGCGCTGTTTGAGCATTTCTACTCGCTGGCGTTCCACGCCATTGTGGGCATCGTGGTGGCGGCCACCATCATGATCGTCCCCTTCGGCAGCTTTGCCCAGGCGCTGGTGCCCAACCTGATCTGCCTGGTGGCGGGCGTGGTCATCGCGCTGGCGCTGGACAAATTCAACAGCCGCTTCCCCAAGGAGGCGTAAGGCCCGCCCATTGCTGGCGCGCATCCGCCTCCATCCAAACGCGCCGGGGGTTAGACGCCCCCCCCGGAAGCAAAGTTTCACATTTTGCCGCTGCACCGCCGTATTGGCGCTGTGCAGCGGCTTTTTTCCGCTTCTGCCGCCCTTTTGCCGAAAGTTTACACCGCAGCCCGGCCCAAAAAGCTGTTTTTATGCGCAAAGATATGCTATAATACAAATCAATCACCCTGCAGCGGAAGGAGGCGCACACCATGCCCAACAAGGAAGGCGGCTACGGCGGCTATCAGCGCAAGCCTGACCGGCAGCGGCAGGTCCGTGCGCCCGGCAGCAGCGGCGGCGTGCGGCGGGTCCCCCCCGGCGGCGCCGCCCCCAGCCAGACGCCCCGCAGCCCGGCCGGGCAGAGCGGCAGCCGCAGCCGGCAGCCCGCCCGCCCCGCGCAACAACCGCCGCGGCAGGTCTACCGCGCCCCCTATGCGCCGCCCACCGCCGACGAGGCCGACGGCTGGCAAAAGCCCCCTGCCCCGCCCCGGCGTGCCGCAGCGCAGCCCCGGCCCACTCCGGCGCAGCAGGCGCTGCGCGCCGCAGCCCGCCGCGCCCGCCAGGACCGCCGCCTGCACCGCCGGCTGACGCTGGCCGGCACGGCGGTGTGCATCCTGCTGGCGGCCGGCGTGATCAACGCAGTGCTGCCGGCGGACAGTGCCGGCGCCACGTCGGAGACCGCCCAGGACCCCACCGCGGGGCTGACTGCCTCGCTGGTGGCGCCGCTGCCCTACGCGGCGTCCCAGGACGGCGGGATCACCACCATCCAGGACTGGGGCGACGTGGGTCCCGCCCGCCAGACCGACAGCTACACCTACACCGCCGCCCCCGCCCAGCCGGCCGCCCTGCCGGCGTTTGGCCGGGTGGACCTTGACTGGTTTGACGACGCCGCTTTTTTGGGCGACTCGCTGACGGTGGGTTTTGTGGATTACGAGATCAATGTGGGCGACGCGCAGATCCTTGGCTACGAGGGCGCGTCCCCCAACCAGATCGCCAACCGCGCCACCATGGCCAACGGCGAGGTCGCGCTGGACGTGCTGTCCGGCGCCCAGCCCGCCAAGCTGTACCTGCTGATGGGCGCCAACGCCCTTGCCTACCAGACCGGCAACGACGAGGGCTTTTTGAGCTACTACGGCCAGATGCTGGACGAGCTGAAAGCCGCCCTGCCCAACACCGCCATCTATGTGCAGTCGGTGCTGCCGGTGCGGTCCGACGTGGCGGCCGAGATGCCCGGCCTGACCCCGGAGCGGGTGGCGTCCATCAACGCCTCGCTGCAAACCATGGCGGCCGAAAAAGGCTGCTACTACCTGGCCCTGACCGAGGCTCTGTGCGACGAGAACGGCTACCTGAACACCAGCTACGCCGAGCAGGACGGCCTGCACCTGACGGTGTCCGGCTACAACGCATGGGTGGACTACCTGTGCACCCATGTTCCCTACGACAAGGACAACCCCTACCAGATCGGCAGCGACTACTACCTGACCGACAGCATGAAAACGCTGCTCTCGGACCTGCCCTGATTTCCCGACTGCCAGAAGAAAAGGAACGTGAATCCCATGTCCAACGAAACCACCCCGGAGCGCAGCCCCCAAACGGAACCGCAGCCTGCCGCCCCGGCAGCGGAGCAGCCCACCGCCGAGGCCCCCAAGCGCCGGCGTACCGCCAAAACGGCGGCCGCCCCGGAAGCGGCGGCCGCCGGGGCCGAGCCCCCCAAACCCCGCCGCAAACGCACCGCCAAAGCGTCTGAACAGCCCGCCTCCGGCCAGACGGCACAGGGGAGCGCCGCGCCGCCTCCCCCGCCGCCCCCTCCGCCGGCCGGCGCGCCCCGCTACCAGGGTGCGCAGTACCAGTGGCCGGGCGCGCAGTACCAAAACGGCGGCATCCCCTATGCCAACCGCAGCCGCAATGCCCGGCGCAGCAAATCCGGCGACCCGCCCATCCCCTGGTTCATCGTGTTTCTGGCCTTTATCTTTGCCACGCCGGTGGGCATCGGGCTGTTTGTGCTCAACGTGGTGCTGAGCCAGCGGGACAAGTTTATGCCGCAGCGCGGCGCCCGTTCCGTCTGGCAGCCGCAGGGCGGCGCCCCCTCCCCGCAGGCGGCCGGGCAGCCCCAGTCGAAGGACGCCTCGGACAAGCGGCTGGCCGACACGCTGATGATCATCGGCATGATCTTGGCGGCCATCGGCGGCTTTTCCAGCCTGGCGGTGCTGTTTGACGAGCTGTGGATCCTGACCGACCTGGGCGACATCGCCTGGTTTTTGGAGGAGATCTGGCCGGTGGCCATGATGCTGTTCGGCGGCCTGGCCTGCTGCTTTGCCTCCCACCGGGTGCGCACCGGCTGGCTGACCCGCCGCAAGATCGCCAACATTGTGGGCGACGCCGATCACATGTACATCGCCGACATAGCCGCCGCGCTGGGCTGCAGCGTGGACAAATGCGTGGACCACCTGGAAAACTGCATCGTCAAGGGCGTTTTCGGCCAGGGGGCCTACCTGGATATGCGCAGCATGTCCCTGGTGGTGCGGGGCGCGGCCCCGGCCCCCAGGCAGGCGCCCGCTGCCCCCAAGCCGGAGCCCCGGCCCGAAGCCGCCGCCCCCGCCCAGCCGGAGGAGGAGACCCGCTACGACAAGATCTTGAAGGAGCTGCGCCGCATCAACGACGCCATCCCCGACGAGGAGATGAGCACCAAGATCAGCCGGCTGGAAGCGGTCTCGGCCCGCATTTTTGAGCAGATCCAGGACGACCCGGACAAGCTGCCCCAGCTGCGCAAGTTCATGGACTATTACCTGCCCACCTCGCTGAAGCTGCTGGACACCTATGCCGAGCTGGACGCCCAGGGCGTGGAGGGCGCCAACATCACCGAGTCCAAGACCCGCATCGAGCGGTCGATGGACACGCTGGTGACCGCCTTTGAAAACCAGCTGGACAAGCTGTTCCAGGACGACGCGCTGGACGTGAGCGCCGACATTGAGGTGATGGAGAAGATGCTCTCGGCCGACGGCCTGGTGGGCGACAGCGACCCCTTCGGCCTGCAGGGCCACCGGTAAGCCCCGCCGGCAAAAGGCACGCCCCGCCGCACAGGGGGCAAAAAAAGCAAACAAAAAGGCACCGCGCCGCGGCCCGTACAAGGGTCCCGCAGCGCGGTGCTTTTTGTTGTCCGTGTGGAATCTGCGGCGGCGGGGACCCCGCCAAAGCCCTGCCGGAAAACAGGCGGATGGATGTTCCGCCCGGCCCGCTTTACGCCTTCACCGCGGCGGCAAGGGCGTCGGCCAGGGCGGTCAGGTCGGCGTACTGGGCCGGCGCCAGCGTGCCGCGCAGCGTCAGTTTGGCGTCCAGCAGGGTGCAGTTTTTCAGCTCGCCCACACGCTCAGCCATCAGCTTGGCGGACATGGGGGCCCAGCTGCCGTTCTCGATCAGGGCAAAGGTGCGGTTTTGCAGCGACAATGCCTTCAGGTCCTCCAGCAGGTGGGCCATGGGCAGATAGATGCCGCCGTTGTAGGTGGGGGCCGCCAGCACGATGGTGGAGGCGCGGAAGCACTCGGCCACCGCCTCGCTGACATCCGTCACCGACAGGTCCCGCACGGCGATGCCCTGCACGCCGCGGTCGGCCAGGCAGCCGGCCAGCGCCTTGGCGGCGTTGGCAGTGTTGCCGTACATGCTGCCGTACAGGATGACCACGCTGTTGTCCTCCGGCTGCCAGCGGCTCCACAGGTCATACTTGCCCAGGAACCAGGCCAGGTCCTGCCGCCAGATGGGCCCGTGCAGCGGGGCGATGACCTGGATGGGGATGCCGGCGGCCTTTTTCAGCACCGCCTGCACCTGGGTGCCGTACTTGCCCACGATGTTGGCGTAGTAGCGGCGGGCATCGTCCAGCCAGTCCCGCGCAAAATCCACCTGGTCGGCAAAGATGTTGCTGTCCAGCGCGCCGAAGGTTCCGAAGGCGTCGGCCGAGAACAGCACCTGGGTGGTCTTGTCATAGGTGAACATGACCTCCGGCCAGTGGACCATGGGGGCCATGACAAAGGTCAGGTCATGGGCGCCCAGGCTGAGCACGTCGCCCTCCTTGACCAGCAGGGCCTCGTCCACCTTGCCGGCGCTGGCGGGGAAATAGGCCTTGAGCATGGGCACCGTCTTGGCGTTGCAGACGATCTGCGCCTCCGGCCAGCGCAGCAGCACCTCGGCGATGGTGGCGGCGTGGTCGGGCTCCATATGATCGACGATCAGGTAGTCCAGGCTGCGGCCGCCCAGCGCATGGGCGACGTTTTCCAGGAACTGGCCGGACACGCTGGCGTCGGCGGTGTCCAGCAGGGCGGTCTTTTCGTCCAGGATGACGTAAGCGTTGTAGGACACGCCCCGCGGGATGGGAAACAGATTTTCAAACTTGGCCAGACGGCGGTCGCTTGCGCCGACATACCAGGTATCGGCGGCGATCAGATGGGTGCAGTGCATATGCGTTTAACCTCCCTGTTTGGCGGGGCAGGACGTCCCGCACTGTGTAAGCGGCAGGCCAAAACCAGGTGCCCGCCGTTGAATGTTCTATCCGCCAGTATAGCGCAGCAGCGGCGGATATACCGTTGCCCGCGCAACAAAAGCGGAACTTTACTGAAAAACAGCCCCCGGCACAGGCATTCTGCCCGCCGGGCATGGCTTCCTGCAATAGTATACCACAGGCCCTCCCCCGCCGCAAAGTGTTTTGGGGCGCTTTGCACGAATTTGCGCCGCCCGAACCGCAAAAAAACCGCCCTGCGGGGCAGGCCATGGCAGGCCGGCGGCGCAGGGCGGTGTCCATTTGTATCCGGTGTTTGAAACAAGACGGCCGAAAAGCGCGTCCGGGCCGCTTACTCGCGCTCCAAAGCGGCGCGGGGCTGCTCGGCGGGAAGCGCCGCGGGGCGGCGGGCCAGCTCGGCCGACACGGCGGAGGCCACCCGGTCCACCGCCACGGCCAGCACGATGCCGCAGACCACGTCGATCACGCTGTGCTGCTTGAGCAACATGGTGGAAAGGATAATGGATATATCCATGATCCGTGCGCAGATGCGCACGGCGCGGCCCCTGCGGCCGGTGAGCAGGCTGCTGCGCTGGTAGGCAAAGTCCAGCGTGAGCGAGTTGAACACGTGGATGGACGGGCAGACGTTGGTGGAGGTATCGGCGCTCCACAGCCCGCGCACCAGCTGGCTGAAAATGTCGCTGCCCTCGATGGAGGCCGGGCGCAGGTCAACGCCGTTGGGGATGACCGCGCAGATCATCAGCGCCAGGGTCATGCCGGCAAACAGCGGCAGGCACAGCCGCCAGAACTCCTGCTTGGGGGCGCGGTACAGCTGCCAGAACAGCGTGCCCACGATCCACAAAAACCACAGGTAGTAGGGGATGATGGCGTATTTGACAAACGGGATCATATCGTCCAGCCGGCAGTGCAGGATGACGGTGGGCACAACGCTGCTTTCCAGCAGGGTGAAAAAGGATAAGTAAAACACCAGATACAGCGCCATGAACTGGATGGGATGGCGCTTACACCAGGTAACCATATGCAAAGCTCCTTTGCTGCTGCGGACCGGAAGCCCCGGTCCAACATCCACATTATACTGCATCGGCCCGGTATTGCACAGTGCAAAAACCAACAAGATATTTTGCACGGCAGGGCGCGAATTTGTAAGCCTGGCCAAAGCCGGAACGCAGTCCGCACGCCGGCGGCGCGGTGCACCTTGCACGGCCGGCGGCCCCGGCACAGGCGGCTTCTGTCTATAAAAACGAAGGACAGGGCGGGGATTTTGCAGGCGGCGGGCTTTTTTTACAAAAAATTTTGTTCCGGATGGCGCCGCCCCGGCCCACAGTGCAGCAATACAGCGAAGCACCGGCAAAAATGTGATCTTACCGCCGCAAAATCGATCCGCCCTGCCGCAGCCCTTTTTTGCCGCGGGCGCACTTTTGCGCCCGCCGCCGAAAGCCCTGCCTGCGCAGCGGAAAAGAAAAGAGCCGGAAAGCAACTGTATATCGTGCTTTCCGGCTCTTTTGGCGGAGTAAGAGAGATTTGAACTCTCGCGGCCCGTTAAGACCCTACGCCCTTAGCAGGGGCGCCTCTTCGACCTCTTGAGTATTACTCCACAAGTCAAAGTGAGTTTGCTATTCACTTGTCTGCATCAAATAATGGCGGAGAGGGTGGGATTCGAACCCACGGCGCATTGCTGCGTCACTGGTTTTCAAGACCAGCTCCATAAACCACTCGGACACCCCTCCATAGTGGCACGCCGTTCAGATGCGAGTAATAGTTTAGCACAGCTTTTTCGCTTTGTCAACTGTTCCGGGCAGATTTTCCCGCAGTTTTTGCCGGGCGGGTTTGGGGCAGGCCGGGCAATCCGGTGCGGGCCAAGGCCTCAGGGGTGCCCCTTCCCCGCCCCGCCAGGCGGAAAGCCCGGCGCGGCTTGCACAATATATACGTATATGTTATACTATTTCCAGTCACAATACCATACAGGAAGCAGGAAGGTGAACCCCTTGGCAAGCAAATACATCCTTGTATCCAACGACCTGGCCGCCCGCATCCAGAGCGGCATGTACCCGGCCGGCAGCCGCATGCCGGCGGAAAGCCAGCTGATCCGCGAGTACGGCGTCAGCCGCGACACGCTGCGCAAGGCGCTGGCGGTGCTGGAGCAGGAGGGCTACATCCAAAAGGCCCGCGGCCGCGAGGCGCTGGTGCTGGACCGGGAGAAGGTGGTGTTCCCGGTATCGGGGCTGACCAGCTTTCAGGAACTGGCCGAGGCCGAGGGCTACCACACCCGCACCGAGGTGGTGCTGCTGGAATCGGTGCGGGGCAGCCGCGAACTGATGAAGGCGCTGGACCTTACCCGCGACGAGGAAGCCTGGCGGCTGTACCGCGTGCGGGAGATCGAGGGCGAGCGGGTGATTTTGGACAAGGACTTTCTCAGCCGAAAATACGTGCCCCGGCTGCAGGAGGAAAACTGCACCGGGTCGCTGTACAAATATCTGGAAGAGGAACTGGGGCTGAAGATCGGCTGCGCCCAGAAGGAGATCACCGCCTGCCGCCCCAGCGAGGAGGACCGCCGCTACCTGGACCTGGGCAAAAACGACATCGTCATTGCGGTGCGCAGCTATGTTTATCTGGAAAACGGCGCGCTGTTCCAGCACACCGAGTCCCGCCACCGCTGGGACCGCTTCCGCTTTGTGGACTTTGCCCGCCGGGTGCGGGTGTGACACGCCGGGGCCGCAGGTCATTGGCATACAAGTGGCACGACCTGTCTGTTTTTGACTGTTCACCGGCATTTTTCGCCTTCTTTGCGCCGTCTGTTTACACAAAACAGGCGGCGTTTCTTTGTGCGTTTCACCAAAGTTTCTGTTTCTCTCTGGACAAACATATACGTATATGATACCATACAGATGCAGCGGAAACATATACGTATAAGATAGCGTACAAGTTTCCAAAAACACGTACATGTTTGCAAGGAGCGAGTATCATGGGAAAATTTGCAGCGGATGCTGAACAGCTGCTCAAGCTGGTCGGCGGAAAAGAAAACATCAACGCCGTGACCCACTGCGTCACCCGCATGCGCTTTGTGCTGGCGGACCCGTCCAAGGCCGACGTAAAAGCCATCGAGGCGCTGCCCAGCGCCAAGGGCAGCTTTACCCAGGCGGGGCAGTTCCAGGTCATCATCGGCAACGAGGTGGCCGAGTTCTACGACGAATTCACCAAGGTCTCCGGCATTGAGGGCGTCAGCAAGGACGCCGCCAAGCAGGCGGCCAAAACCAACCAGAATCCCCTGCAGCGGGCCATGTCCAACCTGGCCGAGATCTTTGCCCCGCTGATCCCCGCCCTGATCGTCGGCGGCCTGATTCTGGGTTTCCGCAGCTTTATCGGCGACGTCAACTTGTTTGAGGACGGCACCCTCTCGCTGGCGGACACCTCCCAGTTCTGGGCCGGCATGTATGACTTTTTGTGGCTGATCGGCGAGGCGGTGTTCCACTTCCTGCCGGTGGCCATCTGCTGGTCGGTGGTCAAAAAGATGGGCGGCACCGAGATTTTGGGCATCATCCTGGGCATCTGCCTGGTCTCGCCCCAGCTGCTCAACGCCTACTCGGTGGCCTCCACCGCCGCGGCGGACATCCCGGTGTGGGACTTCGGCTTTGCCCAGGTCCAGATGATCGGCTACCAGGCGCAGGTCATCCCCGCCATGCTGGCCGCCTTTGTGCTGGTCTATGTGGAGCGGTTCTTCAAAAAGATCACCCCGGAATACATCTCGATGATCGTTGTGCCCTTCTTCTCGCTGGTCATCTCGGTCATTGTGGCGCACACCATCGTCGGCCCCATCGGCTGGCGCATCGGCGACGCCATCTCCAACGTGGTCTACGCCGGCCTGACCGGCAGCCTGCGCTGGGTCTTTGCGCCCATCTTCGGCCTGCTGTACGCCCCGCTTGTCATCACCGGCCTGCACCACATGACCAACGCCATCGACACCACGCTGTCCCAGCAGTTCGGCGGCACCATGCTGTGGCCGATGATCGCCCTGTCCAACATTGCCCAGGCTTCCGCCGTGCTGGCCATGATCGTGCTGCAAAAGAATGAGCGCGACCGCCAGGTGTCCATCCCCGCCTGCATCTCCGGCTACATGGGCGTCACCGAGCCGGCGCTGTTCGGCGTCAACCTGAAAGCCGGCTTCCCCTTCATCTGCGGCATGATCGGCTCCGCCATCGCGGCCACCATCTCGGTGGGCAGCGGCGTCATGGCCTTCTCGGTGGGCGTCGGCGGCCTGCCCGGCTTCCTGTCCATCATGCCCCAGTACTGGCTGCCCTTCTTCATCGCCATGGCGGTGGCCATCGTAGTGCCCTTTGTGCTGACGCTGATCATCGGCAAAAAGAAGGGCGTGCACTGAGCACCGCGCGCCGGAACCCCGGCGCTGCCCGCGGGGGCGGCCCTGCCAAACCGCAGCCTGTCCCCTCCCCCGCCTTTCCGTTTGATTCGGTCCGCGCGCCGGGGCGCACGGGCACCGGGATTCCTCATTTCTGATTTTTCACTCCTCATTTTTCAAGTTTCTCCTATGAAAGGAGCCTGCTGAACCATGAAACAGTCGGAACTGGCCGGCAAGGTCGTGTACCAGATCTATGTCAAGAGCTTCCAGGATTCCAACGGCGACGGCATCGGCGACCTGCCGGGCGTCACCAGCCGGCTGGACTACCTGGCCGGGCTGGGGGTGGATTACCTGTGGCTGACCCCCATCTACCCGTCCCCCCAGCGGGACAACGGCTACGACGTGGCCGACTACCGCGCCATCAACCCCCAGTACGGCACCATGCAGGACTTTGAGACGCTGTGCGCCGAGGCCAAAAAGCGGGGCATCGGCATCATGCTGGACATGGTGTTCAACCACACCTCCACCGACAACCAGTGGTTCCAGAAAGCCATTGCCGGCGACAAGACCTACCAGGATTACTATATCTGGCGCGACGGCGTGCCCGGCACCCCGCCCACCAACTGGGAGTCCAAGTTCGGCGGCTCGGCCTGGCAGTGGGAAGAGCACGTGGGCAAATACTACCTGCACCTGTTCGACGTGACCCAGGCCGACCTGAACTGGGAAAACCCGGCGGTCCGCCGGGAAGTGTGCGACATCCTGCATTTCTGGCGCGGCAAGGGCGTGGACGCCTTCCGGTTTGACGTGGTCAACCTGATCTCCAAGCCCGATGTGTTCGAGGACGACGACCGGGGCGACGGCCGCCGCTTTTACACCGACGGTCCCCGCATCCACCAGTACCTGAAAGAGCTGCACGCCCAGGGCTTCGGCGACGCGGTGACGGTGGGCGAGATGTCCTCTACCAGCCTGGACAACTGCGTGCGCTACACCAACCCCGACGAGGGCGAGCTGTCGATGGTGTTCAGCTTCCACCACCTGAAAACCGACTACAAAAACGGCGACAAGTGGCAGCTGGAACCCAACCGCTTTGGTGAGCTGAAAGCCCTTTTGGACAAATGGCAGCTGGGCATGCAGGCCGGCGGCGGCTGGAACGCGGTGTTCTGGTGCAACCACGACCAGCCCCGCCCGGTCAGCCGCTTTGGCGACGAGGGCCGCTACCGCGAGGTCTCGGCCAAGATGCTGGCCACCGCCATCCACATGCTGCGGGGCACCCCCTACATCTACCAGGGCGAGGAGCTGGGCATGACCAACGCCCATTTCACCCGCCTGGACCAGTACCGGGACGTGGAAAGCACCAACCGCTACTACATCCTGAAAGAGCAGGGCGTGCCGGAGGAAGAGATCTTCCGCATCCTGGGCGCCCGCAGCCGGGACAACGGCCGTACCCCCATGCAGTGGACGGCCGGCCCCAACGGCGGCTTTACCACCGGCACCCCCTGGCTGGCCGTCAACGAGAATACCGCTGCCATCAACGCCGCGGCCTGCCTGGCCGACCCGGACTCGGTGCTGCACTACTATAAAAAGCTGGTGGCGCTGCGCAAGCAATACCCGGTGATCCAGGTGGGCGAATACGCCCCGCTGATGACCGGCAGCCCCCACGTCTACGCCTACACCCGCACGCTGGGGGACGAGACGCTGGTGGTGGTCTGCAACTTCTGCGCCCGGCCCGCCGCCGTCACGCTGCCCGCCCTGCCCGGCGCCCCCGAACGGCTGATCGGCAGCTGGGACGAGCAGCCCTACGCCCCCTCGATGACGCTGCGCCCCTACGAGGCCGCCGTCTACCGCTTTGCGGCACAGGGGTAAGCACTTCCGCCATTTCCGTTCCCATGATACGCCCGCCCCGCCGGATGCCCACCGCACCGGCGGGGCGGGCTTTGTATTTTGCCATTGACAACTTTCCTTGTCAATGCTATACTGGATTTGACAATCAAAGTTGTCATTTTGACAAAGATACCCGTCACAGCAAAAAGGAGGTGCGCGGATGCCGCTGTACAACCGGCTGAAGGAACATCGCGCCCGGCTTGGGGTCAATCAGCAGCAGATGGGCGCCATGGCCGGGGTATCGCGCCAGACCATCAGCCAGATCGAGCGGGGGGACTACTCCCCCTCGGTAACGCTGGCGCTGAAGCTGGCCAAGCTCTGCGGCGTGACCGTGGAGGACATTTTTATCTACAAGGAGGGACCCGACCATGAAGACCCCTAACACCCCCGACCAGGTGACGCGGGACAACCGCAAAAGCTGGCCGAAATTCATCCTCGTCATGCTGCTGTGCATGGCAGGCGGCGCCGTGCTGGGCTACGGCAGCGCCTGGCTGGTGGGCAGCTATTCTTTCGACGCGCTGGCCGACGCCGCCGGGCGCGCCGCCGGCGCCTGCGCCCCCTTTGCGGTGCTGGCGGCCGTGCCTTTTTTGCTGGCGGCGCTGGCCTGCTACCGCCGCGCCCGCGCCCTGTTTGCCGCCTGGGACGGCGAGGACGAGGAGATCCCCGCCCGGGCCGACGCCCGGCTGGACTGGGCGCTGGTCTGGCTGACCACGGCGCAGCTGCTGGCGCTTTTGCTGTTTGCCGTCTCGGTGTCCATGATGCCGCTGGGCTATGCCGGGCCGGGCGCCATCCTGGCGTCGGCGGCGGAATTGCTGGCGGTGCTGTTCGCCGTGATCGCCCTGCAGGGCCGGGTGGTGGACCTGACCCGGCGTTTCAACCCGGAAAAGCAGGGCAGCGTGTATGACTTCAAGTTCCGCAAAAAATGGCTGGCCAGCTGCGACGAGGCCGAGCGCCAGCGCATCGGTCAGGCCGGCTTTACCGGGTTTATGGCCTGCAATTCCAGCTGCCTGATCACCGCCGTGGTGCTGACGGTGCTCAACGCGCTGCTGCCCATCGGGCCGCTGCCCTCCATCGCCGTGATGATCCCCTGGATCGCCGGCCAGGCCGCCTACCTGGCCGAGTGCGTCCGCACCAAAAAAGGCCCCGGCCGGTCCTGAGGCGCGGCCGCAGACCTTTTTGCACGGCACGCCCGCCCGTATTTCACGGGTGGGCGTATTTTCTTTGCACATTTCGCACAATAGAAAAGCAAAATTTCCGCAAAAGTTTAGCAAATTCAGTTGAAACCTTGGGTCAAAACCGTTACAATAGAGATAATCATACAACATCGGCCACGGCAGCCCGCCGGGCGCGCCGCCCCCTGTCCCGGCCATCCCGCCCGGATGCCTGCGGCCCCGTATTTGAGGAGGTTATCCCATGGAGAATTACAATCCCCTGCTGCGCGGTATCAGCTCGAAAAAGTTCATCACCATCGGCGAGATCATGCTGCGCCTGACCCCGCCCAATTACGAGAAGATCCGCATGGCTTCCAGCTTTGAGGCCAGCTACGGCGGCAGCGAGGCCAACATCGCCCTGGCGCTGGCAAACCTGGGCATCGACAGCACCTTTTTCAGCGTGGTGCCCAACAACAGCCTGGGCAAAAGCGCGGTGCGGTGGCTGCGCTCCAACGATGTGCACTGCACGCCGATGATCCTGGCCACGCCGCAGGAAGTCCCCACCCACCGCCTGGGCACCTATTATCTGGAGACCGGCTACGGCATCCGCGCCAGCAAGGTCACCTACGACCGCAAGCACAGCGCCATCACCGAGTATGACTATTCCAACGTGGACCTGGACGCCCTGCTGGACGGCTACGACTGGCTGCACCTGAGCGGCATCACCCCCGCTTTGGGCGAGAACTGCCGCAAACTGATCATGGACTGCCTGAAGGTCGCGCAGGAAAAGGGCCTGACCATCAGCTTTGACGGCAACTTCCGCAGCGCGCTGTGGAGCTGGGAGGACGCCCGCGACTACTGCACCCAGTGCCTGCCCTACATCAACGTGCTGTTCGGCATCGAGCCGTATCACCTGTGGAAGGACGAGAACGACCATTCCAAGGGCGACTGGAAGGACGGCGTGCCCCTGCAGCCCAGCTACGAGCAGCAGGAC
>ERZ1643249.2972-NODE-2972-length-15317-cov-22.929236_pt1 | contig 15317 bp, 14 predicted proteins | sample MGYA00579263_ERZ1643249 | MGnify/ENA primary metagenome ERZ1643249 (study PRJEB29033, sample SAMEA4952264) | chicken gut metagenome | biome: Broiler Chicken; feature: Gastrointestinal Tract; material: Caecum | place: Ireland | collected 2018 | study: Broiler...
ACAGTGAGCTGAAGCTTCGCTACCAGATGGGAGGAATGATCCATATCCTTGCCATAAATTGTACCAGAATAAAACTATGTGTTTTGTGTCGATACTGTATAAATATCAAGAGAAAAAATACATAGTTTACACAAAATGATAAAAGTGTATTTTATGTCAGTAAAAAATGTTTTGAAGAAGTTGATATGGTCAACGTATTTTTGAAGGAACCGGAAAAAATAGCCAATAGATTGTCTTAATTGAATCTATTGGCTATTTGAATTTTATAAAGATGATATATATTCGTAAAAGAGTTTGTCCTCTTGTTTGGTTAAATAGTGTATATAATCTGAATTAGTTGAATAATCATTATTTGTATATTTCAAAAAAGGGAGTATATCCTCAGCAGTTAGCTCCTTTGAGGATAAAACACATTTTTGTATACATGGACTTTGTTCATATCCATGCGAGATAGAAATCATTACTCCTAATAGTCCAATAGGCAAGGGTTTATTTTTTTGAGGATAAGAATAAGTGATTATCATTCCTTCTTCGTTGCGGCTTCTATTTTCAATATAAAAATATGCGTATTGATTGTCTATTACTAATTTTCCGTCATACAATTGTTTGTCTGGCCTATTATGCTTTACTTCAAATAAAAATGGTATGTAGTGACTATCTCCAGAACATTCTCCAGTAATCAAGGGTGATTCGATTACTTTATCGGGAGTTGAGGTAGAAACATAATATAAATTTAGTGACAGATTCTCTAAGCTACTATTATTTTTGGAAATACGAGATTTTTGAGTGGTTTGTTCCAATTTAAGGCAATCATAATAGTCTAATTTTTTAGATATTAGGTTGGTAATGGGGATATCTAAAAAAGTACTAATCTCATATAGAGTATCAAGGGTCATTGCAGATTGTCCGGTTTCATAGCGTGATACGGTTGCTTGGGACTTATTCAGATATTCATATAAATTAGTTTGAGTTATTTTCTTATATTCACGTACTGTTTTAATATTTTCTCCAACGAGTTCTTTAAATTCTTTTAAGGAAAACGAGTTCTTATTCATTTTCATTTGGTACCTCTTGCGAATATTCATACCATGAATATTGTATTCATGAGGCCGGAAAAAGTATTCATTTCATGGCATGGTTTAATTACAATAATTATACTATAATTTATCCAGAATTTAAAGATTATAGATAATAGTTATGTTTGAAGTGTATTGTTTGTACGATATACAATAACATAAGAAAAGAACGCTTGGAGGGGATAAGATTGAATGCCGCTTATTTAGGAAAAGAAAAAAGAATGGGTAGATTATTTGTAAACAATAGAACTCTTATAGTTCCCGTGGATGATAGTCTGATTTTTGGACCTTTTGGTGGCCTTCAAGAATTAGAAAGTACAGTTTCGTGTATTGCTAAACGAAAACCTACAGCAATACTCGGATACAAAGGAATCTATGCAAGAGAAAAGTTTATAAATATTCCTTTTATTCTAAATATAACTGCGAGCACTACAATGGGAAAACATCTGCAAAAAGTATTTGTTTCTTCAGCAAAGGAGGCACTGGTTCTTGGTGCAGATTGTGTGGCAGTACATATAAATTATAGTAGCGAATATGAAAATGAGATGCTGAGTAATTTAGCTAAAACTGTTAGTGAAGCAGATGCTCTAGGAATGCCGGTTTTGGCAATATCTTATCCAAGAAAACAAAGGAATGGAGAAGATTATAATTATGAAGATTTAATGGCGAGTAATAGAGATAAGTATACTGATTTAGTTTGCCACTGTGTGAGAACATCTGCTGAAGTGGGCGCTGATATTATAAAGACGCATTATACAGGTGATACGGAAACCTTTCGAAGGGTTGTGGATAGTGCGATGGGAATCCCTGTTGTTGTTGCAGGGGGACCTCTTATGGAGATTCAGGATTCATATGAAATCGTCAAATCCGTATTAACTGCTGGCGCAGCAGGAATTAGTTTTGGGCGCAATGTATTCAATTCTCCCAAAGTTGGACCTTATATTGAGGGATTGAATGCACTCATTTTTAATAATGCTAGTGTTGAAGATGCTATGGAAATTTATTTATCTAATGAGTAGAACAAGTTATGTTATAGCGGAGAGGAGATCTGATCTTATGTCAAATTGGGATAATATGTTACAATGGGAAGTTGTTCTTCCGCCATCTCGTCCAACAGAAGAGGAATTAAATAGAATTGTGAAAGAAATTAGCCATTATGATAAAAAGCTCCCGGTTGCAGTGTTAGGAAGCACTCCAGAATTTAGAGAGATTTTGCATCGTTTAAATTTTAGTAATATATATATTTTTGAAAAAAGCATTGATTTTTATAATCAAATGTCAGAATTATTACCTGGCTATGCATCCGAAAATGAGCAATTCATTTTAGGAAACTGGTTAGAAACTTTGCCGATTTACCCACGAAGATTTCAATTTGTTTTGTCTGATTTAACTATGGGAAATTTGCCGTACGAAGATAGATATAGCTTTTATGATTCTATTTATTCTTCTTTAGTGCCAGGGGGCGTTTTTATTGATAAGGTTTTGGCTTTTGACTTCCCAGTACCTTCATTGGAGGATTTATTTAGGAAATATGAAGACTTACCAATCAACCTTAGGACAATAAATGATTTTTCCTCAGAAGTATTATTCTGTAGTGAATTAGTCATGGAAAAACAAATGGTCAATAGTACTCAATTTTATAAAATAATAAGAGAGGGCAACTATTCAGAAAAAATTAAGATGTTTGCAGAAAAAGCAAAAATGATTACTCCAGAGGGATTTATATGGTACTATGGAAAATCTTGGGATGAACTTTCTACTGATTACTTATCAAAATATTCGAGGGTGATTATATATCCAGAAACGGAAATTAAGAGTCCTTATTGTAATAGAACCAAACAGTTTTTTTGCCATAAACAGTGATTTAAATATAGCTTCCATTGGTACAAGCTGTAAATTCTTTATAACTATGAAGGAGTAAGATATGATAATCAAGTTGGTTCAGGATATATTTATTGCTCTCGGGGGATTTACAGCAGCAGTACTGATCTTATTAAGGTTTTTTAAGGCAAGAGCTGAGAAGTGGATTGATAGTGAGATTCAATTAAGGTGTAGTAAAGCCTTGGCTGATTATGAAGCTGTCTTGGAAAAAAAGAAAATGTATTCTGAAGAGAAAATTAGAAAAGAATTAGAAATCTATGATATACTTGTCAATTCATATGAAATAATATGGTCGAGTTTTTGGGAATGCGTGGAGATTATTGAAAATACAATTATAGTGAGTAATTTGACATTTTCTACACTTGCAGAAAATAGTAAATTTATTGATGGAGTAGAATTAGTAAAAGAGCAGTGTATTAAGTTGGTGAAGAAAGAGGCAACTATTAGTGTTTATATGTCGAAAGAGTTTTATGAAAATATTAAGGAATCATTAGAAAAAACGTTAGAATGGTGCAAATTTTTAGAAGCTAATGTACGAAAGTATGATATTAATGAAAATGAAAGAGGAAAACTGCTAAATTTAAATTCAGTAGTAAAAAAGAAACTTTTTGAAAATCTTAGCACCATTAAAGAGCAAATAGATATACGAACAATTTGATGAGGTGGGTCAATGGACAATTTTGAAAGAGAATGGTATCAACGTCTTTTGGAACATAATACAAGGATTGCTTTAGGGAAAATAGTCCCGATATATGATTGCGAATCAGTTTTGCTTAACGACATATATATAGATCTTTATGCTTTAACAGACAATAAGTATGGAATTGGACGTTATATTGCAAATTCCAGTCTTGTATCTGAGAATGACATAACTTTTGTTTCATCTCTTGAGCAAAAAATAGTTGATACCTCTAATAACAAAATGATTGTGGTGGGAGAACTTGGCAGCGGAAAGACATGCTTGTTGAATCACTTAACAGCATCTATTGCCAGATACAAAATCACACAAGAGCGAAATGACAATGCTTTCATAACTAAATTTTATAACCATTTTGTTGTTTCAGTAAAACTAAAAGATATAGAAAAATTTATTTCAGGAGAAGACTGTATTAGAAATATTATAGAGGCTAGAATAGGATGTTTAGTAAGTCGTGCATTGTGTATAAAAATTCTGGAAAATCTTGATGATTATATTGCCAATGGTATCCTTTTGTTATTGGATGGATTTGATGAAATTAGCGAAGAACATAGAAAAATATTGATAGATGCAGTGAACGATTTTTGCAAAGATAGAAAGAATACTGTGATCATAACATCAAGATCTTATGTATATGAACATTCTAATGTAGATATAAAAGATTATACGAGTTTGAAGGTAGCACCATTTAATAAGGATCAGATTTCTAGATTTGTAAATAGATGGGTATCAAGTTTTCCGATTTTATATAACAATACAGAATTATTAAAGGATATTAAAGCAGAAAAGATTGTAAAAGAAATATTTGAAAAACAATATCTTATGGACTTAGCATCAAATCCTCTTTTTTTAACACTGTTATTATTATTGTATATAGCTAATATGGATAAACAAGAGGATAATAAATTTCCGGTTGGAAGAATTAGGCTTTATGAAGAAATAATTAGTCTGCTTTTAAAACGCTGGAATGAAAAAATTGATGCTGAAGATATTGAGACAAGAGAAATATTGGAGGAAGTTGCATATAAAGATATTTCAAAAAATGATAGAGAAGAATCTGACATTTATCCAGAATTATGTGGAGTAATTAATTCGAAATTTCCTGATCAGGTTTCTGAAATAATAAAGAGCATATCGGAAAAAACGGGTATAATAATAAATACAGGACAAAATAATTATTCATTTGCGCATCCGTCTTTTCAAGAATATTTAGCTGCAGGATATGTAATTGGACATATGGATAGCGCATCTTTCATAGAGAAGAGCTTACAAAATTATTTGCGTTGGAAAGAAGTGGATACGTTCATTATAGGAAAGACAGGACTTAAACAATATCAAATGGCTATTAGTTTGCTATTTTATTTTATATGTGACGACGTAAATAAGGAAAACACCATATCAGAGACTGTACTACTTATGGTCTCTTATGCATTGGTTGAACTTTTGCAGTTGAATAAAGAAATGAAGTTTAATGATTCTAAGTCCGAAAAAATAAGTCAGCGAGTTAGACGTTGGTTAAAATATTATATGGGTAAAGAAACAGTGGACTATCGAATAAGATTTGAATTTGGGAATCTTTTGGCAATATTAGGAGATGATCGAGATGGAGTTGGTGTGATATATAAAGACGATTTTGCTTTTCCTGATATAAGTTGGATAAAAATACCAGAAGGAACAACGAGTATAGGAGCTGACGATAATCCTGTTAATTTAACAAGAAACGTAACTTTGCCAGGTTATTATATCAGTAAATATCCTATTACCAATAAGCAATTTGGGTTATTTATTGATTATGGCGGATATGGTAATGAGAATTATTGGACGAAAGAAGGCTGGAATTGGGTACAGGGAGCTGATATACCGTATTTGCAGAGAAGCGAAGAAGGAAGATATCCCGAAGACAGAGAAGAACGATACAGAAATTGGTTAAATGCAAGAACAACTGAACACAGAAAAACTCCGTTTTGGTGGGATGAAGAACCATGGAATTTTTCAAATAGACCAGTTGTAGGGATTACATGGTATGAAGCAGTCGCTTATTGTAAATGGTTAAACAGTTTATTTATTTCAAATAAATTATTTGATTATCTAAATTTCCCTGCGCTAAAATATGAAATTGTACTACCTAGTGTTGAAGAATGGGAGAAGGCTGCCAGAGGCCCTAAAAATTGTAAATATCCGTGGGGAAATCAATTAAGAAAAAAGCAACTAAAAGCTAATATTGATGTGGCAAAGTTAAATCAGACAAGCGCTGTGGGGATTTTCCCAGAGGGAAAAAGTGGATATGGTGTTTTTGATGTGGCAGGAAATGTATATGAATGGATTGCAACAGGAGTTGAAAAAACAGTTGGTGGCACATACAAACGAGCCCATGATTCAAACTTGGATAAAGAAATAGAACGGATGGTTAAAGGCGGTGCGTGGAACTTTGAGTTTGCTCGTACAGAATGTGCATCTGATGATTGGGATTATCCAGTAATATTTGATCAAAATACAGGTTTTAGACCCATTATACGTTGCGTAGAGGAGTGGGTGAAATGAAAGGCGAGTTGGTAAAGTTCAAAAACAGTGAAGGTTTGTTTCTAGACGGAATGTATTTTGCTAGCGAAGATTCGAAAAAGGTAATAATTCATATTCATGGAAGCTTTGGCAATTTTTACAGTAACTATTTTATAAAAGAAATGGCTGATGTTTATGTAACAGCAGGATTTAATTTCCTAACATTTAATTTAACTCAGCATGATGGAATTGCTGAGGCTGTAAGAGAAACTTCAAAAGGGAGTTCATGGGAATATGTAGGTTATGCTATTTCATCGTATGATTCATGTATTGATGATATTAAAGGAGCTATTGATTTTGTAAAAAAATGTGGAAATGAAAGAATTATTTTACAGGGCCATAGTCTGGGGTGCAATAGAGTTATACATTTTTGTAATTGTGTACATAATAGTTACGAAGTAGTATTATTGAGTCCAACAGATTCGATGCAAATACAAGAAAAGTGGATTTTTCCTGAAAAGATTGAAACACAAATTTTGCGTTTGCAAAAAAAAGCTAATAAAAAAGAAATTTTATTTGGTGAGCATGGTGTTTATACAAAAGATATGGAAATTGATAAATCAGTGGATAATATTCCATATATTCCGGTTTCAGCAAATTCTTTAATTAGTTTGCTAAGTAACCCTTCTTTTAATTTTGTAAATACACTTGAGCAATCTGGAAAAGTTCAAAATCAAGCATTTATATATTATGGCAATAAAGATGAATATCAAACATGGCCAGTTGAAAAATATGAACACATATTTATAAATCATTTTAAGGATGCTTATTTTTTTATCGTCGAAGAGGGTAATCACAGCTTTCAAGGATATGAAAGAAAGGTATGTAATGAGATTATAGCTTGGTTAAAGAATGAAAGGAAAGGCAGGGATAATAATGAAAATGCTTAATGGTCGTACTGCAGTTGTAACAGGTGGAGGTTCTGGAATGGGACAACAAATAGCACTTTTATTTGCAAAAGAAGGAGCTGAAGTGTTTATCTTGGGAAGAACAAAAAGTAAATTGGAGGAGACCGTTCGTCTGGCTTCAAGAATAGGTAGAAGCATAAAAAGTGTCGTATGCGATGTGAGCAATGAAAATGAAGTCTTTGGTTTCTTTCGGAGTCTAAAGATGCGAGGAGTCACTGCTAATGTCATTGTAAATTGTGCGGGTATAATAAATGTTAAACTGCCAAATGGAGAATTAGATAATCGTGCTGTGATGAATGTGAATTTTTTGGGTACAATGAATATATGTGATTGTGCTATTAAGCATATGATTGAAAATAAAGTCCCAGGAAGCATTATTAATATAGCTTCTATTGCTGGGCATGATGGGAGTAGTGAATTTCATTCCTATGCTGCATCAAAAGGTGCTATATTAGCATATACTAAGTCAATAGCTATGGCATATGGATCAGACGGAATCAGAGCAAATTCAATTTCTCCGGGAGTTGTTGTTACTCCAATGTCTTATGTTGAAACCCCCGATTACGATGATTATGTTCCAGAAATGATAGAAATGCATCCACTTGGAAGGCTAGGAAAGCCTGAAGATGTGGCACAAGCGGCCTTATTTTTTGCATCGGATATGTCGGCGTGGATAACAGGACAAGACTTAATAGTAGATGGAGGTTATACACTTCGAGAGTGAAATGAGTGGAGGGCAAAATGATTAAATCATATAGAAAAGGATACTTAAAAGTAGATGATATACATAGCATATATTTTGAATGTTATGGAGTCCCTCAAGGAAAGACCGTATTCATATTTCACGGTGGGCCAGGTTATGGTTGTGATATAGAGATGCTTGAACCATTTGATCTTAATAAATGGAATGTGGTGATGTTTGATCAGCGCGGCTGTGGAAGGTCAACTCCTAAAGGATGTATTAAATCTAATTGTACGGATTTGTTAATTGAGGATGTAAAAAAATTAGCTATTTTTTTAGGAATCAATCGTTTTGCAATAAAAGGTGAATCGTGGGGAACAACTTTAGGATTGCTCTTTGCTGAAAAATATCCAGAATTTGTATCCTCCATGATTTTGACAGGAGTGTTCTTAGGTAATAATGAAGGGACTTTATTGGGAAAGAATGGAGGTTTCGAGAAGTTTTATCCCGAACTTTGGGATGATTATTTAAAGTTACTACCAATTAATAAAAGATCAAAGCCATACGATGCATATTATGATTATATCATCAATGGAACAGCGGATGAACAATATAAATATGCCAGAGAACTAATTTTTCTTGAATTACTTATGGAACTTCCAACATTGGATTTCAAACGTGCAGATACTTTGTGCGATGAATTAGATGTGCGTAATATTGCAAAAATAGAAGTATATTATACGATGAATGATTTTTTTGTTTTGCCAAATCAAATTATAGCCAATATATCTAAACTATCGAACATACCGGTCAGCATAGTACAAGGAAGGTACGATTTAATTACTCCTATATATTCTGCATGGACTTTATCCAAGCATTTAAAAAATAGTTATTTTCATGTTTTAGAGTTTGGCGGCCATAGCGATATATTTAAAGACACAAGTGAAATGCTTAAATCAGTTGCCAATAGGCATTTGCAGTTCATGTAATATTATGATAGGCTCGAATGATATAGTTATTCGAAAAGTAGCATTAATTACTACCTGTTTAATATGCAATCCATAAAAATGGATGTATGAAGAATTACTTAAAAACTAAATGTATTTGAATTCCAAAAAGATTCATTATTGCTATTTTACCTAAATCTTGTATAATACTGTGAGCATACTAAAAAGTAAGGACATAAAAAGATTGACGACTACAAGGAAAGACGAGATATTTAAAAATTTTTGGAATCAGAATGATCGTTTTGCAAGCCTTTTAAATGCAGTATTATTTGAAGGTAAACCTATGATTAGACCGAAAGAGCTTAGCGATTCAAAGATGGAGAAAGCGCTGAAACACTGGGCGAAATGAATACCGTTGTAAAAAAGACGGGGCATGGCGCAGAGTTTGTCCTAACTGGGATAGAGGATCGCCGGGATATGCCGTTGCAGCTTCTTTATCAGGATTCAATTAGGATATCTGAAAGAGTGCCAGAAAATCCTAAAAGGACGGGGCGAAAACAAAGATGATATGGATGAGGTACTTGCTGCACTCCATGAAGAGGACAGGCTTAAGCCAATCATTAACCTTGCGCTTTACTATGGAAAAGAGCCATGGAACGGCGCCACGAGTTTAAAAGAACTTTTCCCTCATGTCCCTGAAAAGATTAGGGAGGTTTTCCCCTGATTATAGAATAAACCTGATTCAGGTAAGGGATGCAAAGCATTACCATTTTGATAATAAGGATCTGCAGGAGGCTTTTACATTGGCAGAGCTGCCATACAAAGATGAAATGGATATAGTGTATGCTTATTTGAAAGATAATAAAGTAGGATCTGATGTGGCAGCAATGGCTGGAGTATTTGCAGATCATGATTCGCTCATTGAATCTGGACTAGAGATGGATAAAGATGCTGCTGGATGTGGAGCTAAATGTCACCAGTGATTTTACTGGGTACAAAATTCGGTTTTTGAAAAGGGACAGAGGAATATTCTTCTGCCTCTTTTTTCGTGAGTTTTAGCCGGCTGATCCGGGTGAGAAAATCGAAGCCTGTAATAAAACGGGAGGTGCGGTACGACTGGGCAATAAAATTTATTTAAGGAATCTTCCGTGTAGCAAAAAAGAAGGAAAAGTTTCTGAACGTAAGAAGAATATAATGAAGCAGCACTATTTTGATCTGAATCTCTTGCCAACAGCAGGACAAAGGAAAGAGCTGTGTGCATTTATCCTAAGCGTTCCGAAAAGCTTAGCCTATCGACAATTGATGGTGACACTATCCAGTTTAAAGTTTTGGCGAGTTTTATGAAGGAAAAATTTCCATATCTCAATAGCTTTTCCGCAGTAGATGAGGGAAAAATAATTGGCTTTTTGAAAGACTGGATGCTGAATAATGGATACAAGATAACCTGTAATCATCGGATGAAAACTGCAAATAAAGTAATCGTAGAAGAATGCCTAACCGATTCAATTCCTAAAGAAACTGCTTCAATTCTTGAGGTCAGAGGAGGAACGGCCGGAAGAAGAGAAGGATATTTGGCAGCTGGATCGCTTTGTTTTCCATCCGCAGGAATCCGATAGATCAATCAGATCCTTAAGATTTGAAAGAATCCGGCAGGAAAGGATTAAAAGTGAAGTAAAGCAAGCGCATTATATCTTTTTAAAATACCGGTCTGCAGGAACAATAGTATCTGATAAATTGTACTAAGATTCTGAGTGTGTATCATGTGCATAGAGTTTAAAATATAGGTGAATATGGTACAGTGTATACAGTTGAGAAAAAGTATGCATAGTGTGGGACAAATGAAAAGCTGGTTGAAGGAGTAAAATCCGGATATCAACTTTCTTTTAAAGTAAGATCAGACTGCTAAAGCGTAGGAAGATATTTATTGCCTTTTCAGTTTGTGCTATGTATGTTTTTGGGAAGTATACAATGTTTTCTCTATGTGATACAATATTATTTAGTAAGGTTCTATTTTTGCGTGAAGAGTTAATATTAGTACACGTTGGGGAGGAACATATCTGATGGAATTATCAGTGGCAATTGTTGTTTTTTTATTGAAAGTCGGGATTAAGCAATTAGATGAAGATTATGAGATTAAATCTTTTTTTGAGGACATAATAGGTGCATTTGGAGAGAAGGCAGGAAAAAAGATTGCCAAAATGCTTCTGGATTCTAAAGAAGGGATAAATTTTGCGTTAACAGATAAAAATCTAGTAAAATTGGGTATTCCAATACTGAGAATCTCAGAGGTTAGAGAAAATGTGAAAGCTATTTTGAAGCATACTCAGATTAATCAAGAGATGCTAATTGAATATAACTGTAATTCAAACGAGATAATGAACAGAATAGTAGAAGAATCTGCTGATAAGGTTGGAATCAAGAATGATGAAGTTGCCAGAAAAGATGTTCAAAAAGTGATATTTCAAATTGTTGAAAATGAGATTAAGATTGCAAAGGAAGAAAAGGAATTTATTGATGAAATTCTGTTTTCAATTAAAAAAACAATAGAAAGTAACACTGCAGATATACGTTTTATTAGACAGATTACCTATGATGGTTATTTAGATACTAAATATATCAGACGGATTTCTGAAGAAAACAACAAGCTTCTAAAATCTATTTACGAATATCAATGCCAGAATAAAGATGATGACGATAGTTGGAGCAAAAGGGAAGAGCCTGTACAAAAACAAGCTGTAGATATAGAGGCTGTTGTTAGATTAGTTGAAATTGATTCTGAGGAGGTAAAATAATGTGGGATTCCTTACCAAATTTTTCACAAGATATAACGGAGCACTATTTTTCGATTTGGAATAATGAACTCTCTTGGCTACAAACAAATTTGCGATTAAAAGATGTGTTTTGTGTCCCGGATGCAACTACTTTTTTAGATGAAATGACGGATGTTGATGATGTCCTGAGAAAAGTAATTGAAGGAAAACAAAGCTTCCTTTTGATTTTAGGAGCTGCCGGAAGTGGGAAGACATCATTGATTGCATATTTATATAGTTTAATTTCAAATAATAAAGACATTGAGTTTAGGGTATGGGCATTACCTGTATCATTGGATAGTATACCCACTATTATGGCTGGAGTAGATGGTTATGCAAGAAAAAATGGAAAACAAAGAGTTGTTCTAGTTTTTGAAAACATAGATGGACATCAAATAGATATAGAAAAAGCTAATTTTCTAATAAAACAGAAACAGGGAAAATTAACTCTTAATATGAGTGTCATAATTACTAGCAGGGAAGATGAAATAACAGTATTTAATAGCAGTTTATTTAATGGTATTAAACTTTGTCCATTTTCTTACATTAAAATAGAATCATTATTAAAAAAATTCGCAATAAAGGAGAAAAAAAAGTATCTAGATATTATTAAATTAGGCAAACTATTTGGAGATGATGTTATTGGAAATCCTGTTATATTATCACTGTTTGTTTTCTATATTTCTGATTCAGACAAAGTGGAATCGCAGTACGATTTGTTGAGCCTTTTGCTTGATAAGCCAAACTTGGAATCATTTAATTGGATTAGTGGAATGGTTGCATTTTACATGTTTACTAATAATACTGGTACTATATCAAAACAAGAATTGGAGTATTTGCTATCTCAGAAGTCTAATCTTTATTCAACAGATTTATCATCAAATGTTGAGCCGAACTATAATATAAGCACCTTATTTGTTCATTCAGATAGTTTTAAAAAATTATATATTTTTGAAGGGGATAATATATGTTTTTCACATTCATTATATTATGAGTTAGCACTTGCAAACTGGGTGATTTATATTTGCTTATATAAGAATATTGAAGAAATAAATTATCTAATTTTACAAGGTTTTCAAAAAAATAAGTTGAATGAGAACGTATTAATATTTATTGAGGCTTTGCTTAAGAGAAAGAATAGTAGCTTAGTGTATGAAGGTAAAAAGAATATTGAAAATTTTATACAATCTCTACTTGTTCAAAATACGAACATAGGAATGGAAAATACTAATTTTCTCGTACATGCAAAGCAAGAGATGACTTTATTTTTTAATATGATATCTATATATCATAGCATTTTAAAGATATTGAGATTAGATATTATGTTTAATCAGTCTAAAGAAATAATGTATCAGTTTCAGCGGTATTTAAAAATATATGCTTCAGTAGAAGATAATATTGATATCAATTTATCAAAAATTAATTTTTCAGGAGTTTATTTTAAAGATATGAACCTAAAGGGGATTGACTTTTCGAATTGTACACTTGATAATTGCAGATTTATTAATTGTAATTTAGCAGGTGCAAAATTAAGAAAAGCATCGATGAGACGGGTGAATATAGATACAGTTAATTTTTCGGGAGCAGATTTATCATATACAGATCTTACAGAGGCTTTATTCTGTAATTCAAATTTGATGCATACTAAATTGTATTCTTCGGATTCCCGACAATCGTCATTTAGCAATTGTAATCTTTCATATGCGGATTTTAGATATGCAAACTTGAGGTTATCAAATTTATTAGTATGTAAATGTGAAAGAGCAGATTTTTCAAAGGCTAAATTGGTTGGCACAAATCTCGGAAATTCTATATTAAGCAGTGCAGATTTTACAGGTGCTAATTTAAAGCGTGCTAATCTCTTAAATACAGTATTTGACAAAGCAGACTTTACTGAAGCAAATCTAGAGGAAGTTTTTGTTAATATATTATCAGATATAAATTAGTAGAACTAGCGGAGAAAAAGAGAGCAAAGTTATAGCATGATTATTGATTTTACAACAGAATGACAAGAATTCTGTGAAATACCTAATATTTTTCATAATAAAAAAGCGATAATAGGTGTAATAGGCAATTGCGTTTATTACTCATACACGAATTCGGATTTTTTGTTTTGAGAACAGAAAGTATAGTGCTCTTATTTAGTAATGTATGTAAAGGTAAAAAATGGGGATTATATAAAAAATGATAGCATTAAAACAAATTAAGAAGTCTAAGAAAACGAATAAAAAAACAAATTTATCAACAAAAGACAAGGAAAAAATCATAAAAAAATATAAGAATGTTGAGATGTTTAAAAATTTGGATGATGAAGGCATTTTTTGGTTGGTTTTGATTTCCTATTTGTCATGGATGCAGGAAAATGAGAATGAAAAACTTTGGAAAGACTTTAAAAACAAAATAAAATATAAAAGCCATTTTTTCCCTAAAAGTAAGCTGTTAAAAAAAATAGATAAAGTATTGGAATATGCTTCTATTGAATTAGACAAAGGAACAATTTTATATAGAGCAAGAGAATATAAGGACTCAGATTTCTTAAAGAATCAAGAAATAATTGCTTTTTATCAAATAATAAATGGATTTTACCCAAATCTAGAGTTGAAATTAGAAGATATTGGTAGTGAGTCCGCAATGAATATAGTTTCACTTGCATTTGCTGGAGATACAAAAAAAATAGAGGAATTACATCAAAAACTTATTGAAGTGGAAGATGAAGAAAAACCGTTTTGGGGATTTGATACAAAAGACAGTGATGCACCACCAAAAGAATTTACAAAGGTTGGTAGGGCTAATCCTGTTGGAATTAGCTTTTTGTATGCTGCCACAGATAAAAAGACGGCGATTATGGAGATGAGACCGCAAATAGGGCAAAATTATAATATTTGTAAAATTAAGCTTTGCAAAAAAATTCGGATCTTTGATTTTACATATACAACTGCAGATTTGAAAGAAGGTGAGTATGTAAAAGCTGGAGATCTTTATACTATATCTAAAGAATTTTCACGACCCAATTATGGTGATGTAGAGGATTACATTCCAACACAATATCTTTGCGAGTATTTGAGAAAAAAAGGATTTGATGGAATAAAATATAAAAGTGCGGTATCACCAGATGGAATAAATTTAATTATTTTTGATACTAGAAAAAAAACTAAGCCATATAAAATCGTGGAATCTAGAGTTTTTGGTGTGAAAAACATGGATATTGAATTTACCCAGATGTTACCGTTTGAATTTACAAAGTAAATAGTTGAAAGAAAATGCCTAGCGGAAGTTAGAGTAAAAATAATCGGAGATTTGAGCGAAGTAGTATCAAGCCTTTTTATTATGTCCAGATAGTTTCTATGACTCAAAGATTATTTAAGAATACGTTGCAGGTAAAAAAAGTTTAGAACTTTATGACGGGGCTCGAAACATAAAGTATGATATGATGGTAAGAGATTTGAAAATAAAGTTACTTTTCTGGTATGTTTTAATTAGTGTGATATCTTATATAGCAGTGTGTAGAATCAATTACAAAAATTATTGACTTAGGATAAGTAGCAGTGATGTGGTAAAATTATTTGTCTGGCATAGAAGGAAATAATAAAAAGATTCATTATTGCTATTTTAGCTAAATCTGTTATAATACTGTGAGCATACTAAAAAGTGAGGACATAATGTGAAAAAAAGATTGACGACTACAAGGAAAGACGAGATATTTAAAAAATTTTGGAACCAGAATGATCGTTTCGCAAGCCTCTTAAATACGGTATTA
>ERZ1643249.2974-NODE-2974-length-15308-cov-4.874779_pt1 | contig 15308 bp, 11 predicted proteins | sample MGYA00579263_ERZ1643249 | MGnify/ENA primary metagenome ERZ1643249 (study PRJEB29033, sample SAMEA4952264) | chicken gut metagenome | biome: Broiler Chicken; feature: Gastrointestinal Tract; material: Caecum | place: Ireland | collected 2018 | study: Broiler...
AAAAGATGAAACATGGATTTGTAAAGATAGAGGCGGCAACGCCGGATATCCGGGTGGCGGATGTAGAGTTTAATACGGAGAAAATATGCGAAGGGATCAATCAGGCCTGTGAAAACAAAGCCAAGATCATCGTATTTCCCGAACTGTGCGTGACAGGCTATACGTGCGGGGATCTGTTTACGCAGGATGTGCTTTTAAAAGCGGCAAGGGAATCGCTGAAAAAGATCGCGGAGCATACGGTGGATAAGGATATCCTGGCATTTGTCGGCGCACCGCTGGCAGTGCGGGGAAAGCTGTATAATGTGGCGGCGGCAATGAACCGGGGCAAAATCATCGGCTTTACGACAAAGACATTCCTGCCGAACTATGCGGAGTTTTATGAGATGCGCCAGTTTACCCCAGGACCGAAGGGCATGGGATATGTGCTGTTCGAGGGAGAGAAGATCCCGTTCGGACCACAGATCTTGTTTGAGGCGGACGGGCTGACGGATCTGACTGTATCAGCGGAGATCTGTGAGGATGTATGGTCTCCTGTGCCGCCCAGTATCCAGGCAGCTCTTGAAGGAGCGACAGTGATTGTGAACTGCTCGGCCAGCGATGAGGCCATCGGCAAAGATATGTACCGCAGAGAGTTGATCGCAGGACAGTCTGCACGTCTGATCGCGGGGTATGTGTATGCCAACGCAGGCGAGGGAGAATCCACCACGGATGTGGTGTTCGGCGGACACAATATTATCGCAGAGAACGGAGCAGTGCTGAAAGAGTCCGGCAGATACTGTAATGAGATCATTTATTCAGAGTTTGATATCCAGAGAATCATCAGCGAGCGGCGTAAGAATACGACATTTGCGGCAGAGCCACAAGGCGGATTTCTTAGAGTACCGTTTTTTATAGAATCAGAAAATATAGAACTTACCAGAACATTTCCCAAGAAACCGTTCGTGCCGTCAGATGAGAAAACACGCGCCAAGCGGTGCGAGGAGATTCTGACGATTCAGGCAATGGGCTTGAAGAAACGTCTGGCGCACACACATGCAAAGACAGCGGTGGTTGGAATCTCAGGCGGCCTGGATTCTACTCTGGCACTTCTTGTGACTGCCCGTGCGTTTGACATGCTGGGAAGAGATAAGAAGGATATCATTGCGGTGACGATGCCGTGTTTCGGGACAACGGACCGCACCTATAATAACGCCTGTGAAATGACGAGAAAGACAGGAGCCACTTTAAAGGAAGTGCCTATCGCTGAAGCGGTGAACGTGCATTTTCGGGATATCGGGCAAGATCCGGAGAAGCATGATGTGACTTATGAAAACGCCCAGGCAAGAGAACGCACGCAGGTGCTTATGGACGTTGCCAACCGCACCGGCGGTATGGTCATCGGAACCGGAGATATGTCAGAGCTGGCTCTTGGATGGGCTACCTACAACGGCGATCATATGTCTATGTACGGTGTCAATGCTTCAGTGCCGAAGACATTGGTCCGACACCTTGTGAAATACGCGGCGGACGAGACGAAAGACGAAGAACTGAAAAAAGTGCTTTATGATGTGCTGGATACTCCGGTGAGCCCGGAGCTGCTTCCGCCAAAGGACGGGGATATCGCCCAGAAGACGGAAGATCTGGTGGGGCCATATGAGCTTCATGACTTTTTCTTATATTATATGCTGCGCTTCGGATATGAGCCGGAGAAGATCCTGCGGCTGGCGGAAGCAACATTTGCAGGGGATTATGACAGGGAGACTATATTGAAGTGGATGAAAACATTCTGCCGGAGATTTTTCTCTCAGCAGTTTAAGCGTTCCTGTCTGCCCGATGGTCCGAAGATCGGTACAGTGGCGCTCTCTCCGAGAGGCGACTGGAGGATGCCAAGCGATGCGTGTGTAAATGTATGGATGAAACAGCTTGATGAGAGGTGATTACAGATGAAGTTGATAAAAACAGAAGATGCAGTAGGAAGCGTGCTCTGTCATGACATTACGCAGATCATTCCCGGAGTTGTGAAAGACGCAGTGTTCCGTAAAGGGCATATTGTGACAGAGGAGGATATCCAGGTGCTTTTATCTGTGGGAAAAGAGCACCTGTATGTCTGGGAGAAGGAAGAAGGGATGCTCCATGAAAATGATGCAGCGGAGATACTGCGTCAGGTCTGTCAGGGAGCGTTTATGAAAGCCTCTGAGCCGAAAGAGGGGAAGATCGAACTCACGGCAGAGTGCGACGGTCTTCTTAAGATCGACAGAGAGAAATTACAGGCAGTGAACGGGATGGGACAGATGGTGCTGGCTTCCCGCCACGGAAATTTTGCAGTAAAAAAGGGAGACAAGATAGTGGGAATGCGCGTGGTTCCTCTTGTTATTGAAGAGGACAAAATGGAACGCGTAAAAGATATCTGCGGGGACGCCCCCATATTTACGATTCTTCCGTTTCAGAAGATGAAAGCAGGGATCGTGACTACGGGAAGTGAAGTTTATCACGGCAGGATCGAGGATAAGTTTACACCCGTGGTAAAAGCGAAACTGGAAGAGCGCGGCGTGGAAATACTGGGAGATGTCCTGTGCGACGACAAGACGGATATGGTCACGGCGGCTATAAATGAGTGGATTGAAAAGGGCGCGGATCTGGTTGTGTGTACTGGCGGGATGAGCGTGGATCCGGATGACCGGACGCCTCTTGCCATCCGCAATGCAGCGGATGAGGTGGTTACATACGGGGCGCCGGTCCTTCCTGGAGCAATGTTCATGCTGGCGTATAAATACAAAGAAGACGGACAGAGTATCCCGGTGATGGGGCTTCCGGGCTGTGTGATGTATGCAAAACGGACCATATTTGATCTGGTGCTGCCTCGTGTCGTGGCAGGAGAGAAGCTCTGTGAAGAGGACTTTTCTGTGCTGGGTGAAGGGGGACTTTGCCTGAACTGTGAAGTGTGTATATTCCCGAATTGCGGATTCGGAAAAGGATGAGTTGAAAAACAAAAAGTCTAAAGTAAGTTATTTAAGCGCCTGACTTTGAAATGCCCGTGCGCCAGCGGCCCGGTGCTTCTCCGTATTTACGTTTGAAGATACGGTTAAAATAGGACAGGTTCTCAAATCCGCTCTGCTCCGCGATGTCAAGGACGGACATGTCCGAGGACCGCAGCAGGCGCTCCGCCATCGTAAGGCGGTAGTCGTTGAGGTAGTCGATGAAGCCCGTTCCCATATGAGATTTAAAAAATTTCATAAAATGAGACTTGCTGTAATAAGTCAGGGCAGCCATATCGTTAATAGTGATATGTTCGGAATAATGCTGCTCTACATATTTTAATATCGTTTTCATCTTTTCAAGAGATTTCGTCTGTGAGGCAGGCGCAGTCTCTTTTTTATTCCGGTTCGATATAAGGATGAAAAGGAGCTGGAACAGATAACCTTTCACAGCGAGCTGGTATCCTTCGGAACGGGTTGCGCAGAGCAGATCGATCTGACGGATGTATTCTGCCGCCGTCTGATAATAGGAAAGGGCAGGGGTCAAGTGAGTGTCAGACTGTATGGAACCAAGCATAAAAGGGGTGATAAACTTTACGGCACACAGATCAGAACTGCCGGAGATGAGAAGTTCCGGTTTGAAAATGATATTTTCGTATTCCATGGTATATGTACCGTCCTGCTCAATGGAATGAAGCTGACCGGGGCGGATGATAACGATATCTCCCGATGTGACAGGCATTTTTGAAAAATCTGCGGACACAAAGCCGCGCCCCTTTTTTATAACAATAAGTTCCACTTCAGAATGCCAGTGGAGGGGAACGGCAGGAAAATCGCGGGGAATAGAGCAAAGGTAAGTGTTGTAGGGAAATTCCGAAGTAGTATGCGGTTTTGTCTCGTGATAGTTCTGGTATTCATTGATATTCATAGCGATCCCCTTTACGCCGCACTGGCGTGCTAATTGCAGTTGCATTACTGTTTTGATAGTATTGTACAATAATGTGAAAGGATATTGCAAGAAAATCGCTGAAAATAGTATTAAAATACGAATCATGGAGATAAGATATATGGATGTTTTCAAAATGCCGCGATACGCGGTGATGCCGTAGATGAAAGCGGCAGGAAGAAAGGAGAATATCATTATGAAGATTCAGGCAAGATTAGAAGCATACCTAGGAAAGCCGGTATCACAGGTTTCCAACGAGGAAATCTACAACGGACTGCTGACCATCGTTCAGGACATGGCCGCAGAAAAGGAGCGCACAGACAGCAAGAAAAAACTGTATTATATTTCAGCGGAGTTCCTGATTGGGAAGTTGCTTTCCAACAATATGATCAACCTCGGCATCTATCAGGAAGTGAAAGAGATGCTCAGTAACAACGGCAAAGACATCTGCGAGATTGAGGAGGTTGAGCAGGAGCCGTCTCTTGGGAACGGCGGGCTTGGAAGACTGGCAGCATGTTTTCTTGATTCTATAGCAACGCTTGGGCTTGCGGGAGACGGTATCGGACTTAACTATCATCTCGGACTTTTCAGGCAGGAGTTTGAGGATCATCTTCAGAAAGAGACTCCCAACCCGTGGATCGGGGAGAAGTCATGGCTTAAAAAGACAGAAACGGTCTATCCGGTTGAGTTTAAAGGCCTGAAAGTTAATGCAAGGATGTACGACATCGAGGTGACAGGATATAACAACAAGACAAATAAGCTCCACCTTTTTGACCTTGATTCTATAGATGAGACGATTGTAGAAGACGGGATCGCATTTAACAAAGAGGATATAGAGAAGAACCTGACGCTTTTCCTCTATCCGGACGACAGTGACGAGCAGGGAAGGCTTCTGCGCATCTATCAGCAGTATCTCATGGTCAGCGCGGGAGCACAGCTTATCCTTGACGAGTGCACAGCGAAGGGAAGTAACTTATATGACCTGCCGGAATATGCGGTTATCCAGATCAATGACACCCATCCGACTATGGTCATCCCGGAGATGATCCGCCTGCTTGTTGCGAGAGGGATGGATATGGACGATGCGATAGGCGTTGTATCCAGAACATGTGCATACACGAATCATACGATTCTTGCGGAAGCGCTGGAGAAATGGCCGGTTCATTATCTGAAGAAGGTCGTTCCTCAGCTCATGCCGATCATTGAGATTTTAGATGATAAAGTGAGAAGAAAATTTGACGATGAGAGCGTTGCAATCATCGACAGGAACGATACAGTGCACATGGCGCACATTGACATCCATTACGGATTCAGTGTAAACGGTGTGGCGGCACTGCATACGGAAATCCTTAAAAACTCTGAGCTGAATAACTTCTACAGGATTTATCCGGAGAAGTTCAATAACAAGACAAACGGCATTACTTTCCGCCGCTGGCTCATCCACTGCAATCCGCAGCTCACACAGTTCCTGGACGAGACGATCGGGGAAGGGTATAAGAAGGATGCCGCAGAGCTTGAGAAACTGCTTGAATACAAGGACGACAAGAAAGTTCTTGAAAAACTGCTGGAGATCAAGCATAAGAATAAAGAGGCTCTCAGCCGTTATCTCATGGAGACGCAGGGAATCGAGGTCAGCCCGGATACGATCTTTGACATTCAGGTCAAACGTCTTCACGAGTACAAACGCCAGCAGCTCAATGCACTTTATATAATTGATAAATATCTGGAGATCAAGGCCGGGAAGATTCCGGCGACTCCTGTGACGGCGATATTCGGCGCTAAGGCGGCTCCGGCATACGTGATCGCAAAGGATATCATTCATCTGATTCTCTGTCTGCAGGATATTATCAATAACGATCCTGAGGTGAGCCCGTATCTCAAGGTTGTCATGGTGGAGAACTACAATGTGACAAAAGCCGGAAAGCTTATCCCGGCGTGTGATATCTCCGAGCAGATATCCCTTGCTTCCAAAGAGGCCAGCGGAACCGGGAATATGAAGTTCATGCTCAACGGCGCTGTAACTCTAGGGACAGAGGACGGCGCCAATGTGGAGATCCATGAAGCGGTGGACGATGACAATATCTTCGTGTTCGGAGCGTCCAGTGATGAAGTCATCGGGCACTATGCAAAGGCTGACTATGTATCCAGAGATTACTATGAGAAAAATCCGGCGATCAAGGCAGCGATAGATTTTATCACCAGCGAGCAGATGCTTGAAGTCGGATGCGAGGAGAACCTGACAAGACTGAAAAATGAGCTTATTAATAAGGACTGGTTTATGACTCTGCTGGACTTTGATTCTTACAAAGAGACGAAGGAGAAAGCACTTAAGGCTTACGCCGACAGAGAGGCATGGGCGAAGATGATGCTTGCCAATATAGCGAAAGCAGGATTCTTCTCTTCAGACAGAACGATCGAAGAATATAACAGAGATGTATGGCATCTGTAAAATTTAATATGTTATAATCACAGTGAGCGTGCAGAACAGATGATGTGCGCTCACTGAAGCGTAAATAAAAATAAGGAGAAAGATAAAAATGAAAAGAGCAAGCGGAATCTTATTACCCGTATTTTCCCTGCCGTCAGAGTACGGGATCGGATGTTTTTCAAAAGAGGCCTATGAATTCGTGGATATGCTGAAAAAAGCAGGGCAGAGTTATTGGCAGATCCTGCCGCTTGGGCCGACTGGTTACGGGGATTCCCCCTACCAGTCTTTCTCCACATATGCAGGAAACCCGTATTTTATCGATTTAACGACCCTGATTAAAGAAGGTCTTCTTACCGAGGATGAGTGCAGAGGATATGATTTCGGAAACCGGGATGGCTGTATTAATTATGAGAAAATCTATCAGTTCAGATTCAAAGCGCTGGGAAGGGCATTTGAACGTTTCGGGAAGAATGAAGACTATGAGAGATTTGTAAGGGAAAATGCTTTCTGGCTTGATGATTACAGCCTTTATATGGCGATCAAGGATAAGAATAACGGAGTAAGCTGGATAGAATGGGATGAGCCTCTTAAAAAGAGAGGGGAGGCGGCGCTTGAAACAGCGCGCCGGGAGCTTTTCAGAGAGATCGAGTTCTACAAATTCCAGCAGTACCAGTTTGACAGACAGTGGAGAAAACTCCATGCATACGCCAATGAGCAGGGTGTGAAGATTATCGGTGACATCCCGATCTATGTGGCGCTTGACAGCGCTGACACCTGGGCGGCGCCGGAGATGTTTCAGTTTGATGAGAACAACGAGCCCGCCGGGGTGGCAGGATGCCCGCCAGATGCATTTTCTGCTACGGGACAGCTCTGGGGGAATCCGCTTTATAAATGGGAGTACCATAAAAATACGGGATACGAATGGTGGATAAAAAGGATTGAATATTGCTTTAAGATGTATGATGTAGTGAGAATTGACCATTTCCGTGGATTTGACGAATACTATTCCATCCCGTACGGCGATGCGACCGCTGTAAACGGACACTGGATGCCCGGACCGGGAATGGACCTCTTTGAGGCAATCGAGGCGAAGCTCGGAAGGCCGGAGATCATCGCGGAAGATCTGGGATTCCTTACCCCTAGTGTATTGAAGCTGCTGCAGGACAGCGGGTTCCCGGGTATGAAAGTGCTCCAGTTCGCGTTTGACGCAAGAGAATCGTCCAACTACCTGCCTCACACTTATCCGACGAACTGCGTCGTTTATACAGGCACGCATGATAATGATACGACAAGAGGCTGGTACCACGAAGTAGGGAAAAACGCGCGTGATTTTGCCAAGGAGTACATGTGCAAACCGCGGCTGGATGAAGATTCCCTCGCCGGCGATTTTATCGCTATGGCGATGAGCAGCGTAGCTGATCTATGTGTGATTCCTATGCAGGATTATCTCAGCCTTGGCAGCGAGGCCCGCATTAATATACCGTCCACTCTGGGTGGAAACTGGACGTGGCGCATGCAGAGAGGACAGTTTAACGAAGAGACAGTCAGAGAGATCGAGAGAGTGACGAGGCTGTACGGAAGACTGTCTTAGAAATACGTTTATTGCATAGAAACAGAGACAGAATAAGAAAACAGAAAGTAAAACGGCGGGTCCGGTACATCAGAACCTCGTTCTGATGTACCGGACCCGTTGTAAGTTTTCAGCACTTGTGACATACTATGTGATAAGATATCAATAAGAATATTTGGACAAGGGGGGTGCTGATCATGAAGCAGCTTTATACCCGCTGGGGCAGACAACTTGACGCAGAGCGCGTGTTATGGGAATATCCGAGACCGCTCATGGTGCGGGAGAGTTATATCAATCTGAACGGATACTGGGATTATGCGTTTACAAAAGTGTTTCGCAGACCGGGGGAATACGAGGGGAAGATTCTCGTGCCTTTTTCACCGGAGAGCGTCCTCTCGGGAGTTTCCAGACAGCTCCGGCCGGACGAATCTCTCTGGTACAGGAGAGAGTTTACCCTGGCAGACTGGGAGAAGAGAGCAGACAGGATGCGGCTTCTTCTGCATTTCGGGGCAGTGGACCAGGCGTGCGTGGTTTATGTGAACGGAGAAAGAGCGTGTTCACACACTGGTGGATATCTGCCCTTTGAGACCGATATTTCAGAGTATGTAAAAGACGGAAAGAACGAGCTGGTGACAGCAGTAAAAGACTTAAGTGAAACATCCTATCATGCGAGAGGCAAACAGAGGCTGAAGCGGGGCGGTATGTTCTACACCGCCCAGAGCGGCATCTGGCAGACTGTGTGGATGGAGGAAGTGCCAAAGGGATATATACGCGGGATAGAGACTGTGCCGGATACTGACAAAGGAACTGTGCATATCAAGGTGAGAGCAGCAGGAACAGACGGAGCAAAAGCAGAAGGCGCAAAGCATGGCGGCAGCAGATTGTCTGTAGAAATACAGGTCAGAAAGCCGGATATCTATACCGAGCCCCTGGAGATGCCGTCATCTGATCCGAAAGCAGAGCGGGAGCAGGGGGAGATATTATGTGCGTCGACAGGAGCGGCGGGGGAGTGGATAGAAGTCTCACTGCCGGAAGTTTTCCTGTGGACGTGTGACAAGCCGTGGCTTTATTACTTTACAGTCCGGATGGGCGAAGATATGGCAGAGAGTTATTTTGCCATGAGGAAGTTTTCTGTGGAAAAAGATGAAAAAGGGATTCCCCGTATCTGCTTAAACGGACAGCCACAGTTCCAAAACGGCGTGCTCGATCAGGGATACTGGCCGGACGGACTGTATACAGCGCCCTCTGATGAAGCGTTTATCTTTGATATTGAGGAGATGAAAAAGACCGGATTTAACATGGTGCGCAAGCATATCAAGCTTGAGCCCCAGAGATGGTATTACCACTGTGACCGTCTGGGTATGATCGTATGGCAGGACATGGTAAATGGAGGAGGCGAATACAAACATTGGGTTGTCACATATGCCGCTACAGTGGTCTCATGGAAAAATATTCTTGTGAAAGATGCATATCCGAGATTATTATCCAGAGAAAACAAGGCGGGTAAAAAGGAATTTGTCCGGGAGATGAAAGAGACCATACGGGTTTTGAAGGGACATCCAAGCATCGCTGTCTGGGTCATATTCAATGAAGGCTGGGGACAGTTCCAGGCAGAAGATATGGTAAAGATCGCGAGAGAGGCGGATCCTCACCGTCTTATCGATCAGGCCAGCGGCTGGTTCGACCAGGGCGGCGGAGATCTGAAGAGCGTACACAATTATTTCTTCAAATTGAAAGTGAAGCCGGAGAAGGAGAGAGCATTTGTGCTCTCGGAGATCGGAGGGCATACACTTATCAATGAGGAGCACAGCGCATACAAAAAACTGTACGGATATGGCGCCCATAAGGATAAAAAATCACTTGATGATGCATACAGGGATTTGATGAGAAAGGTGGAAGCCCTGATCCCGGAAGGACTCTGCGCCAGCGTGTATACCCAGTGGTCTGACATCGAGGAAGTCAGAAAGATCGGAGAAGAGAAATGAGCCTCCGTAAAAGAGGCTCATTTTATCAGTGTTCCCAGCCAGTACAAAAGTCCCAGCCCCCAGCTTGTAAATATCCCGTATAAAATGACAGGTCCTGCAATGGTGAAGATCTTGCATCCGATGCCGAAGACCTGCCCTTCTTTTTTGTATTCAATGGCAGGGGCGGCGACGGAGTTGGCGAATCCGGTGATAGGAACAAGGGCGCCTGCGCCGCCCCATTTCGCAAGCTGCGGATAGATTCCCACTCCGGTCAGTATCACACTTAACAGGACAAGCAGCATGGAGGTCCAGCCGCTGCAGTCGTCTTTACTCAGTTTTTGAAGTTCACAATAATGATAAAAGACTTGTCCGATAACACAGATGGTCCCGCCGGTTATGAATGCCTTGAGCATATTGAGCCATACATTATGCTGCGGAGTTTTCTGCTTGACATATTGCTCGTATTGCTTTTCCTGTTTCATTTTCTGCACTTTATCCATAAGAAGATCTCCTTTTAATGCCAGTCTTGCGGGCCGGCATGATTCTTTTTCCATAGTATCTGGAATTCTGCCGGAAATATACCCGCATATTTCCGACAGACCTGCACACAATAATCTACAGAAACAGACAAGGTAAAAATCAAGAAGCGAGGAAAGATTATGGATCAGATCATAAAGGGAAGCCAGAGCCTTATATTCAGAAATGCTCCGTATATTATCAGCGCCGGGTCCGTGGTGGGGAGCAAAGAGGCAGAGGGGCCTCTGGGAAAATTGTTTGACATGACAAATGAGGACGACCTGTTCGGGGCGGATACATGGGAGGAAGCAGAAAGCGTCATGCAGAAAGAAGCATGTATACTTGCTATAGGAAAAGCCCATGTAGACGTGAAGAGCATCCGCTATCTGTTCGGGGGAGATCTGCTCCGGCAGGGAATCGCCACCTCAATGGGAGTAGAAGGGCTGCAGATACCTATGTTCGGGCTTTACGGGGCGTGCTCTACATCAGGGGAAGCGCTGGCGCTGGCGTCGATGAGCGCCGCGGCAGGGTACGGCGGATACATGCTGGCAGTCACATCCAGCCATTTCGGGAGCGCAGAGAAGGAGTTCCGTTTTCCACTGGGGTATGCGTCACAGAGACCACTGTCTGCGCATTGGACAGTGACAGGCAGCGGCGCGTTCCTTGTGGGAGCACAGGATAATGAATCACAGGGAGGAACGAAAAAAAGCCATGCCAGGATCACCGGGGTGACAGTGGGAAAGATCGTGGATTATGGGTTGAAGGATTCTCAGAATATGGGGGCATGCATGGCTCCCGCCGCGACAGATACGATCGTACAGAACTTTACGGATATGGAACGCACAGAGGCAGATTACGACCGCATCATCACAGGGGATCTTGGATATGTGGGTCAGTCCATCCTTTTTGATCTGGTAAGAGGCAGAGGGTATGATATCCGGGAGAAGCATATGGACTGTGGTATGACGATCTACGATCAGGAGACACAGGACACCCATGCAGGAGGAAGCGGCTGCGGCTGCGCTGCGGTGACGCTGGCGTCGTATGTGCTGCCGAAGATAGAAAAAGGGGAGTGGAAAAGAGTGCTTTTTGTGCCTACGGGAGCGCTTATGTCTACTGTAAGCTTTAATGAGGGCGCAAGTGTTCCGGGGATTGCCCACGGTATTGTGATCGAGCATTGCTGAGAGCGGTGCGGGCACAGCGTTTCTTTTACATGGACATCACTCGCTGCAGACGCGGGAGTGAGGCATACGCGTTTTATCTACGTATATAACAATAAAACAAAAATGATCAGAAAGGGAGAAACTTATGGATTATGTAAAAGCATTTATTATCGGAGGACTGATCTGTGCTCTTGTGCAGATCCTGCTTGACCGGACGAAACTGATGCCGGGACGTGTGATGGTGCTTCTCGTGTGCACCGGAGCTGTGCTCGGATTCTGCGGGATATACAAGCCGTTTCAGGAGTTTGCGGGTTCTGGGGCGAGCGTGCCGCTCCTGGGATTCGGCAATGTGCTGTGGCAGGGAGTGAAGGAAGCCATTGACGAGAACGGATTTATCGGCGTGTTTATGGGAGGCTTCAAGGCCGGCGCGGTAGGGATATCCGCAGCGCTGATATTCGGATATATTGCTTCTTTTATATTTGAGCCGAAGATGAAGAAATGATTTACCGAGATGAGGATAAAGAAATAGCGCATGACTTGACATAGAGTATTCTGAAATGATATTATGTGTGTCGTAATCGTAACGAGGGGAAGTTTATTTTGGGGCAAGAGGGATCAGAGTGTTTTATTGAGTGATAAAATTTTCTAAAGGAAACAGAAGGTTTTATCACTTTTTCTTTTTCCCGGATATGAGCCGGATAACAGGATATGCAGAAAGGGAGGAAACAATAGTATGTGTGGAATCGTAGGTTTCGTAGGAGAGCAGTCGGCAGCGCCGATCCTGCTTTCAGGATTGGAGAAGCTGGAATACAGAGGATATGATTCAGCGGGAATCGCCGTTCGTAACGAGAAGAACGGAAAGATAGAGGTCGTGAGAGCCAAGGGACGCCTCAAGATCCTGTCAGAAAAGACAGACGGAGGAAAGGCGGTACGGGGTACATGCGGTATCGGCCATACACGCTGGGCTACTCACGGAGAGCCGTCGGAGAACAATGCTCATCCGCATTGTACCGAGGATAAGTCTGTTGTCCTTGTACATAACGGGATCATCGAGAACTATCAGGAACTAAAGGAAAAGCTCCTTAAATCAGGATATACATTCTATTCACAGACAGATACAGAGATTGCCGTAAAGCTGGTCGACTACTATTATAAAAAGACAGGGACCCCGCTTGAAGCACTGACGCGCGCTATGCTGCGAATCAGAGGCTCGTATGCGTTCGGTGTGTTGTTCCATGACTATCCGGGCAAACTTTTCGCGGCAAGAAAAGACAGCCCGCTCATCATCGGGAAGAACGAGGCAGGCGCGCTTATTGCTTCCGATGTTCCGGCGATCCTTGATCAGACGAGACAGGTTTATTATATAGGGAATATGGAGATCGCGGAACTGTCCGGTGATGAGATCCATTTCTACAATATTGACAGAGAAGAGATCCACAAAGAAATGGTGGAGATCAAATGGGATGCCGAGTCTGCGGAAAAGGGCGGGTATGAGCATTTCATGTTAAAAGAAATCCATGAGCAGCCGAAAGCAGTTCAGGATACAGTAGGTGCATACGTAAAAGACGGGCAGATTGATCTTTCAGAAGTAGGGCTTACAGGCGAGGCGCTTGCAGGTCTGGATAGGATCTATATTGTGGCGTGCGGATCGGCATATCATGTTGGTGTGGTGGCAAAGTATGTGATGGAAGAACTGGCGGATGTTCCGGTTGAGGTAGATCTTGCATCTGAATTCCGGTACAGGAATCCGAAGCTTTTGAAAAATTCGATGGTCATCGTGATATCCCAGTCCGGAGAGACGGCAGACAGCCTTGCCGCCCTGCGTCTGGCAAAAGAGAAGGGAGTGCCGGTGCTTGGTATCGTCAATGTAGTAGGGTCCAGCATTGCCCGTGAGAGCGATTATATCCTTTATACCTATGCAGGGCCGGAGATTTCCGTGGCAACTACAAAAGCATATAGTACACAGCTTATTGCCGTATATCTTCTTGCCGTACAGATGGCGTTCGTCAAAGGACGCATCAGTGAGGACAGATATAAAGAACTGATCGGGGAATTGGAACGGCTGCCTGAGAAAATTCAGAGGACACTGGATGATAAAGAACGTATCCAATGGTTTGCGAGCAAATATGCTAACGCGAAGGACATCTTTTTCATCGGGCGTGGTATTGATTTTGCCATCAGCCTCGAAGGAAGCCTCAAAATGAAAGAGATCAGCTATATCCATTCTGAGGCATATGCCGCAGGTGAGCTTAAGCATGGTACGATCAGTCTGATCGAGGACGGAACACTGGTAGTAGGCGTTCTTACTCAGCAGGCGCTCTTTGAGAAGACGCTGAGCAACATGGTTGAGACCAAGAGCCGCGGCGCCTACCTTATGGGGCTGACGCTTTATGGAAATTATAATATCGAGGATAATGCGGATTTCTCCGCTTATGTCCCCAAGACAGAGCAGTATTTTACCACCAGCCTTGCCATCGTGCCGCTTCAGCTCATGGGATATTATGTGAGCGTGGCCAAAGGTCTGGATGTAGATAAGCCAAGGAATCTGGCAAAATCTGTAACGGTTGAATGAGAAGCCTGTTTTTAATCATATAAATAAATTTAGCGCCAAGAGCCAGGTCTGTGTAAGGCCTGGTTCTTATTTTACACAGATTTAACATAAGCCTGATTTTACATTTTACATTTCTTTTTTAAGATGAATACCGTTGACGGAAAAAGTGATTCGTTAGCATGGCGGGAAAGTTCGCCGGGCATAATAACCCTAATTCGAAAAAGGAGATTATTGATCATGAAAATGAAAAAGTTTATCGCGGTATTATCTATGGTAAGTATGATGGCAGTTGCAGTAGTTGGATGTGGCAGCAGTGACAATGGAGATGACAGCGGTTCTGGATCAGACGCTGGTTCGTCTTCAGCATGGGATGCTTCAAACCAGATTACAGTTGTGTCACGTGAGGATGGTTCCGGTACAAGAGGCGCTTTTACAGAGCTGTTCGGAGTTGTTGAGGAGGTTGACGGCGAGGATGTTGATATGACAACACTCGACGCACAGATCACAAACAACACATCTGTTATGATGACAACAGTGGCGGAGAATGAGTACGCGATTGGTTATATCTCCCTTGGTTCTCTCGATGAGACAAAGGTGAAGGCTCTTAAGATCGATGGAGCAGAGGCGACAGCAGAGAATATAGAGAATGGTTCCTACACAGTTTCCAGACCGTTTAACGTAGCAGTGAAGCAGGATCTTGACAACGAGGTGGCAAAAGACTTCATGAACTTCATTATGAGCACAGAGGGGCAGGAAGTGGTAGCAGAAGAGGGATACATCCCGGTATCAGAAGTTGCAGCATTTGAAGGAACACAGCCTGAAGGAAGCGCGGTAGTCGGCGGATCTTCCTCAGTATCTCCGGTTATGGAGAAACTCATCGAAGCGTATGCGTCAGTGAACCCGAATGCGAAGATCGAGCTTCAGACATCAGATTCTACAACAGGTATGACAAATGCGATCGAGGGAAGCTATGACATCGGTATGGCGTCCAGAGAACTGAAAGAGGATGAGGCGGCTCAGCTTGAGGGCACAGTGATCGCTACAGACGGTATCGCAGTGATCGTAAACCTGAACAACACAACAGACGATATGACAGTAGATCAGGTGAAGTCCATCTATGTTGGAGATGTTACAACATGGGATGCGATCTAGTCAGAAACACGACAGAAAAGCCAGAGTTTAAATAACTTTCCGCTTTGAATTTATGAGCCGGGCA
>ERZ1643249.2979-NODE-2979-length-15286-cov-5.868361_pt1 | contig 15286 bp, 14 predicted proteins | sample MGYA00579263_ERZ1643249 | MGnify/ENA primary metagenome ERZ1643249 (study PRJEB29033, sample SAMEA4952264) | chicken gut metagenome | biome: Broiler Chicken; feature: Gastrointestinal Tract; material: Caecum | place: Ireland | collected 2018 | study: Broiler...
ACGCGCTTCGCTTGGTCGAAATGACAATAGGGGCTTTTCGCTTGGTTTTCGGCAAGGCGGACGCGCCCGCGGGGGTTCTCTAAAAATCAAGCGAATCGCAGCATCTCTTTTGAGAGATTTTGCGCGAAGACTAAAATAAATAACTCGCGCAAGCAAAACGACGCATAGCGATAACAAAGTTATCGCGCAACTTTGCCAATTTTGCATGAATGCCCGCAAGCGGTCGCTCCGCAAAATTGACTGTGTTAGGTGCGTTAGCGCACCCCAATTTGCAAACACTTTTGCTTTTGCAGGAAAGGTGAGCCGCGCAATTTTAATAATATGCGTGCGCCGAAATATTGCGCGGCGAGGAAAACTCCGATTGCGCCGAGCAAAGCGAGGACAATGGGGGTTTGCCTCAAAATCACGACAATTTGTTTTGTCAGCTCAAAACAAATTGTGTGAACAGAAAAGGGAGTTTTTTTATGAGTTTATCACCGAAACAAATTGTAAACGAACTGGATAAATACATCATCGGTCAGGATAAGGCCAAAAGGGCGGTCGCCATTGCCCTGCGCAACCGCTACCGCCGCAGTCAGCTCTCCGAAGCCGACCGCGAGGAGATCACGCCCAAAAACATCATCATGAAGGGCCCCACGGGTGTCGGCAAAACGGAGATCGCCAGGCGGCTTGCAAAGCTCGTCAAGGCTCCGTTCATCAAGGTCGAAGCGACCAAGTACACCGAGGTCGGTTACGTCGGCCGTGACGTCGAGAGTATGGTGCGCGACCTCGTCGAATGCTCCATCCGCCTCGTGCGCGAGGAAAAGATGAAGGAAGTTTCCGTCAAGGCGGAGGGCATCGCCGAAAAGAAGATCGTCAATATTCTCTCCGAAATGAAGAAAGGGGAGCGGGGCGAACTGTCGAAGGAGGTGTTCGACGCGCGCCTGTTGGAGGATCTGCGCGCGGGCAAATTCGACGATACGCAGATCGAAATCGAGGTCGTCGACGCGCCCAAGAGCATGGAGATCGTGCCGGGCGGCGCGGAGATCAACATCGGCTCCATCTTCGGCGACATGCTCCCGAAAAAGAAGAAAAAGCGCAAGATGAGCGTCAAGGCCGCCGTGCAGCAGATCATCGCGGAGGAGTCGGAAAAGCTCATCGACAACGACATGGTCAACACCGAGGCGCTCGCGCGCGCCGAGGAGCAGGGCATCATCTTCATCGACGAGATCGATAAGATCGCCGGCAAGGCGAACCAGGGCGGCGCGGACGTGTCCCGCGAGGGCGTTCAGCGCGACATTCTGCCCATCGTCGAGGGCTGCACGGTCATGACCAAGTACGGCCCCGTCAAAACGGACTTCATCCTGTTTATCGCGGCGGGCGCCTTCCACATCTCCAAAGTGGAGGATCTGATCCCCGAATTGCAGGGGCGCTTCCCGATCAACGTGGAGCTGGAAAGCCTCACAAAGGAGGACTTTATCAAGATTCTGACGCAGCCGCAGAACGCCATCACTTCGCAGTACGGAAAACTTCTGGGCGTGGACAATATCGATCTGCAGTTCACCGACGACGCGATCGAGGAGATCGCGACCATTTCCGAGGACATGAACGCGACCAGCGAGGACATCGGCGCGCGCCGTCTGCACACGGTCATGGAATATCTGTTGGAGGACATCTCCTTCAACGCGGGCGGAGATTACCCGACCGTTACCGTTAAAATCGATAAAAAGTACGTCGACGAACACCTCGATTCGATGATCAAGAATCGGGATTTGAAGAAATATGTATTGTAAACTGCTCGCGAAAATCTCGGCGAGCTGATGCCTGCGATTTTCTGCGAATTTGAGGGGAAACCCGAGCGGTTTTCCCCTCGTTGCGGCATTTTTAAGGGCACACCTATTATTAAATGCCGCAATTTCACCAATTCCGCGAGCCGAGGTATCGGCAAATGGAGTGCAAGAGTAAAAAGTGTGATTTTTGCTCTTGCGAGAATTTGTTTATAAATAACTCGCGCCAGCAAAACCGCGCATAGCGATAACAAAGTTATCGCGCAACATTGTCAATTTTGCATGAATGCCCGCAAGCGGTCGCTCCGCAAAATTGACTGCGTTAGGTGCGTTAGCGCACCTGCATTTGCGCGTAAGCGCTTTTGCAGGAAAGGTGAGCCGCGCAATTTAATATTAAGTGTGCGCTGAAATATTGCGCGGCGAGGAAAACTCCGATTGCACCGAGCAAAGCGAGGACAATGGGGTTTTCCTCAAAATCACGACAATTTGTTTTGACAGCTCAAAACAAATTGTGTGAACAAAAGGAAGGTTTTTATGATTTCAATTCCCAAAGGCACCAAAGACGTGCTCCCCGCAGACGCTTACAAGTGGCACTTCGTGGAGGATACCGCGCGCAAAATTGCGGTGCGCTACAACTTAAAGGAGATCCGCACCCCCGTTTTTGAACACACCGAGCTGTTTCTGCGCGGCGTGGGCGATACCACCGACATCGTCAATAAAGAGATGTATACCTTCCTCGACAAGGGGGAGCGCAGCATCACCTTGAAGCCGGAGGGCACGGCGGGCGTGGTGCGCTCGTTCATCGAAAACGGGCTCGCGAGCGGCGTTCTGCCCCTCAAAATGTACTATCTCACCCCCGTGTTCCGCTATGAGCGGCCGCAGGCGGGCAGACTGCGCGAACACCACCAATTCGGCGTGGAGATCTTCGGCGGCAAGGGGCCCGAAACGGACGCGGAGGTCATCCTCCTCGCGCGCGACTATATCGCCGCGCTCGGCGTCGAGGGGGTGGAGCTTAACCTCAATTCCATCGGCTGCAAGCACTGCCGCCCTAAATTCAACGAGGCGCTCAAAGAATATCTGCGCCCGCACCTGCCCGAAATGTGCGATACCTGCCGCTCCCGCTTCGACAAAAACCCCCTGCGCATCCTCGACTGCAAGGAGGAAGTTTGTTCGAAAATCAACGAAAACGCCCCCAAAACGGTAGATTTCCTCTGCAACGAGTGCCGCGAGCACTTCGAAAAGCTGAAAGAAATTCTTGACGCGTGCGGCGTAAAATATAAGCTCAACCCCAAACTCGTGCGCGGCCTGGACTATTATTCCAAAACGGTGTTCGAATTCGTGTCCACGAGCATCGGCTCGCAGGGCACCGTGCTCGGCGGCGGCAGGTACGATACCCTCATCGAAAACCTCGGCGGGCCGCAGGTGCCCGCGGTCGGGTTCGGCAGCGGCATCGAGCGCATGCTGTTGGTGCTCGAAAACACGGGCAAGCGCATCCCCGAGGAGGCGCCGCTCGGCGTATATGTGGCGGGGCTGGACGACGGGGGGAGAAAGGCGGCATTTCAGCTTTGCGATACATTGCGCAAGATGGGCGTTTCGGCGGAGTTCGACCACGCCGCGCGCTCGGTCAAGGCGCAGTTCAAGTACGCGGGCAAGGTCGGGGCGAAATACGTCGTCGTCATCGGTTCGAACGAATTGGAGAGCGGCGAATATACCGTCAAAAACATGGCGGATTCGACCTCCGAAACGGTGAAGGCGGAGCGCGTCGCCGAATATCTCGCGCAAAAATTGCAATGAAGGAGCTTGCCACCGTCGTAAACACGGCGGGGAAAATTGCCACCGTGCAGATCGAAAAAAAGCCCGAGTGCGATTCCTGCAAGATGTGCGCATTCCGGAACGGCAAGAGCCGCGTGAAGGTGCGCGCGCTCAACGCGGTCGGCGCGAAGCCGGGCGATACGGTGCTCGTGAAGGCGGAAAAGGACAACCGCCTGCTCGCGTCGTTTATCGTCTATATCGTGCCGGTACTGCTCGCGGGAGCGGGGCTGCTGGTCGGGTTTTTCTGCTTCGAAGAGGAGCTGTATATCGCGCTTTTGTGCCTTGCAGGGCTTATTTTGGGGATTGCATGCGTGTTCTTCTGCGACCGCGCCCTCTCCAAAAAGCGCGGATTCGGTATGGAAGTGGTGGAAATTATCGAAACTGAAAGGGGAAGCGAACCGCCGCAGGGCGGGGAACCTTCCGCAGACGATACCAATCAACAGGAGGAAACGGTACATGGTTCAGACCTTTGATACGGCGGCATTCAAAGCCGCGATGGAAAAGAAACAGACGCTCGTCGTCGATTTTTGGGCGAGCTGGTGCGGCCCCTGCCGCATGCTCGCGCCCGTGATGGAGCAGGTATCCGAAGAGCTTTCGGACAGGGCGACCTTCGTAAAGATCGACGTGGACGACAACCCCGACCTCGCGCGCGAATACTCGATTATGAGCATCCCGTGCGTGATGGTGTTCAAGAACGGGGAGCTTGCGGGCAAAAACGTCGGATTCGGCGCGAAAGCCGCAATGAAGGAATTTATCGAAAAATATATCTGATCAGCGAACGCGGGAAAAGGGCGGCCGTTTTACATAACGGTCGCCTTTTTGTCATATTCGTGCCGTTTTTTGGCAGAAAAGTTGACTTGCCCGCGGGTTTATGGTACTATTATGACCTGAAAAATTTATACGTTGCGGAAAAATGTTACAAAAGGGAGAGCAGAAAAATGAACAGCAGAAAACAAAGTGTTGTACTGTATGTGTTGGCGGCGTTCCTTGCCGCGTGCGCAGCGTTCGCGGCGGCGGGGTTCGCTGCGGAGTCCGCCCGCGCCGAAACCGCGGCGGAAATCACGCAGTCGGGCGCGGATTTCATATCGTCTGCGCCGCAGACGGAAACGACGTACAGGGCGGGGAGCGGAACGCTCACCTATATCCCCGCGCCGCAGGGAGGCGGGGCGGCGCAGATCGTATTCGACAATGCGGAAATCGAATCGGGCGCGTACGTCAATTACTGGTCGCAAAACAGAAGCTACGCCGCCGTGGCTGCGCGCGGAGACGTAGAACTCGTACTCAAGGGCGAAAGCAAACTCTATCTCCGCCCGAGCGGAAGCACGAGGGCGCTCCTGTTCTACGACAGCAACGTTACCGTTACGGGCGACGGCTCGCTTTCGGTCGGGTTCCGCAGCGAGTCCACAAAAAATCTCAACGCCTATCCCATGGAAGTGATCGCGGACAATGACGTGCCGACGGACGACGCCGCCTATGCCGGCAGCGGCAATTTCGAGCTGAAAAGCGGCACGCTCACGCTGAACGGAAAGGGCGGAACGGGGCAGGGCTGCCTGACCGTCAACAACCGCATCGCCGTTTCGGGCGGAACCTTGCAGACGTTGGGTCAGATGGCGGGCGTGTATTCTCCGTACGGCGATATCGAAATCACCGGCGGCGAAGTCCGTGCGGAAAATTTCAACGTGTACGGTCTGTATGCGCGCAGGGGCAGCGTTTCGATCGGCGGCGATGCCGAAGTGACCGTATCCAGCGCCGCGCGTTCTTCGGCGATCGGCATCAGCGGCGGAAATATGGGCAGCGGCTCGCCCGACACCCAGTCGGGCGGGAACGTATATATCCGCGGCGGGAACACCGCAATCGAAGTTCCGTATATCGGCGTGTTTGTCCAGTATGTCGGGGACGCGGAGAGCGGAAAAATCGAAATAATGGGCGGCACGTTCAGCGTGAACGTCACCGAAGGTACGCAAAATATCGGCGCAGCGCTGTACGCGCAGGGAGCCGAGGCGGACGTCGTCGTCCGCGGCGGTACGATCGGCGCGGTCGCGGGCGGCAGCAACGGGCAGGCGACCTTCGGCATCTATGCCGACCGATTCCTGCAGGTCGAGGGCGGTTCTGTGCGCGCGGGTGCGGAAAATACCGACGCGGCGGGCTCCTCGTTCGGCGTGAACGCGGAGGAGGGCGCCTACGTTACGGGCGGTTCGCTCACGGCGCACGGCGGCACGTCTGCGATCGGCGCGCTCGCGCCCCATTGCGGGCAGGGCGTGTATGTACAGGCGGCTTCGGACGCCGCAGGGGAAAATACCGTCGGCTACGACGAGCAGAAGTTTGATTCGTACAAATATCTGAATCTGGAGTACAAAGCGGTCATATCCGTTTCCGTCACCCCCGCAACCGCCTCGGCTGAACGCGGCAAAACGCTGCAGTTTACCGCCGAAGTGCTGGGCGAGGGCAGCTTCGATACCTCCGTCGGGTGGAAGATAAGCGGCGCGTCCGACCCCGCCACAAAAATCGACGGGAACGGCATGCTCACCGTCGGCGCGGGCGAAACGGCGGAGTCGTTCACCGTCACGGCTGTGTCCGTTTTCGACCCCGAAAAGAGCGCGTCTGCCGTCGTCACCGTGCTTTCGGGCGAGCCGTCGGAGCCGGGGAAAGACCCGTCGGAACCGGGGAAAGATCCGTCGGAGCCGGGGCAAGATCCTTCGGAACCGGGCGGCGGGCTTCCCGCAGGGGCGATCGCGGCGATTGTCGTGGGTGCGGTCGTTCTGGTTGCCGCGGCGGCAGTTGCGGTGTGGTTCATCGTAAAGCGTTCGGGCAAGAAGAACTGACGCGGCATGCGCGGATTCGGCGGCGCGCGGGCATCGCCTTGCCGCGCGGGTTTTGTCGGGCGTTTCGCGCTTATAAGCGAGGAGCAGAACGGAATTTTTTGCGGGGGCGGTCTGTACAGGGTCGATAAAGCTGCCATTTGGCAGACAGGGCGGGAAATTCCGTGCATATACCGCGGTGAGGTGCGGGAGCGCAAAGATTTTTGCGCTCCCGCACCCTCATTTCCTTGTAAAAAGCGGCAAATTGCGCTATAATAAAACGGTAAAGAATAAATTTTCTACGGAGAACGGAAAATGATCGATCTTACAACCATTAAAAACGCCGACGCCGAAGTGTACGAGGCGATGAAACTCGAACTCGGCCGCCAGCGCAACAACATCGAACTCATCGCCAGCGAAAACTTCGTTTCCCCCGCGGTCATGGCGGCTGTCGGCTCGCACCTCACCAACAAATACGCCGAGGGTCTGCCCGGCAAGCGCTATTACGGCGGCTGCCAGTACGTCGACATCGTGGAAAACCTCGCCATCGAGCGCTGCAAACAGCTGTTCGGGTGCGACCACGCCAACGTGCAGCCGCACAGCGGCGCGCAGGCGAACACCGCCGTCTATTTCGCGCTCCTGAACCCCGGCGACACGATTTTGGGCATGAACCTCTCGCACGGCGGGCATCTCACCCACGGCTCGCCCGTCAATATCTCGGGCAAGTACTTCCATATCGTTCCCTACGGCGTTTCCAGAGAGGATGAGCGCATCGACTACGACGCTCTGGAACAGATCGCCGTCGAAAACAAGCCGAAGATGATCGTCGCGGGCGCTTCCGCGTATCCCCGCATCATCGATTTCCCCCGCCTGCGCGAGATCGCCGATAAGGTCGGGGCGTACCTGATGGTGGACATCGCGCACATCGCGGGTCTCGTCGCGGCGGGGCTGCACCCCTCGCCCGTGCCGTATGCGGACATCGTGACGACGACCACCCACAAGACCCTGCGCGGGCCGCGCGGCGGCGTCATCATGTGCAAGGAACAGTACGCCAAGGCAATCGACAAGGCGGTGTTCCCCGGCATGCAGGGCGGGCCGCTCATGCACGTCATCGCGGGCAAGGCGGTCGCCTTCAAAGAGGCGCTCTCGCCCGCGTTCAGGGAATACCAGAAGCAGGTCGTCAAAAACGCGGCGGCAATGGCGGACGAGTTCACCAGGTGCGGCGTGCGCCTCGTATCCGGCGGCACGGACAACCACCTCATGCTCGTCGACCTGCGCGACAAGGGCATGACGGGTAAGGAGCTGGAAAAGATGCTCGACGAGGTGAACATCACCGTCAACAAAAACACCATTCCGTTTGAGGAGACCAGCCCGTTCATCACCAGCGGCATCCGCATCGGCACGCCGAGCATTACCTCCCGCGGATTCAAGGAGGAGGACGCGCGGCAGATCGCCCGCCTCATCTCCAAGATCATCGCCGAAAAGGAGAACGCGTTCGATTTCGTGCGCGCGGAGGTCAGAAAACTGTGCGAAAAGTATCCGCTGTACGCGAACGACATATTGTAATTCTATTGCCGGAATATCTGCAAGACCCTCCCTCCGCGGGAGGGTCTTTTGCATGGGGTTTAACGGAACACGCGTCCGCAATCGTTGGGGGGGATTGACAGTGTCTTTTCCCCGTGGTATAATGGTTGCGCAGGATAAGGAGGTGGGGGAATTGCATGAAAGATTTCGCCGCTTAGCGGCGGGCGGCTGGTTGGATATTCTTGCGTTGGTTTTGGCAGTGGTTGTAATTGTTGTATTGAGCATCTGCACAAATTTGGATGACGTCGCGGAGGCGATCTCCAAACCATCGACGCAAGGCGGCGCAAACTATGGCGGGGCGCTCGTCGCGATTCTGGCGGTATTCGCCGTCTTTGTTGTGCAGGGAGAACTGGCGCTCGGCGGTGCGATTTGCGCGGCGGCGGGTATTTCGCTTTTGATCGGCGGCAAAAAGTGTGCGGATGCAAGGATTATTTCTCGGATTCGTTCGGGGATCGCTGCAGACGCGGTATTTCTTGTGCTGAATGGGTTAACCCTCTTCGGCGCGGTTTTTCTTCTGTTTTCCAAGTGGAGTTCCGCGGTTCGGGCGGCGGTGATCTGCAGCGGCGCGGCTCTGCTTGTCTGTCTGGGACTGGCGCTGGCTTTCAAAGCGGCGGATTATTCGCGCCGCCGCGCCGCCGGCAGAATCTATGAAGGAGAGTGAGGGGAATGGGAAAAAGGTCGGTTTATTCCCTGCTGAAAACGGGAGGGCGGCTGGATATCGCGGTATTTGCGCTGACCGTATTGCTGGCGGCTGCTGCGGTTTTCGGTCTGTGGTTTCTTTTCCGGTCGCAGGAGCCGGTCGAATCTGCGGATGAAATTATGGCTGCGGGAATAATGAATTTCATTTTTGTGGTGATCGCGATGGTGGAAAGCTGTGTTTTGGCAGCGCTGCTTGCCCTCGGTTGCGTCGGATTGGCGTTTGGCATCCGCACACTGCGTGCGGCGAAGAGGGAGAACGCCCGCGTATGCGGAAATTCCCGCGCCTTCCCCGTCTTTACGCTGATCCATCTTGTCATTTTTGCCGCTATCGGCGGGCTGTGCTGTATAGCCGCGTCGGAATGGTATACGCTGCTGCCTTTGCTCCTCTGCATGGCGGCGGAGTTCGGGTGTCTGGCGGCGTCTTTCGCGGTCAAGTTGGTCTGTCGGGCAAGGCTGAAAAAGGAGGATTCGGCTCTCTGCGTTCAAATCCCGAATTGCTGAAAAAGGCTCGCCGAATCGGTTGACATACGCAGCGGCGCGTATTATAATATATCCGAAAAAACGATTCTTTGGGGCGGGGCGAAATTCCCCACCGGCAGTAAAGTCTGCGAAAGGCGCAAGCCTCCGAACGGGTGAAATTCCCGTACCGACGGTATAGTCCGGATAGGAAAAGAATGTTTTTGAAATCGCGGCGCAATCTTTTTTTGTTGCGCGGAAATTTCAAAAAACAGCCCCGTTCCGTCGGAACGGGGCTTCCTTAATTCCCCTTGGAAAATAATTTTTTCGAGGTGTTTTTTATGAAGGAAGATGCGTTGCGCCAAACGACGGCGCAAAAGGGCGAAAGCGGCGCCGAAAGTTCGGCACAAAGCACGGCGGCAAAGCAGAGGGAAGTCGGCAAGTGCCCCGCCTGCGGCGGAAAGATGAAGGAGGACGGCAAGGGCGGATTCGTGTGCCCGTATTGCGATACGCGCACGGCGCCCGAAGGTGCCGCGGCATCCGCCGCGGACGGCGATGCCGCGGTAACGGGAGCGGGGCAGACGGCAGACCCCGCCGCCGAACGGGCGGCAAAGCGGGCGGGCTTCCGCAAAAAGTACTTTTCGGCGTCCACGATCGCAAAGCTGGCGATGTTCGCGGCGCTCGCGTTCGGGGTTTCCTACCTCGAATTCCCCATTTTCCCCGTGGCATCCTTTTTGCAGCTGGATTTTTCCTGTGTGTTCGTGCTCCTCGGCGGGTTTATGTTCGGGCCCGTCGCGGCGATCATCATCAGCGGCGTAAAGGAGTGCCTGCGCCTGTTCACCACGAGCACGGCGGGCATCGGGGAGCTGGCGAACTTTATCGTCACCGTCAGCTTCGTGCTCATCCCCACCCTCGTGTACCGTTTCAAGAAGGGGCTGCCCACCGTCATCGTTACGCTTGTCGTCGGCTGCCTGATTCAGGTCGGCGTGGGGTTGCTGACCAACCGCTACATAAACTTTCCGCTGTTCATGCAGGAGGGCGCCGCGGCGATGTTCGCGCAGCTGTGGTGGTATGTACTCCTGTTCAACCTCATCAAGAGCGTGGCGGTCAGCCTTATCACCGTTCTGCTGTACAAGAGGATCTCCTGGCTGCTCAACAAGTTCTGAACGAGGGCGAAAATATTGTCCGCGCTGAAAATATCGGCGCGCAAGGCGTTTTAATTGCAAATCGCGGCGATTTATATTATAATGGAAGAGGTGCGAAGAGCGCCTCTTTTCCGTTATTTTGCGATATTTTGCGCCCATCGGCGCGCGGCGGCGCGTCGCGGGGGGCGAGCGAGGGAAAATATGGTTTCAAAGAGCGAGGGCGAAACGATTCGGTTCGCCGAGGAATATGCAAAGACGCTCTCCGCGGGGGACGTGGTGCTCCTGCACGGGGAGATGGGCGCGGGCAAAACGGTGTTCGTCAAGGGTCTGGCTTCGGGTCTCGGCATCGAAGACGAGATCACCAGTCCGACCTATGCCTACATGAACGACTACGGCGGGCTGTACCACTACGACTGCTACCGCTTAAAGAGCGGCGCGCAGGCGGAGGCGCTGGGACTGACCGACTATTTCTACGCGGGCGGCATCTGCGTCGTCGAATGGTCGGAGAACATTGCAGACGTTCTGCCCGAAGGGTGCAAAGAGGTGTTCATCCGCAAAACGGGGGAGAACGAGAGGGAGATTCTATGCAAATGAAGCGTTACCTTGCCATCGATACTTCCGCCGGATACCTCACCGTCATCGCCAAAAACGGCGAAACGTTCGTAACCTTCGAGCCGGACTGCGCCATGCAGCACTCGGTGCGCCTCATGGACGCCGTCGGGGAAACGCTCGCCAAAGCGGGCATGCAGCCTGCCGACTGCGACTTTTTCTGCGCCGTAACAGGGCCCGGCTCGTTCACGGGCATCCGCATCGGCATTTCCACCGTCAAGGGATTCTGCGCGGCGCTGCACAGGCCCGCATTGGGGGTAACCTCGTTCGCGGCGCTCGCATATAATGCAGAGGGAAAGGCGCTGGCGGCGATCCCCGCGGGCAGGGATTTTTATTACGTCTGCGGCTTTGCGGAGGATAAGAGGGTATCCCTTCCCCCCGCGTATGTGAGCGGCGAACGGCTCGCGGTGCTTGCGGAGGAGTACCCCGTGTACGCGTATGCGCCGCTGCCCGTTCCGTATACGAAGGCAGACCCCGCGGCGGGGCTTCTGCGCGCCGTCGAAGGGGCAAATGAGGAGGATTTCGGCGATATTTCGGCGTTCTACCTCAAAAAGAGCCAGGCGGAGGAGGAGCGCGAGAAAGCGCGCGGCGCGGCGACAGCGCAAAAGGGCGCTACGGCGGGCGAAGGCGGTGCAGAATGAGCGACATCGTGTACCGCAAGTGGGCGTACGAGGACATTCTCGCCATCGCCGAACTGGAAAAAAAGTGCTTTTCCGACCCGTGGAGCTTTTCCATGCTCGCCGACACCTTTTTCAACGAGAACGTGCTCACCGCCGCCGCCGAGGAAAACGGGAAGATCGTCGGGTACGGCTTCGTCGTTTCGGCGGGGGAGGATGCAGATCTTGCGAACATCGCGGTGGACGAGAGCTTCCGCCGCCGCGGCATCGCCGCGGGCATTTTGGATAACCTGGAGGGCGCCGCGGCGTCCGCAGGGGTGAAGCGGATATTTTTGGAGGTGCGCGTTTCCAACGCCGCCGCCATGTCGCTGTATTTAAAGCGCGGCTATATCGGGCGGTACGTCCGCCCGCGCTACTACGGAGACGGCGAGGACGCGCTCATCATGCAGAAGGATTTGTAGCCGCCGCGCCCTGCGCCCGCCTCCGCGCGGCAAAAGGAGGTGCGCTTGGGCGTTTTAGACGGCGTTTCGTACCTGCAGGAAGGGCAGGGGGAAGACCTCGTGTTTCTGCACGGGTATCTCGCCTGCAAGGAGAGTTTTGCCTATCAGATTGCCTGCTTTTCGCGCTTTTCCCGCGTAACGGCATTCGATTTCCCCGGCATGGGGAAGAGCGCGCCGCTTTCTTCGCCGTGGTCGGTGGGGGAGTACGCCGCGCACGCGCGCGAGGTTCTGGCGGCTCTGGGCGTGGGAAAGGCGAAACTGATCGCCCATTCCTTCGGCGGCAGAGTGGCGCTCAAACTGCTGTCCGAATCGCCCGAACTGTTTGAACGGGCGCTGCTCACGGGCTGTGCGGGAATTCCGCCGCGGCGCGGTTTTTCGTATACGTTGCGCGTAAAAGCGTACCGCGCCGTCAAAAAAGTTGCGCCGCGGTTTGCGGAGAGGAAGTTCGGCTCCCCCGAATACCGCACCCTTTCCCCCGTCATGCGCGAGAGCTACAAAAAGATCGTCAACGAGGATCTGACGCCCTGCCTTCGCGGGATTCGGGCGCCCGTTCTCTATGTGTTCGGGGATAAGGACACGGCGACACCGCCCTACATGGCGGAAATTTTGCACGAAAATACGGCCGCATCCGGTCTCGTATATATGAAGGGCTGTTCGCACTTTTGTTTCTGCGAGCGGCCGAACGAATTCAACGCCGTCGCGCGGGAGTTTTTGCTGTAAATTTCCGTTGCCGCGAAAGAGGAGAAGCAATGTTTACATTAACGGCTACCGTCGAATACATCGTCATCGCGCTCGCCTGCGCACTGTTATACGGGCTGTGTACCTTTAAAATTCTGGGCGCGCTCCAACAGGCGGGCTACAACGGCAAAAAGTACGCCGCCTGGACGCATCGCAGGGGGAATATGGTGTATTCGCGCTTTATCCTGCTCGCCTTTTTAACGGCGCTGGCGATGCTCGTTTTGGGCATCTGCTTTTCGTTCGCGGGCGCGTTGGCGGGATACATAGCTCTCATCCCGATTCCGCTGTTTGCCGCGCTTTACTGCGCCGCCGACAAGCGGGCGCTGAAGGTGCCCCTCGTTTCCACCGCGCGCGCGAACCGCATCTATCTTCTGAACGTCCTCGTCATCGCGGTTGCGGCGTTCGTGCTGGGGGCGGCGGGCAACGCCGTTTCCTATTACTGCTACACCCTCCCCGAAAACGCGGATTGGGAGATACTCTCGCACCTGCGCTATCTGCCGCTGGCGCTTCTGCCCATCCTTCTGCCCGTCCTGCTGCGCGTTGCGAACCTGCTTGAAAAGCCCTTTTCCTATGCAAAAAACAAAAAATTTGTGGAGCGTGCGCGCGAAAAACTGCACGCCGCGCCCTGCGTGAAGATCGGCATCACGGGCAGCTTCGGCAAAACGAGCGTCAAAAATTTCCTCGCGGCGATCCTGTCCGTCAGGTACCGCGTGCTCGCCACGCCCGAATCCTTCAATACCCCGCTCGGCATCGCGCGGGCGGTGGACGGGGAAAACCTCGCCGATTACGATATTTTCATCGCCGAAATGGGCGCGCGGAACAAGGGCGACATCGCCGAGCTGTGCGATCTCGTTTCGCCCGACCATTGCATGATTACGGGCATCTGCCCGCAGCACGTCGAGTCGTTCGGCGGAATCGAAAACATCATCGCCGCCAAGGGCGAAATTTTGGCGGGGACGAAAAAGGGCGGCTTTGCCGTCGTCGGGCAGGACGAAAACACCGACAAGCTTGACGTCGCGGCGGCGGGGCTTATCAAAGTTTCGGTGGGCGAACACGGCGAATTCGGCGCGTTCGATGTTGTAAGTTCACCGAACGGCATATCCTTCAAACTGGCGCTCGGCATCGTGCAGTGCAACGCGCACAGCAAACTGTTGGGTGCGCACAACGCGCAAAATATCGCGCTCGCCGCGGCGCTGGCGTTCAAGCTGGGGCTTTCCAAGGAAGAGATTTTGCAGGGCATCGAAAAAATCGATTACGTTCCGCACCGTTTGCAGCCTACGGCGGTGCGCGGCGTCACCATTCTGGACGACGCGTACAACGCGAACGTCGTGGGCGCGGCGGCGGCAATCGAGGTTCTGCGCTCGTTCGAGGGGCGCAAGCTCGTCGTAACGCCGGGGCTGGTGGAGCTGGGCGTGCTCGAAGAGAAGGAGAATGCGGAACTGGGCAAAAAGCTCGTCGGGCTGGATAAGGTGATTCTGGTCGGCGAAACGCTCGTGTCGGCGGTGAAAAACGGCTACCTCGCCGCGGGCGGGGAGGCGGAAAAGCTCGTCACCGTGCCTACCCTCGAGGCTGCGCAGGATCTGTTGGAAGGGGAGCTGACCGAAGGGGATACCGTGCTGTTTTTGAACGATTTGCCGGATATATACAACTAATTGGTTCACAAAATTTGTTTTGAGCTGACAAAACAAATTTTCGTGATTTGAGGGGAAACCCGAGCGGCTTTCCCCTCACAGCGGCATTTTTAAGGGCACACATATTATTAGAATGCCGCTGTTTCATCCCTTCCGTGAGCCGAGGTATCGGCAAATTGAGTGCGCAGGCGCAGAAATGTGATTCTGCTTGCGCGAGTAAATATTCGGCTCGCGAAAATCTCGCCGAGCTGACGGCTGCGATTTTCTGCGAATGGAGGGCTCTGCCCTTTGTGCCCTAAAAGAGGGCGCAAAGAGGGAGAAAACGCCGCAGAAAACGCGGGAGCGTTTGAACGGCGGTGTCGCCTTCCAATCGTAGAAATTTGCTTTAACAGCTTAAAGCAAATTTCACGAGGAGTTTTTATGTTCAGTAAAATATTGATAGCCAACCGCGGCGAAATCGCCGTTCGTATTATCCGCGCCTGCAACGAAATGGGCATCCACACCGTCGCCGTGTATTCGGAGGCGGACGCGGAGGCGCTGCACGTCAACCTCGCGGACGAGAGCTACTGCATCGGCCCCGCGCTCTTAAAGGACAGCTACCTCAACATGACCGCCATCATCGATGTCGCCATCGCGACGGGCTGCCAGGCGATCCATCCCGGCTACGGTCTTTTGTCCGAAAACCCGCGCTTTGCCGAGCTGTGCGAAAAGTGCAACATCAAGTTCATCGGCCCGCACTGGTCGGTCATCGCCAAAATGGGCGACAAGGACGAGGCTCGCCGCACCATGAAGGCGGCGGGCGTCCCCGTCGTGCCCGGGCTGGACGAAATCACCGACATCGCCGCGGCGAAAAAGTTCGCCGCCGAAATCGGTTACCCCGTCATCGTCAAGGCGAGCGCGGGCGGCGGCGGCAGGGGCATCCGCATCGTGC
>ERZ1643249.2980-NODE-2980-length-15279-cov-49.804913_pt1 | contig 15279 bp, 16 predicted proteins | sample MGYA00579263_ERZ1643249 | MGnify/ENA primary metagenome ERZ1643249 (study PRJEB29033, sample SAMEA4952264) | chicken gut metagenome | biome: Broiler Chicken; feature: Gastrointestinal Tract; material: Caecum | place: Ireland | collected 2018 | study: Broiler...
TCTGCCATGCAGTGGCAGTTCTGCAGGAAGGCGGTTTTCTCATTATGGATGAAGACCATTTTCTACATCTGACGGAGGTAGGAAAAGAGATTGCCGGAAAGATTTATGAGCGCCACCGCTTTTTTACTTACAGATCGTTTGATAGAAGCCGGCGTTGATCCAAAAACCGCAGAGGCAGATGCCTGCCGTATCGAGCATGTGATCAGCGATGAAACCTTCCGCCGACTGAAAGAAAAATACCAAAGCGAAAGTGAAAGCAATGGACCATAAGAAAAGCAGAGGAGGAGAATGTCAATGCAGCTGAACAGATCCACAGACTATGCCATACAGATGCTGGTGTATCTGGCTAAAGCAGAGAAGACCGTATCCTCCTCGAAGCTGGCAGCAGCCATTGGGGTATCTCATCGTTATCTGCTCCAGGTCAGTGCGAAGTTAAGGGCGGCCGGGTTTATCCGGGCCGCCCATGGTCCATCTGGAGGTTTAAAACTGGCCAAAGCACCAGAGGAGATCAGCCTGTATGATATTATTTTGAGTATGGAGGGAGCAGTGCAGATCGGAGAAATCTGCGGAACGCCGATAGCTGTAATGGCGCAGGAGATGCTTGCTCTGGAAGCGGAATATCGGAAAATAGAGAAAATGCTGGAGCAGGCATTGAAAGTGATAACCCTGGAGAATATTCTCCAGAATAATCAGTGAAGAAAATATTATAAGGATAGGTATAAACAGAGTGATAGTCTCCAGATCTGGAGCCACTCTGTTTTTTATTGACTTGCAAAAGGAAGGAGTTATTTGCATCGTTTGTGATACTCTATTAGTGATTGAATGGTTTACTCATGGTAGATCGAAAAACGTTGTCAGAAAACGCTTTTAATCTTCATAATATAAGCCCAAATTTGCGATACCGATAAAAATGGAAAACGTGCAAGAAATCTATATGGCCCTCTTGACAATCTGCATTTCTTTGCTATAATTAAAACAGTGTTTTTAATACAATGTTTTTGAAACGGCGTTTTAAAAGAAAGGCAGGTAATCCATGGCAAGCAGAATCGAAGAATTTGACGAGAAGATTCTTGCCTGCGCAAAAGAAGAATTTTTAGAAAAAGGCTATACGGATGCCTCGATACGGACGATTGCTCAAAATGCCGGTGTCAGTACCAGCACAATATATACGCGGTATTCGGATAAAGAGGGATTATTCCGATTTCTTGTTGAACCAGCAGCTAACGGCCTGAAAGAGCTATTAAGGCAATCATTAAGCAGCTTTTCTTCTTTGACGGAGCGCGAGCAAAACGAAAAATTTATGGAGTATTCGGACCGTGGCTTTGAAGTTGTGATCGCATATATTTATGAATATTTTTCTGAATTTAAGTTGCTGATTACCGGAGCTCCGGGAAACTATTATCAGGAATTTTTGGAAGGATTAGTGGAACTGGATACGGATTGTACGAAGAAATTTTTGATTCAGGTTGGAAGTAGAGCTCTGTCGGAAGGGCGAATTACAGATGGATTCTTACATGTTGTTTCCAGTGCTTTTTACTCAGGTATATTTGAAGTGGTAATTCACGACATGCCGATGGAAGAAGCAAAGAAGTATATCAATGAGCTGCGCGCTTTTTATGGGAATGGCTGGAAAGAATATTATCGAAAATAGGAAAGAAGGTGCGAAGGAAATGCAGAAAACAGAAGCCTTCTGTGTGGACGAAAGCGGATGGATTCACTGTCCTTTTTGTAAATGCAGAACACGGACAAAGATACGGGCAGATACTTCATTGAGGAACTTCCCAATATTTTGTCCCAAATGCAAGCAGGAATGTTTGATAGATGTTGACAATATGAAAATACGATTATCAGTAGTGCCAGACGCTAAGACGCAGAGCCGATAATTTGTTTGTGTAAAACCACATGACAGATTATCGGCTTATTCTTTTGAATAAGAGTTAGCAAAACCTAACCAAAGGAGGGATTTATATGAATCAGTCGCAGGGCGGGAATCCATTTGGCAGGCTTGTAGAGTTTGCCAGACCGCATAAGACTGGCTACATCGTTTCGGTTGTTTTAGCTGTGTTGGGAGTTGCTTTTGGTATTGTCCCCTATTTTGCCACAGCCCGAATGACGATTGAATTGCTCTCCGGGAATCGGGATTTATCATTTTACATGATTTGGTGTTTGATTTCCGGCGGCTGCTTTGTTCTAAAAGCAATATTGATGGGAATATCCACAAGGGCATCCCATGAAGCAACTTTTGAAGTGCTGTCAGAGGCAAGGCGGAAAATTGCTTCAAAACTTACCAGAGTGCCTATGGGCTACATTCTCAATACTCCGTCCGGGCAGCTAAAAAATGGAATGGTGGAACGCATTGAACAGTTAGAGGTTCCCCTTGCTCATGTAATCCCGGAAATGACTTCAAATCTTCTTGTACCGATCGCTATCATCGTTTATCTGTTCATTCTGGACTGGAGAATGGCGTTAGTATCGCTGATTACAATTCCGGTTGGAATGATGTGCTACATGGGAATGATGAAGGAATATCCCAAGAAGTACGGGGAAGTTGTAAAAGCAGGAAATCACATGAGCGCAACAACGGTAGAATACATCGGTGGTATTGAAGTCATTAAAGCATTTAACCAGGCAGATAATTCCTATCAGAAATTTACAGATGCCGTCCATGCAAATGCAGACCTGATTTTAGACTGGATGAAAGATACCCAAAAGTATTCAGCGGTTATGATGAGTGTATGGCCTGCGGCGCTGATTAGTGTACTTCCCATCGGGTGCCTGTTTTACATGAATGGTTCCCTGTCGGCTGCAACCTTTATTACGGTAACTGTCCTGTCGTTGGGAATTGCAGGCCCGCTTGTAGCAGCAATGTTCTTTACCGATGATATTGCCAAAATAGGTACAGTAATGGGGGAGATTGACGGTATATTAAACCAGCCGGAGCTTGTTCGGCCAGAGGGAAAATGCGATTTGCAAAACCTCGATATTTCTCTGGAAAATGTCCATTTTGCATACGAGGAAAAAGAGGTCTTGAAAGGCATTGATCTGACAATTCCACAGGGAAAGATCACAGCTTTTGTAGGTCCGTCCGGCAGCGGAAAATCAACGATTGCAAAATTGATTGCTTCTTTTTGGGATGTGTCCGGGGGATTGATTACGATTGGCGATAAAAGCATAAAAGAAATCTCCACCGACCAACTGAATGATTTAATTTCCTATGTATCGCAGGACAATTATCTTTTTAATGATACGGTGCGTAACAATATTCGTATGGGCAAACCGCAGGCAAGCGATTCCGAAGTGGAGCAGATTGCAAAGGCTTCCGGCTGCCACGAGTTTATTATGAATCTTGAACATGGATATGAAACCATGGTTGGCGGTGCCGGCGGGCATCTGTCTGGCGGAGAACGTCAGAGGATCGCGATTGCCAGAGCCATGCTGAAAAATGCCCCGATTGTGATCCTTGATGAAGCAACTTCCTATACTGACCCGGAAAATGAAGCGGTAATACAGGAAGCTATCAGCCGACTAACAAAGGGCAAAACATTGATTGTAATTGCTCACCGCCTGTCAACGATAACGGATTCCGACCAGATTGTTGTGGTGAAGGATGGAACGATTCTGGCAAAAGGAACGCATGAGGAATTGTTAAAAGAGTGCAGTCTTTATCATACGATGTGGACAGCTCACATGGACGCCAAGGAGGTGAAAACAGCATGATACGTTCTTTTCGTAAATTCTTTGAATTTGCAGGCCGCCAGAGCCGAAACTGGTATCTGGGACTCTTTTATGAAATCATACGCTGCATTTTAGAGGCTCTGCAATTTGCCGCTCTTCTGGTAGTTTTGGATGGATTGGTTCATGACAATATTACGACACAGACTGCGCTTCTTGCCTTTGGCATTATGTTAGTCAGTGTGATCGGCACCATTATTTTCTGGTATCTGGCGCATGGAAAAGAAGGCGAAGGCAGCTACCGAATGTGTGAGGATAAGAGGATTCAAATCGGCAACCGCATGAAATATATGCCAATGGGTTATTTCAACAGCCATAGTCTGGGCAATCTCACATCCGTTTCAACAGCAACCATGAGCGACCTTGAAAGCATGTCCTTCGCTATTATCGTGCGGACTTTGGTGGGTGTAATCCATGCCAGTATCTTTTCTGTTGCCATGTGCTACTTTAGCTGGAAGATTAGTTTGATCTTTTTGGGTGGTGTAATTTTATTCATGGTAATCAACACTATGCTCCTGCGCTGCTCCAAAAGATTATCTCCAAAACGGTTAGAAGCACAGACAGAATTTATGGATGCCGTACTGGAATACATACAAGGAATGGGCGTTGTACGGGCGTTCCACATGGCAAAGCAGTCAAATACTACGTTGGAAAAATCTATTGATGAAACACAGAAGAAGAACCAGCTTATTGAAAGGCAGAGGATTCCCTATATAGCTGCCGAGCAGGTTGTCCTTCGGATTGCCAGTGCCGCTGCTGCTTTCTGTTCTATCGCTCTTTTCATAAACGGCACGCTGGAATTGACCTATTGTCTGATAATCTTAGTATCGGCGTTCATGGTATATAGCCAGTTGGAAAGCGCTGGAGAAATGTTCTTTATGCTTTCCATGATCGACGCTTCTATTGATCGTGTGGAGGAAATCAATCAAAGTCCTCAGATTGACATTGACGGCAAAGAGCAGACCCCAGATCGGCTGGATATTGAAATGCAGGATGTGAGTTTTTCCTACGGGGATAAAAAAGTGATCGACCATGTATCGCTTACAATTCCACAGGGAACCACAACGGCGATTGTTGGTCCATCGGGTTCTGGAAAAACAACACTGGTAAATCTAATCGCACGCTTTTGGGATGTTGATAGCGGAAGTGTCCGTATAGGCGGTATTGATGTCAAAGATTACAAGCTGGACAGCCTGATGAAAAATATCAGCATGGTATTCCAGAATGTGTATCTGTTTCCGGACACGATTGAGAACAATATCAAATTCGGTTGTCCTAACGCCACCCATGAAGATGTCGTAAAGGCAGCAAAGGCGGCAAGGTGCCATGACTTCATATCAGCATTGCCAGAAGGCTACCAGACAGTAATTGGAGAAAGCGGTGCGACTATTTCCGGTGGCGAAAAGCAGAGGATTTCTATTGCAAGAGCGATTATGAAAGATGCACCTATCATTATTCTTGACGAGGCCACAGCAAATGTTGATCCCGAAAATGAAGCTGAGCTTCAGAAAGCGATTGAGGCACTGACACAGGGAAAAACAATTATTATGATTGCCCATCGGTTGAAAACTGTAAAAAATGCGGATCAAATCATCGTTATCGACCGTGGTAAAATCTCTCAGCAAGGTACGCATGACGAGCTTATCAAACAAGCAGGTATTTATGCGGATTTTGTTGGCATGAGAGAAAAAGCTATCGGTTGGAAAATCAAGGCAGACAGTCTTGTATAAAAGAAAGGAGTTCCTACAATGGACAAGAAAAAATTGAACGCAAAAGACTTTATTAACATCGGTATTTTTACTGTCATCTACTTTGTGATGTTCTTTATCACAGGTATGCTGGGTTACATCCCTATCTTTGCAGTTATCATTCCACTTGTACTGGGAATACTGGGCGGCATTCCGTTCATGCTGTTCCTGACAAAGACCGGGAAATTCGGTGCAGTAACCATTATGGGTACGCTGGTCAGCGTCCTCTGCTTTCTGATGGGACAAAGCTGGATTTCGATTCCGTTTGGAGTCGTATTCGGTTTCCTGGCTGATTTGATCTTCAAGGCTGGCGAATATAAAAGCTGGAAACATACTGTACTGGGATATTGCGTGTTTACCGAATGGGTAATCGGCTCCATGCTGCCTATGTGGATTATGAGAGATACCTTCTTTGAAGCGTACAGAAGCAACGGAGGTACGGATGAATACATCAATGCTGTTATGAGCCTTACCGCAAATTGGATGCTGCCGGTAGTCATTATTTTAGGCATTGTTGGTGGAGTGATCGGCGCTTATTTAGGCAAGGCAATTTTGAAGAAGCATTTTGTAAAGGCGGGCATTGTCTAATGAAAGAGGAATTACTACTGTCAGTTGATTCGGATCGGCGTTTCTGGCTTGACCCAAGAACAAAACTGTATATGCTGGTAATATTCAGTATTGTAATGATCGACGGAAAAACGGACGGTATTAGTTTCTGGCTAAAGCCGGTACTGGCACTGGTGCCCTTTTTTCTCCTGCTTTCGAGCAGGAGGAAGAAGGCCTCCATCGTCTATCTGATTGTTTTTATGGTTTCATGGACGGTAAACATATTTTTTGTTCCGTATATGGGGCTAATAGGGACAATTATAATATCGCTGCTGGCTCAATTTGGAACACGATGGCTTCCGAGTGCTATGATGGGCTATTATCTTCTCTCGACTACAAAGGTTAGTGAATTTGTCCTTGCCATGCAGCGTATGCACATACCAGAAGCATTTATTATCCCGTTTTCTGTTATGTTCCGGTTCTTCCCTACAATTTCCGAAGAAGCTGAATCTATCGGAAACGCTATGCGTATGAGAGGAATTACCGGAAAAAATTTTTTCAAGAATCCACAAGCAGTTTTAGAATATCGAATTGTCCCCCTTATGATGTCCGTAGTAACAATAGGGAATGATCTGTCTGCGGCAGCTTTGACAAGGGGATTAGGAAACGGCAAAAAGCGTACAAGCATTTGCAGGATCGGTTTCCATTGGAAAGATTTTGCGCTTATGATTATTGTTACTGCCGCCTTGTTGGTGTTCCTGTTTTTTCAGGAGGGATGAAATGATAGAGTTTAAGGATGTATCCTTTCAATATGAGCAGGGCAGTTCCAAAGGAAAAATCGAAAATATAAATTTGAAAATCCAAGACGGCGAGGTTGTATTGATTTGCGGAGAATCCGGCTGCGGAAAGACAACACTTACCCGTTTAATAAATGGGCTTATCCCGCATTATTACGAGGGGACGCTTACCGGTCAGACGATTGTGGAAGGGATAGATGTAAAAAATGTATCTCTGTATGCGTTGTCTGGCGTTGTTGGCTCCGTCTTTCAGAATCCAAGAACACAGTTTTTTACGGTGGATACCACCAGCGAAATTGCGTTTGGATGCGAGAATTTGGCAATCAGTGCAGATGAAATCAATTTGCGGATAGAAAAAACGGCAGGCGCATTAAAAATTGAAGATTTATTGAATCGGAGCCTGTTTGCACTATCCGGCGGCGAAAAACAGAAAATTGCCTGTGCGTCCGTTTCCGCAATGGAGCCGGATATATTTGTACTGGATGAGCCATCTTCCAATTTGGATATTAAATCAATCAGAGAATTAAAAAACGTATTGCGAGAATGGAAAACACAAGGGAAAACGATTGTGATTGCGGAACACCGCCTGTATTACCTGATGGATATTGCAGACCGTGTTCTGTATATGCAGGACGGACAAATAAAAGAAAACCTTTCCATCTCTGACTTCAAAAGGAAATCTACGGATGAATTGCACATGCTGGGCCTGAGAGCTTTACAATCCGAAGATTTTAGCAAAATGCAAAGTGTAGTGTGTGCGACAAAGCAACTATATATCAGGGACTTTGAAGCCTCTTATAAAAATGCTTCCGATGGGAGAAAGAAAAAGCGAAAGGTGCTGGATATATCAGAGTTGATGATACCGCAAGGTGCGGTGGTTGGTGTAATCGGAAACAATGGAGCCGGGAAAACTACTTTTGCATACAATCTATGCGGATTGCTCCGAGCCGCAAAAGGCTACATGAGCATGAATGGAAAAACTTATATACAAAACCAAAGGCTCAAGATCTGTTATATGGTTATGCAGGATGTAAACCGCCAGCTATTTACGGAAAGCGTGATAGATGAAATTTTGCTTGGTCTGGATAATTCGGATGTGGAAAAAGCGACATCTGAGGCAGAACGTATTATGGAAAGCCTACATATTTCAGAATTTAGAAATGCCCATCCAATGTCATTGTCTGGAGGTCAGAAGCAACGGGTAGCTATTGCCAGTGCGATTGCATCCGATAAACAGGTCATTGTCTTTGACGAGCCTACAAGTGGATTGGATTATCGACACATGAAAAAGGTAGCAGAAAATTTGCAGAAATTGAGTTCGTTGGGAAAAACATTGTTTATTGTTACTCATGATCCGGAACTGATTGCAGAGTGCTGTAATTACTTTGTGTTTATTGAAAACGGAAAAGTGTTGTGGAGCGATGGGTGGAACAGAATCAGCCGGGAACGATTGCAACAGTTCTTCGCATTCGAGGAGTGATTAGAAATGAAACTTCATGCGTCCGGGGAGGACTATCTGGAAGCAATCCTTGTTCTCCAGAAAGAAAAAGGTATGGTACGCTCCGTAGATGTGGCCCGGCACATGGAGGTATCGAAGCCCAGCGTGTGTCATGCGGTGGCTACCTTGCAGGATGGCGGCTTTCTCACGATGGACGAAGATCACTTTCTCCATTTGACCGATGTGGGCCGCGGGGTTGCCGAAAAAATCTATGAGCGTCATTGTTTCTTTACCGAGCAGCTTATCGCCGCAGGTGTTGACTTGGAAACGGCGGAACGGGATGCCTGCCGTATCGAGCATGTGATCAGCGATGAAACCTTCCGTCGGCTGAAAGAAAAATACCAAAGCGAAAGTGAAAGCAATGGACTATAAGAAAAGTAGAGGAGGAGAGTGTCAATGCAGTTGAACCGTTCTACAGACTATGCCATACAGATGCTGCTGTATCTGGCCAAGGCGGGAAAGACCGTATCCTCCTCGAAGCTGGCAGCAGCTATCGACGTATCTCATCGCTATCTGCTCCAGATCAGTGCGAAGCTAAGGGCGGCCGGGTTTATCCGGGCCGCCCATGGTCCGTCTGGAGGGTTAAATCTGGACAAAGCGCCAGAGAAGATCAGCCTGTATGATATTATTTTGAGTATGGAGGGAGCAGTGCGGACCGGAGAAATCTGTGGAACACCGACAGATGTAATGGCGCAGGAGATACTTGCTCTGGGAGAGGAATATCGGAAAATAGAGAAAATGCTGGAGAAGGCATTGAAAGTGGTAACGCTGGAGAATATTCTCCAGAATAATCAGTGAAGAAAACATTATAAGGATAGGTATAAACAGAGTGATATTCACCAGATCAGAAGTCACTCTGTTTTTTATTATAGACTTGTAAGAGAAAGAATCTATTTGCGCTGTTTGCGATACTCGCTTGGTGATTGGCCGATGATTTCTTTAAAGGAAGTTGAAAACTTATTAGGGTTTTCATATCCCAGTCTCCCGGCTATTTCTGTGATTGATAGAGAAGTCGAAATCAGTAATTTAGTGGCCGCCTGCATTTTATATTCTCTTTGAAAAGCATGAATCGGCTTTCCATAAACGGCTTTAAAACAGTCCTTGAGAGCAGTCAAGCTCATATCATATCTTTCAGCGAAATTTTGTAATGTATCATGCCCGGTCAAGTTTTCCAGCAATTCCTTTTTGATCGCTTTGACTTTGCGGATCTGTGCAGCGGAATAATATCTTGCCGTCTCAAAGTTCTCCTGTGGGATCATTTGAGATAGAAGATAAAAACATTCCAGAACTTTTAAACGGAGATAACCAAGATGGATATTATTTTTTGACTGGTAGATTTCGTTAAAAACGTGCAGGAGTGGGTCAGGTGTTTTTATAACCGTGCAGCACTGTTGAGAACAAAATTTTTCGGTTAATTCACGGAAATTAATGGATACATCTTCAACAATACCGTGAAAACAATCACTGGTAATGTCCATATTTACAATAAGAGCAATACCATCATAATATCCCAGAGGAAATACTGGCGGTTCTTGTTCAGGGGATAAAATACTTACAGCAAAATCGCCCTCCCCCAAATAAGTCATATAACCATGCTTATACTCACATTCAAAGCGGCCGGTTCTGCAAAATGCAATTTCCAGAACATTCGGTATGTAATGATCACGCATGGAACATGAAAAGGCTTCAAAGGTAGAGTATGCCAGATCAATTCCCGGAAATAGGTGATAACAGTGCATAAAGCCGTTGGATGTATCACAAGGGATTTGGTATTTTGTTTCCGATTCCGTTTCCTTTACAATGCTTGAATGAACCGAAAATATTTCTTTTTGTACGTCTGGTTTTACAATGGATTGCATAATAAAAACACGCTTCCCTTTTATAATGGTTAGTCTTAACTAATATCATGTTATCACAAATACAAACATATTTTCAATGGGGTGGAAAGAAAATTCTAAGATTTTTATTTGATACGTTTGAAATTTGTTGGCTTTTTGGATAGATTTAAACTTTTGAGAGTGGCTCAAGAAGACGAGAAGATGTAACATGAACTGTGCGGTTAGATAGAGCTAACTAAAACTATGATGAGGAGGGAATTAGATGAGTAAGGCAACCAGGCGATTTATCGTCAATAAAATCCTTGAAATGCTGATAACGCTTGTTGTTGTTACACTGATTTCTTTCCTGCTTGTGCGTCTTTCGCCCATCGATCCGGCAGAAGCGTATGCCCGCCGATCATTTGCTGCTTTTAGTTTTACGGATGAGCAGATGGAGACGCTGCGGGAAGATATGGGTCTTAATGATCCGTTGCCTGTGCAGTATGTTACATGGGTGAGGGATGCGCTTCATTTGGATTTCGGAGAGTCCTTTGTCAGTGGACAGCCAGTGTTTGAAAAGGTTACGACAGCAATAGGAATAACGGTAACGATTGTTTTGATCTCGGCCGTTATCCAGGCGGTTTTCATTTTGCTGTTTGGATGTTTTTGTTACTTAACACGAAAACGAATGATCGGCCATGTGTTGATTTTTTTGTGCATTGCCGGTGTATCTATTCCATCGTTTTTCTTTGCCAGCACATACCTTGATATTTTTGCTGTCAAACTCGGCCTGACATCGGTGGTGGGAAATACGGGGCTGATGCGGTATCTCCCGGCTGCAGTCTGTATTGCCATTGGGTGTATTGCCCTGTTTTCGCCCATGCTGGCGAATAACATCCAAAAAGAAATGGAGCAGGACAGCGCTTTCTACGCTCGTTGCAGAGGTTTATCTGAAGGGAAAATCCTGTTACGATACGCACTTCCCAGTGCGATCGTAACACTTCTGCCCAGCTTCTGTCAGATGCTTGGACTTTGTATGGCTGGTTCTGCGATTGTAGAGCGCGTGTTTTCCTTGCCGGGGCTTGGTTACTTAATCATTGACAGCGTGCTGTATCGGGATTCGCCAGTTATCCACGCAACAATTCTGTTCCTTGCGTTTTCGCTGGTAATGTTCAATATTCTTTCGGATATACTACGGCGAATTTTGCAACGGGACGCTTCTGCGAGAGAGGGGGCCAGACTATGAGTCGGACAAAGCATATTCTTTCTTATGCAATTCCGATTGTAATATTGCTGCTTTTCCTGTTTGGGTCATTTTTCGCGCCCCATGATCCGACAGCTACGAATATTCGGGACAAGTATCTTTCCAGCAGTGCGGAATATCCGTTTGGGACAGACGATTTCGGCCGCTGCGAGTTTTCACGCATCCTTGAAGGAGGGAAAACAACTTTAGGTATTGTGCTGGTCGGATCGGCCATTGTTATTTTGCTTGGTATCCTCTTTGGCATCTTGCTGGCAAAGACAGGCCGTCGTAGAAATATTCTTGCAGAAAGTATTTTGAACGCAGTTACAGCGATACCGCCGGTGGCTTATCTGATTATCTTTATCGGTATTTGGGGGAACAGTATCCCCACCATGCTGGTGGCACTGACGGCATCTTTAATTCTTCGGATGATTAAGCTGGTCAAAACTTTGATTGAAGTTGAGTATGACAAAGCATACATCATGTGCGCGATTGCCTGCGGTGCAAGCAAGGTGCGAATCATGCTGGTACATATCCTTCCCAATATTATCCGTGACATCGTGCAATTTATCTGCCTTTCCTGCGCAGAAATGATTATTGCGATTTCCGGTTTCTCATTCATCGGCCTTTCTCTGGGCGATGATGTAATTGATTGGGGCGTTATGCTTTCCGATGCAAGAGCGCTGGCAGGAACTCATCCGCAGTTGCTCCTTTATCCGATCCTCTTTATCTTTATCAGCTCCCTCTGTTTCAACTACTTGGGGCGGATTTTGGAAAAGGAGGGTGCCTGATGCTTGAGATTAAAAATCTGACCGTGAAAGTAAAAAATAACGCACCGATTTTAACCGATGTTTCATTGTCTATTGACGAAGGGACTTGTATTGGGCTGACTGGAGCCAGCGGCTCCGGAAAAACAACTTTGATTAAATCCATTATGGGGATGAACGGCGGCGATCTGGAAATCCCACAGGGTCAAATTCTCCTGGATGGAGACAATTTGCTGACGCATAGTGCGAAGGAGCGCCGAATGCTTTGCGGGAAAACGATTGGATTTATTCCGCAAAACCCAATGACAGCGTTTTTCCCACACGCAAAGATGGAGCGGCAGATCATTGAAACGCTCCGTATGCACACTGGTTTGGATAAAAAACAGGCCCACGCGCTTGCGGAAAATGTGCTGCGGCAAGTCAACCTGACCGATACGAAGCGAGTGCTGAGTGCATATCCTGGAGAGTTATCCGGTGGTATGCTTCAGCGGATTGCTATGGCGCTGATTTTGGGGACGAAGCCTAAATATGTTCTGGCAGACGAACCGACCAGCGCCCTTGACGAAGCAAATCGGGATTTATTACTGGAGTTACTGAGGGAATATCAAGAAACAGCAGCGATTTTGTTCATCTCCCATGATACTGGGGCAATGAAAGCTCTATGCCCTATCACTCATGTGATGGAACATGGAAAAATTATTGAAACGCAGGTGACTGAGCAGCTATTCATCCACCCGCAGCAGCCGTGGACCAAACGATTTGCCGAAGCTGCCTGTCACCGGGAGGAGGTGAACTGGAAATGGACTGCATTGAATTAGATAACCTCACCAGAACCTACTATGACGCGCAGGGAGAAACATTCTGTGCATTGGATCACGCCTCCCTGATATGGGAGCAGGGCCATAGCATCGCCATTATGGGCGAAAGCGGCAGCGGAAAAAGCACCCTGGCTCGATTGATGATTGGGCTGGAACGCCCCTCTGAGGGACATGTCCTTATCAATGGCGTTGATACTACAAAATGGGGTCTGCGGGAATGGAGAAAACATCGGGGCAAGATCCAAGCGGTATTTCAGGATGCTGGCGGAACGCTAAATCCAGCATGGAGTACATCTAAAAATGTAGAGGAAGCCCTTGTAAATCTGACTGATCTTTCTCCGTTGCAGCGAAAAAATCGTATTGCTGAATTGATGGAACAAACTGGTTTATCCAAAAGCCTCCTTGATACTCCGGTCCGAAAACTGTCCGGAGGGGAACAGCGACGGCTTGCATTGCTGCGTTCCCTGTCTATATCACCGAAATTTCTAATTCTGGACGAGGTGACCGCAGGCCTTGATTTGATTTCAACAGAAGCGGTCCTTCAACTTTTGGAAAAATATGAGCAGGAGCATGACTGCGCCTACTTGGTCATTACCCATGACCTTCAAGTTGCCTCGCGGCTCTGCGAGGTCATTTATGAGATCGAACACGGCAAATTTACTAAAAAGGCCGTTCGATAAATATAAAATCACAGAAAGGAACGAAACGAGATGAAACGAACCAAACGTGTTTTGGGCCTCGCTCTTGCCGCTGTTATGTGTATGGGTCTGCTTGCTGGCTGCGGCGGGACTCCCAGCAACAGCGACACCGCAGATGAAACAAGCGGAACGGAAACGAGCGAAAAGGTCTTGAACATCGCCACGATTGGCGAAACAACAACCCTTTCTCCCCTCTATATGATTGCGGATAACCGCCCCACTCAGAAGCTCCTATATGAGGGCCTGGTGAAATATGTGGATGGGGAGATCCAGCCGGTGCTGGCGGAAGATTGGGAACTGAGTGAAGATGGCACACAGCTTACCTTTTATCTGCGGCAGGGTGTGACCTTCCATGATGGAGAACCCTTTAACGCAGAGGCGGCGATTGCCAATATTGAGTCCTGGCATATCAACCCGTCTTTCACATCGCTGCCCGGTGTTGTCAACTATACCAATATTGAGGCTGTGGATGAATATACCATCCGTCTGACCTATGATACGCCATACTTTGCATACATCAACGATTTTTGCTGGCCAGATGTCTGCACTATGATTTCTCCGAAACTGATTACCCAGGGAGACTTCCAGACCGTCAACGGTTATGCCGGAACCGGTCCTTACATCTATGATGAATATGTGGAGGGCCAGTACACCACCTTTGTCCGCAACGAAAGCTATTGGGGTGAGCAGCCCTACTACGACAAAATCGTAGCGAAGTACATTCCTGACAATGCCTCCCGTGTGCAGGCATTACAGACCGGTGAGATCGACCTGATTTACGGCTCCGCTGAGTTGAGCTATGAGGACTATAACCAAGCCACCGCCATTGAGGGGATCGAGGGCAAGTTTGCACCTTCTGACTCGATGATCCGCAATATCATTTTGAACTTCAATGGGAATCTGGCTGATTTGAGTGTGCGCCAGGCGTTAGCCTATGCCATTGACAAGGAAGCTATTTCTGAGGGCCTGACCTATGGCTATGAGCCTGTGGCGAATACGATTGTTCCAGAGGGAACACCTTACTCGGACATCTGCGGCACTGTTGAGTATAGCTATGACGTGGATAAAGCCAATCAGCTCCTGGATGATGCCGGTTGGACAATGAATGAGTCCACCGGAATCCGGGAAAAGGATGGAACACCGCTTCATGTAGTCTTTACCTGCCCCACGGATGACAGCACCATCGGCTCCATTGCCACTTTGATCCAGAGCCAGCTTGCAGAAGTTGGAATTGAAGTTGAGATCAAGAGCATGGAAAAGATGGAATGGTACGCAAGCTATATGGAACCCACGGGATGGGATATTACCGCTATGACCGCAGGTTTCTTCAACTATGCTATGCCGCAATGCTGGTTCTCTGCAATGATGGCTCAGATGCCGGAAGATGTTTCCATCCCTCTGTTGGATAATTCCGATGAGTTCATTTCTGCACTGAGCGAGTTTAAGACCTGCAACGATGATACCAGGTTGCGTGAGCTTTTTGAGCTGCTCATCAATACTGATCTTGACCAGGTGTTGGATGTTCCTCTCACTCACCAGATGGATATGATCGTCTATAACACGGACAAGATTGCAGATTATAACTTTGCTTCTGATTATGCTTTCCTGGATGTGA
>ERZ1643249.2981-NODE-2981-length-15277-cov-6.991591_pt1 | contig 15277 bp, 15 predicted proteins | sample MGYA00579263_ERZ1643249 | MGnify/ENA primary metagenome ERZ1643249 (study PRJEB29033, sample SAMEA4952264) | chicken gut metagenome | biome: Broiler Chicken; feature: Gastrointestinal Tract; material: Caecum | place: Ireland | collected 2018 | study: Broiler...
TATGCTGCGATTAAACTTAAAAGAGAAACATCATCTGAGTTAGAAGGATAATAACTAATAAGTAGGGAAACATTCTTAAAAAGTAAACACCATAAAGGGTTACAGGAGTGAATAGAATAGATCCTAGTTATTACATCTCAAAAGGATATAATAACACAAGGGTATAAATAATCCACAGTTTTAACTATTTTTACTTATAAAAATAGAATAAATAAAAAAATAGTTAATATAAGTGATTTCTCACTTACAAAAACTATTATACGAGGAGTGAATGTGATGGAAGAAGAAAAAGAAGTGAAACAAACTTCAAAGCCAAAAAAGAGGAAAAGAAAAAAAATTATTGCGCCTATTTTTTTGTTAGCAGCAGTCATAGCAATTGGAATTGGTATTTTATTCAATTATTTGGGAAATCCAAAAAGAATTATGGCAGAGGCGGTTGATAAATTATCAAATGGAGTTGATGAGCTTTTCCAAGGTCAAGAAGAGCAAAACTCTTATACAACCAATAGCGATGTTAACTTATCCGTCGAGAGTGATTATATCAGTTATCTAGCTTCGGTCGATCCTACTTATCAACCTTTTGTTGATTTATTTAATAACATTAGTAAACTCGATACGAATGTTACGGTAATACAGGATGTAGAACAGGAAAAATTACTAGCGGAAATTAGTACCAATCTCAATGGAGAAAACCTATTAGATTTTCGTTATTTGATCCAAGAAAATCAAGCCTATTATTTTATTCGTAATTTCTTATCTACTTATATTCAAATGGGAGACAATGACTATTTTGCTAGTTTAGAAAAGAATGGGGCCTTAGAAGATCAACAATATTTATATGACTTTATGATGGATTCTTTTAAGCGGAATTTAAAAGATTCTTATTTCAAGAAAGAAAAGGTAACAACAGAATTGGAAGGAAAAAATCAAGAAACAACTAAAGTTACTCTTATCTTAGATGACCATAATGCTAGTGAATTGGCTTCTAATATTTTACAAGATCTACAAGCAGATAAAAGAAGTAGTGAGATCTTATCGGCATATGATCCGGAGTTCTCTGATCAAAGTATTGAAGTTGTTGAAAATACTGATACTGAAGAAGCTCTTATGCTTTCGGTATATACAACTTCTTGGAATTATACAGCTAGAAAATATGAGCTTTCTTATTCTTATGATGGTACTGAGAGTTTTCAACTTTCTTATGAAGAACAAGAAAATCGAGGGGTCTTACAAATTACAATGGATGATCAAGTAATTACCGCAACCATCGAAGAGAAAGATAATAAAACAGTGATTACTTATTATGATCAAAATGATAATCAAATTGGAACCATGGAAATTACGAAGGATGGAGAAAATTTTGATCTTTCGTATCAATATGATAGTGATGGAGCAGGAATCCTTTTAGAGCTTCATTCAAAAACGAATAATACAACTACCAATACGACTTTCCAGTTTCTAATCAGTGCCGAGGATATTAGTATTCTTGATATTCAAGCGGATGTCACAACCGAAAAAACGGAAGCCAAAGAAATTACCGAAGATGTTAGCAATGCAGTGAGAGAAGATAGTATCACGGAAGAGCAGCAAGAGCAATTGCAGCAAATCTTTACCAATTTCTTACTTGCTTTATTCGGTGGCCAAGACGGTATTAACCTATAATTTTCGCTCGAAAAGTCTCTTTGAAAGGGACTTTTTTGCTTGTAGAAAAAACTAAATTTTTGCTCCCATTTTTCCATCAATTTTTTTTGACAAGCAAATAAAATTATGATATACTACTCTTCCTATGGAAAGGTGTGATTAGTATGATAGTATTACCTTTAGCTTCTGAAAAAGGCATTTCAACCTTTGAAGTTGGATTTCAAGCAGAAGATAAAAGAGCCGAAATTTTACAAGCTGACAAAATTCAATTACCTGCTAGTGATATAGCGATCGGAAGAGACCATTTAAGCCAAATGCTTTCTTTAGAATCATATAAAGATAAGCCGGAAGAATTGACAAAATGGATACGAAAAAATGCCGCTTACAATCCAAGGGCAAGAGTAATTTATGTTACTACGGGAAATTATGAAAATACTGATTTTTATGACGTTTATAAATTACCATTACCTCCAGAAAAGCCAAATATTTTGGTTGATTTTCTTTATGGCTTCTTAGTAAACGATTTGCGGTTTACGATTCCTAATAAAGAAAAAGGAAAAGAATTGTCTTTTTCAAGAATCGGATTAAATAGCATGATCAATGAAGAAACAATCAACGAAATTTCTAAAATCAAAGAAGCAAGTATCAACAAACAAGATTTTTTTTATCGCTTAGAGCAAAGCAATTATGAAGATCGCTTAGAATTATTAGACTTTTTAAATACCCTTTCTTTTACTCCAATTGAGCATGGTACTTTTGAAACGTCATTGATGCAGAAATTAAAAGAAGGCTTTCAAGCAATTCATGATGGGAAATGGTTAAAATCGATTCAAAAATTTGAAAATATGGCCGAAGATAATTTTGAACAATACATGGCTTTGAATACTTTAAATCATATCTTTTATGAAAAATCACTTTGGTTTGAAGATCAAAAAATATATCAAAAGAAGAGTGTGGCCTAAGATGCGTTTTTCTCGGTTAGAACAGTTAATTGGAAAAGACGCTCTTTCTTTTTTGCAAACAAAGAAAATTGCAGTGATAGGTTGTGGTGGAGTAGGTGGTTATGTAATTGAAGCGCTTGCCCGTTCCGCTTTAGGAACACTTATTTTCATTGATTTTGATGTCGTAGAAGAAAGTAATTGTAATCGCCAGCTGGTTGCTCTTACGGAAAACTTGGGAAAATCCAAAGTAGAGTGTTTTGCAAAAAGAATTTTAGAAATTAATCCCACTTGCCAAGTAATTCCTATCCAAGTAAAATTAACGGAAGAAAACATTTCAAATTATATTTCTTCGGATCTTGATTATGTAGTGGATGCTTGTGATGATGTGAAAGTAAAAAAAGCTCTTTTAAAAAGATGTCAAGAAGATAAGATACCTTTTCTTGCTTGCATGGGAACAGGAAATCGACTTGATCCATCCCAGTTAGAAATTACAACCTTAGATAAAACCCAAAACGATCCCTTAGCCAGGATCATGCGAAAATATGCCAGAAGTCTTTCTTGTGATAAAAAAACTTATGTTTGTGCTTCTAAAGAGCTCCCTCAAAAGCAAGAAAATCAGGTAATTGCATCCAGTGCTTTTGTTCCAAGCAGTGCTGGTATCTTAATGGCCTCTTTTGTAGTTCGACAAATATTAAAAGAATCCAAGTAATTTTGGATTCTTTTATAATTTCCGATATAGACCAACTACTTTTCCTAATATCGTAACCTCTTTTAAAATAATCGGTTCCATGGTATCATTTTCTGGTTGTAAGCGAAAATAACCATCTTCTTTATAAAATGTTTTTACTGTTGCCTCGTTATCACTGTTCATTGCTACAACCGTATCACCATTTCTCGCGGTGTTTTGTCTTTCTACAATTAAAATATCCCCATCATAGATACCAACATTAATCATCGATTCGCCACTAACTTTTAAGGTAAAGACTTCCTTCTTATTTCCTACTAGTTCAATAGGAAGTGCAAAAGTCTCATCGGGTTGTTCGATAGCTTCAATGGGCGTTCCAGCTGTTACTTTTCCTAAAAGAGGTACTTTTACAATATCTTCTCTTGTATCCAAATATTCATTGGGAACCAATAACTCTATTGTCCGATTCGCACCGCTTTCTTTCTTTAAATATCCCTTTTTTACTAATTGTTTAATATGAAAATGAATGGTAGCAGGAGAATGTAGATTAGCTACTTTCCCAATTTCTCTTACGGTTGGTGGATAACCGTTTTTCGCAATTAATTTTTTGATGATTTGTAAAATATCTGTCTGGCGATCTGTCAATTTTTCCATTTCTATCCCTTCCTTTTCTTAATCTTAGCATGGAGCTTGACAAATGTCAAACATAAATTCGATTGAAAGCCAAAAAGTTCATTGACAGAAACGTTTGTTCGATATTATAATAAAAATACAAAAGGAGGAGATAGAAATGATGAACATGAGTAAAAAAACAATTTTAAGAACGGCAGGAGGCGTTATCCTTATTTATATTGTCGCCGTTTTCTTGAGCCTTGTCGTATGCGATCGTGTAAGTGAATTAGAAAGCAGAGAGGATATGAAATTACAAAATGGGAGTATAGTTCTAAATATAAAATAAGATAGGTGGAAAAGGGACTTTCATGCTATAATAGAAAAAGAAAGAGTGGTTTAGATGAAAAAAATAATCTTAGTAGATGGAAACAATTTATTATTCCGTAGCTATTACGCTACTAGTTATAGTGGAGTCATTATGCGGAACTCGAAAGGGTTCCCCACCAACGCCTTATATGGTTTTATTAATATGATGAATAAGATCATCGAAGAAGAAAAACCAAGCTATATTATGGTAGCGTTTGATAAAGGGAAAACCTTTCGGCATGAAAAGTATCAAGACTATAAAGCAGGAAGAAAAGAAATGCCGGATGATTTAAGACTACAATTTCCAGAAGCCAAAGAAGTCCTAGATACCTTAGGTATCAAACACTTTGAAACCGATCGATACGAAGCAGATGATATCATTGGAACATTAGCGAAAGAAGTGGATGAAGAAGATGAATTTATCGCTACGATTATTTCAAGTGATAAAGACCTTCTTCAATTAATTAGTAAAGAAGTCGATGTGAAACTATTAAAAACCAAAGGCTTTATTCGTTTTGATGAGAAGACGTTCGAAGAGACTTATGGGGTTGAACCCATTCATATGATCGATTTAAAAGCTTTAATGGGCGATGCCTCCGATCATATTCCAGGAGTGAAAGGAATAGGAGAGAAGACTGCGATTTCTCTTTTGTCCAAATACAAAAGTTTGGACAATTTATACGATCATATTGATGAAATTAGTGGAAAAACCAAGGAAAAATTGTTAGCAGACAAAGATTCTGCTTATATGAGTTATGACCTTGCAACCATCTATCGAGAAGTTCCGATTCCTTTTACCTTAGAAGATTGTAAATATTTAAAAGGTTCCCAAGAAGCCTTTCGCAAAAAGTTAGAAGAGTTTGAATTTAAATCTATTTTAAAGAAATTGGATGAGAAAAAAGAAGAGAGTGGAGCAGAAGAAGAGCAAGAAGTCAAAAAGAAAGAAAAAAATACCTATCCAACCGTTTCTTATGAAAAGTTTGATCAAACAAAGCCCTATGCTTTTTATATTGAAATGGATGGTTATAACTATAGCCGCTCTCCTATTTTAAAAGTATCGTTTACCAATGAAAGTGGTAGTATGACACTTTCTCAAGAGCAATTATTATCTCATCGTGAAATTTTTGAAAATGACACTTTAAAATATACGTATGATGTAAAAAAAAGTTTGATTATGTTAAAAGCTTTAGGGATTTCTCTTACTAATTGTACTTATGATGCGATGATTGCCGCTTATTTATTAGATTATAAATTAAATGATGATATTACCTTATTAATGAATCAATTAGACTATGATATTTCAAGCTATGAAGATACTTATGGAACAGAAAAAAGAAGAAAAAAAGTAGCAGAAGAAGTAACAGAAGAACAAATCAAACAAAAAAGTGAATTCATCTATGAGACAAGAGAAAAACTTTTAAAAGAAATTGAAGACTATAAAGAAACAGATCTCTTCGAAAAAGTAGAAATGCCTCTTGCCTTTGTGTTAGCAGATATGGAGTTAACGGGAATTCGAGTGGATCACAATTATCTTGAAAACTTAAAAACCGAATTGGAAGAGAAAATGAAAGAAATGGAGCAATCAATTTATCAAGAAGCGGGCGTTACCTTTAATATTATGTCTCCCAAACAATTAGGGAAAGTTTTATTTACGAAATTAAATCTTCCTTATCCGAAAAAGAGGAAGAAAGATGATACGAGTTATTCGACAAGTAAAGAGATCTTAGATAAGATTAGTGCTTTCCATCCTATCGTAGATAAAATTTTAGAATACCGTAATTTAGCAAAACTTTATGCCAATTATGCTGTTGGATTACTAGAAGAAATCAGAGAAGATGGAAAGATTCATACCATTTTTAATCAATGTTTAACCCGAACAGGTAGACTATCTAGTAGTAAGCCAAATTTACAAAATATTCCCATTCGCAGTGATTATTCAAGATTAGTGCGAAAAGCTTTTATTCCAGAAGAGAATGCCGTTTTAATGAGTTCCGATTATAGTCAGGTAGAGCTTCGTGTTTTTGCACATATGTCAGGAGCCAAGAATCTACAAGAGGCTTTTAAAGAAGATAAAGACATCCATGCCCAAACTGCTTCAGATATCTTTCATGTTCCTCTAGATCAAGTCGATAAAAAGATGAGAAGAACGGCAAAAGCAGTCAATTTTGGTATCCTTTATGGAATCAGTAGTTTTGGGCTTTCCGAAGATTTGAATATCGATGTAGGTAGTGCCAAAGCTTTTCTTGATAATTATTTAAAAACCTATCCTGGTATCAAAGAGTATATGGATGATGAAAAAAGAGAAGCTTATCAAAAAGGTTATGTTACTACAATTATGAATCGAAGAAGAAAAATTGACGAATTAAAAAGTAAAAATTATATGGTACGTAGTAGTGGCGAAAGAATGGCTCTTAATACACCCATTCAAGGAAGTGCTGCTGATATTTTGAAGAAAGCTATGGTTGATTTATATCAAGCGATGAAAGAGAAAAAATTAAAAAGCAAAATATTAATTCAAGTACATGATGAACTCGTTTTAAATGTTTATCAAGGGGAATTAGAAGAAATGAAATCCTTAGTCAAAGAAAAGATGGAACATGTTGTCAAACTTTCCGTTCCCTTAAAAGTCGATATTGAAGCCGGAAAAAATTGGTATGAAGCCAAGTAGGGGGAAGTCATATGCCAGAGAAACCAGAAGTTATTACTGTTTGTAAAACCTTAGAAAAAAGGATTTTAGGGAAAACCATTGTGGATTGTAAAGTCTATTGGGATAATGTTGTTGTAGGAGATAAAAGCGACTTTATCAAAAAAATCAAAGGACAAACAATCGAGGCAATGACTACAAGAGGAAAATGGTTGGTGTTCTTTCTTAGGAAAGATGCTCTTTTAATTCATTTAAGAATGGAAGGAAGATTTTATTTTCGAAAAAAAGGTGAAGAGCGATCGAAACATGAGCATGTTGTTTTTACTTTTGAAGATGGAGAGGAAATGCGTTTTCATGATGTAAGAAAGTTTGGGCGTATGTTATTATTGCCAAAGAGGGAAGTTTTCTCTTTAAAACCGTTGAAAGACTTAGGCTATGAATTTGATGATCCTAGTTTAACTCCAGAATACCTATTAGAAAAATGGAAGAAAAAACGGTTACCCATTAAGACCGTATTGCTCGATCAAAGTATTATTGCAGGAATTGGCAATATCTATGATGATGAAATCCTTTTTTGGAGTCATATTAACCCCTTTCAAACAGCAAATACCCTAACTAAGGAAGATGCCTCTAACATTATTAAAAACACGAAAGAAGTACTTCAAAAAGCAATTCAAAAGGGTGGAACAACGATTAAAAGCTTTGAGTCTAGTGAAGGAGTTCACGGCCTATTTCAAAATGAGTTAGCCGTGCATGGAAAGAAAAAGGAAGTTTGTCCTATCTGTGGAAGTCCCATTGAAGTTACAAGAATCGGGGGAAGAGGTACGTATTATTGCCCAAAATGTCAAAAAGCAAAAGTAGAAGTCCTCTGATTCTCTTTTTTTGAGTGAAATTTCCTATACAAACAAGAAATTATGTAGTATAATAGTAACGGTTCGAAAAGGAGTGTGCAGTAAATGAAAAAAACAAAAATTATTTGTAGTATTGGACCATCGAGTGCCAGTGTTGATGTTATGGAACAGATGGTTTTGAAAGGAATGAATACGGCTCGTTGTAATTTCTCTCATGCTACAGAAGAAGAAAAAATAAACTTAGTAGCTGCTGTCAAGGAAGTTCGCAAAAGAACAGGACATAATGTAGCTATTTTGTATGATACGAAAGGTCCAGAATTTCGTAATGGAATGCTAGAAAATGATCAAATCAACTTAGTAGAAGGAAAGACCATTCGGGTTGTTAAAGAGAATGTGCTTGGAAATGAAGAAAGGTTCAGTGTTAATCATCCTGAAGCTTTGGATAGTTTATCGGTTGGTAATACCATTTTGCTTGAAAATGGCTTAATGAGTATGGAAGTCATTAGTAAAGAAAACGATGGTGTTACTTGTCGTATCGTAAATGGTGGTGTATTAGGAAACAAAAAGAGCCTTAGTGTACCTGGTGTTCATATCAATATGCCATATATTAGTGAACAAGATCGAAAAGATATTATCTATGCTTGTGAACATGAAGGTGATATTCTTGCTATTTCTTTCGTGTCTTGCAAAGAAGATGTCCTTGCCGTAAGAGAGATCTTAAAAGAACATGGAAAAGAGGAAATGCCAATTATTTGTAAGATTGAAAATCAATTGGGCGTAGATAATCTTGAAGAAATTCTAGAAGTATCAGAGGGTATCATGGTTGCACGTGGTGATCTTGGAACCGAAACTTGTATGGAAACCTTACCTCTTGTTCAAAAAGACATGATTAAGAAAGCAAGAGCTCAAGGAAAAATTGCCGTTGTTGCTACCGAAATGCTAGAATCTATGAAGAAAAATTCTCGTCCAACCAGAGCAGAAATAAGTGATGTAGCCAATGCTGTCTTAGATGGAGCGGATGCTGTCATGTTATCGGGAGAATCTACGGTAGGAAAATATCCGATCGAAACAGTAGAATATATGGCTAAAATCTGTGAGGTGACAGAACGACACGCTTCTTATCAAGGTAAATTCAGTTATACACAGCGAGTTGGAATTACCCAAACGATTGCTAACTGTGTCGTAGAAAGTGCTTCTATGCTTCATGCCAAATTAATTGTAGCTTCTACCGTAAGTGGATTTACCGCTCGTAAGATTAGTAACTTAAAACCAGATTGTTTGATTGTTGCAGCTTGTCCGAATGAAGAAGTCGCTCGGCGTCTTGCCTTAAACTGGGGTGTTTATCCAGTTCTTGTGCCAATGCTTGAAACAACCGATGAAGTCATTCAGGCAAGTATTGAAGCAGCAAAAAAATTCATGCCACTTAACAAAGGTGATATCATCGTAATTACCGGTGGCCTTCCAAATACTGGAGTACGTAAATCAACCAATATCATGAAAATTGAAGAAATCTAGAAAGAAAAAATTTCTAGATTTTTTTGTTTATCCTTGTCCTTCAAACTTGATGAGTAATAGTTCTTTTAAAATAAAGGAAACAATGCTAAAATAGGGTAGATACAAAAGAAGGTGCAGTATGAAAGAAAAAAGAATCGTCATTAAAACCGTTGAAGATATCACAGCTTTTTATAAAACATTACCGAAACTGATTCGATTCCATTCGAAAGAAAGATTAATATTAAACGTTTCTAATCAAATTGATCAAAAAAGAAAATTAGAGTTAGAAAGGGTAGAGACAGCTTTCAATATAAAAAAGAACGGTTAGGTTATGTTTACGACCAAACTTGTTTGCTTTTAGATGAGTATTGTCAGGAAGAAAATCCCTGTCAGTTTCACAATTCCTGCTGCATAGCACAAACCAAATACTGTAATAAGATTAAAAAAATGGATGTTGTGGAAATTGTAAAAACTTAAAGAATGAAGCTTGTAGTATTGTAAGTTTGGGCTGTAAATTGTTTTTTTTGCAGCTATATAAGAAAACAAGGAAAAGGAAGAAAATTGAATGATTTTCCTATCTCGCGGTATTTTCTTACTTGGAAGCAAAAAAAAGCTAGCACCCTATCTTCTTTTCAAAACAAAAGAAAAAAGTTTAGAAATACTTGAAAAAAACAGTATTCTTTCTTTCCTTCTTTTAACTACAAGCGATATGCACCGTTATTAAAAAGCCTTATTCCAAAGAACAAGACTTTTTTGTTTTATTCACCTTTTTTCAAAGCCAAGGTATATAAACCAAGACTACTAAGAATTAAGATAAGAGCATAACTCATAGTATTGTTTGTTTCTATTATTCCAGTATTTGGAGGTAAAATCTCACTGTCATATCCCTCCGTTGATCCCGTGCCTGGTTCATCCTCAGGGATAACTGGTGCATAGATATAAACAACGACAATCTTACCATCAATGTATTTTCCAATTTCCTCTCCATTAATTTGAACAAGAGTATAGCCAGAGAAAATTTTCTCTTGGGTTGCATAATCTCTTCCTACCATATCTGTTGTTATAACATCATCTGCTAGTACATTACCATAAATATCAATATATTTGGCAATAACAGTACCTTTTAAAGCAGAATACGTCCATTGTAAGTTTACTTGAAATTCATAGCCTAAATAGCTATTTAAAGTATAAAGACCGTTATTTTTAAATTGAGTATTATTCATGCTCGATGTACTATTCGGAGTTAAAGTCCCAACACTTTCCATAATAGCATTGTCGCCTTTTGTTTCATCTCTCATATATTCCCCAATGGAATATTCTTCTGAATTTTCATTGGTAATAGAGTCTCCTTCAAAACCAAAAGATAAGTTTTTATTGTAGAAAAAGTCATAGCTTAAAGCGAGAATATCAGGGTTCGTTTCAAAAAGGTAAGGAGACCCTGTTTCTTGCCCTTGACTAGCAAAAAAGTTATCTAAGGCTTCTTCACTCAAATCTACAAGACGAGTAGCCAACGTTCCATATTGTTCATTATAATAATCGACAAGGTATTCTTCTACTGATTGATAATTTTTTCCAGTATTTCTATTGATCTGCCAAAGAATATCCTCTATCGTATCCGATTCTGTAATTGTAAATATTTTAGCCGCTTTATACGCATCATTTATTGTTAAGAATGGATCATTTTCTCCTAATATTTCTCGAATAATTCCATCTGGAAATTGATCAAGTCTAGTATAGTTTGTATGGTACTTTGCATTATAGAAATCCAGTAAATATTGGGTATAATCGACAAATCCATTTTGATAACCTTGTGCTCTTAAAGCAGCATCAATGGCTTCATCCGTAATCGAAGTGTTACTTGCCTTCGGCATTAAAGCCTTTAAAGCCGTATTATAAGTTCTATAAAAATGATAATTTTCCTTTACGGTTTCCCCATTAAATAATGGCGTTTCTTCGATCGAACTAGGCTCTTCTTCTGATAACTTATCATACACAATATCTTCTTTTGGGAAAATTTCAAAAGAAGTTTCATCATAGTTATAAGTGTATTTTGATAAATTATTAATCACAAAATGAATTGTGAGTCCATCTCCAGGTTGAAAGGTATTGTTCATTTCGAAATTTTCTTCGTTTTCACCATAAATTGCTTTTGTAATTTCTTCAAAAACATCAGGAGCTAAAACAACAGTATCTAACTCATAATCCTCTGGTATTGTAATGGTTACCGTTACTTCACCCTCAAACCAATAAGGACCAATATCAATTCCACTAAGATCATAGTCGATAATAAGCCCATCACTTGTTACTTTTCTTTCTGGTTGTACTGCTTCCCATCTTGATGCATCTTCTGTTTCTTTTGCAGCTAAGCCTACTTCTTCTGTTTGAGCATATACATTTCCGGTCATCAAGCCAAAGCTAAAAACAGCAAGAAATAGTCCTAGAAATAATTTTTTCTTCATCTTTTCTCCTCCTATCATTTTCACTGCCAAAACAGTTTAAATCAAAGAAGGCTATCCTTAGCAACCGAACCCCTCATCAATTAATAAAAAATAGCATTCCTCTTGATTTGACTTACTATACTATCGGGATTTTAAAAATTTGTCAATGAAAAGTACACAATTAGGAAAGAAAAGAAGTAATAGCAAATTCTTTTTTGTACTAACACAGAAATTTTTACAAATAAAAAAAATAAGTATATAATATTTATAGAAAGCAATGGAATAGGGGAGGGAACCTATGAAATTAGAAGTGGCCAAAAGTAACTTTATTAATTATTGTGAATATGAGAAAGGGTTATCAAACAATACACAAAAGTCTTATCATTATGAATTAAAAGATTATTTAAATTTTTTAATTCAAAAAAGGAAGAAAACCGATACAACAGAGATTATTCAAGAAGATATTGAAGCTTATCTCAAAGATTGTTATCAAAGAAATGAAGATAGTAAGACAGTCGCTCACAAACTAACGACCTTGAATAATTTTCACCAATATTTAGAAAAAGAAGAAGGAGAAAAAAATAATCCCACAGAATTTATCGATCGTCCGAAGATCAAAAAGACACTTCCCCATTGTTTAAATGAAAAAGAATTAAATAATCTTTTAGATATTCCCCTTCATACACCATTTGACTATCGAAATAAAGCTATGTTAGAATTGATGTATGGAACTGGAGTTCGCGTTTCCGAGTTAATTCAATTATCTGTTTATGATATTGATTTTAATAATGCTATTTTGCGAGTGAAAGGAAAAGGAAGCAAGGAACGATTGGTACCGGTGGGAGAATATGCTCTTAGTGCTTTAAAACAATATTTAGAGGTTCGTCATCAACTATTAAAAAAGAAGCAGTGTGACGCTCTGTTTCTCAATTCTAGAGGCTCTGCTATATCAAGACAAGGCTTTTTTAAGAATTTGAAGCAGATCTTAAAAGAAAAGGGGTTGAATACGGAAATATCTCCCCATTCTTTACGACATTCATTTGCTACACAACTGTTAGAACATGGAGCAGACTTAAGAAGCATTCAAATTATGCTAGGTCATTCGGATATGGCTACTACTAAAATATATACTCATATTACCAATCAAAAAATTAATCATGATTATTTAGAAAATCATCCAAGAGCAAAAAAGGAGTGATTTCGGATGAGATTTAAACGAATTTTTTTAATAGTATTAGATTCCTTAGGAGTAGGGGAAGCAAAAGATGCAAGTAACTATGGTGATAGTGGTTGTAATACCCTTGGCCATATCAAAGAAAATTATGATTTATTTATTCCCAATCTAGCCAAAATAGGCTTTTTAAACACCTTACATATGGACGATAAGGAAGATGTTGATGCTTATTACACAATTGCAAGACCCAATAATGCCGGAAAAGATAGTTTAGCTGGTCATTATGAAATGATGGGAATTGTTTCTAATATTCCTTTTAAAACTTTTAATGAAAATGGATTCCCTATCGAATTAATTGATGAAATTGAAAAAATTACCGGACGGAGAGTCATTGGAAATAAATGTAGTGATGACGATTCTATTATCGCTGAACTTGGAGAACGTCAATTAAATTATGGTTCTTTAATTGTTTATACTTCCGCAGATTCCGACTTACAAGTGGCAGCACACGAAGATATTATTTCAGCAGAACAACTTTATCAGTATTGTGAAAGAATACGGGAAATAACCAAAAGAGAAGAGTGGCTTGTTGGTAGAGTCATTGCAAAACCTTTCTACGGAACAGTAGGACACTTTAAATTCAATCAGGCCGGAAGAAAAGATTATCCGATCAAACCACCACAAAAAACAATTTTAACAGATTTATCAAACTATTCCTTTAATGTCATCGGAATTGGTAAAATTAATGATATTTTTGCCGAGCAAGGCATTAATAAAGTCTTAAAAGCCTCTTCTAATAAGGAAGCCTTAAATAAACTAACAAATATTATGGAAAAAAAATTTACTGGTCTTTGCATGGTTAACTTATGTGATTTTGATCGTTATGGGCATCAAAGAAATGTCGAAGGCTATGCCAAAGCAATTGAAGAGTTTGATGTAGAAGTTCCAATGATTTTAAATCATTTAGATACAGACGACCTTTTGATTATTACAGCTGACCACGGAAACGATCCTACGTTCCGAGGATGCGATCATACAAGAGAAAATGTTCCTCTTATTCTTTATAGTCGAAACTTTAAAGAACCCAAAAAATTACCCGTTCAATCAACATTAGCCAATATTGGAGCGACAATTGCCGATAATTTTGAAATTGCACCACCAGAAATTGGAACCAGTCTCTTAGAAGAGTTAGAATAAAAAAGAGAAGGGGAGTCTTAACAACTTTTCTTCTCTTTTTCTATACTTTCAAAACTAGAACAAACTGTCTCTTCACAATCTGAGACATCATTACTAGGACAGCCACAATTAGAACTAACTTTTATTTCTTCTAAAGAACAGGCTCCTAAATTTTCATTTTGATATTTACAAGATTCTACATCACACTTAATACTTTGCCTTTTATTCATTTTTTTATCACTCTTCCTCCCCTATTATTTTTACCTAAAATAGGGGAATTATGCATTTCTTCTTACCTTTTTTTGTCCTATACACTCCCCCTATTCCTTTCAATAATATAAAATGGGGTAGGTATCTATCTTTATTTCTTTTATATAATGAATTAGAAAACAAATTATTTATTATTCAATAATCTAGTAAGTTGCATTATTAGATTATGCAAAATCTTTCTTGATCATTCCATAAAATAATGAATCCTAAAGAGTATATTTCATTCTTATTGTAGATTTATTTAATTTGGGAAATATTTATTTTAAGAAAAAAAGCATTAAGAATTATAAAATCAATTTCTAATTATCCAATATTATTTATTTATTATTCATAGAAGAAAAGATTTTATCTTACTTCCCATAATAGAGGTTATGTTAACTAATATAGCAGCAAGAACTAAATTTATTTTCCAACTAAAATATAACATAAATAAGTTATTAAATCAATCAATTATTTCAAAAAAACTACTTATTCATATTTTCAATTTTTATTGCAATATATAACAAAAGAACAAAAATTAAAAAAAGCAAAAAAATAATAATGGACATTCCATAAGAATCTGTAAAAGACTTCAAAGTAGAAGACAAATAATCATTTAAAACAAAAAACATAAAAAACAACACCTCTATCTAAATTTAAAATATCATACTTTAATAAAAAAAAATAGGGTACACTCCCCTACTTTATTTTAATTTACACTATTTTACACCTCACTATTTAAAACTCGAGTTAATTTATCAGAATATATAATCGGACAAAGTTTATTCAAATAAGATGAAACATATTCAAAAGAACATTGCATTAAAGAATTAATAAAAGTTAATGATTCAATTTTTAATTCTTTCAAAATTTTTCTGTATTTTGTTCGACCATTTTTTGATAACCCAGAAAGTCGAGAAATATCTTTCAACAAATACTCAATCATTGCCTTAAAAAGTTTATCGAGAAAATATCATATACGCGAAAATATAATCGATTATATGGT
>ERZ1643249.2983-NODE-2983-length-15272-cov-6.142538_pt1 | contig 15272 bp, 12 predicted proteins | sample MGYA00579263_ERZ1643249 | MGnify/ENA primary metagenome ERZ1643249 (study PRJEB29033, sample SAMEA4952264) | chicken gut metagenome | biome: Broiler Chicken; feature: Gastrointestinal Tract; material: Caecum | place: Ireland | collected 2018 | study: Broiler...
GTGGACTTTTCGTTCAGCTGCAGGCGCAGCATGTCGGCCGCGTTCTTGACCAGGTTCTGGTCAAGGTTGTTGCCCTTGTCGATCGTCAGCGTGAACGCCTTGTCCTGCGTCATGGTCAGTTCCTGCACCACGTCCTGCATTTCGGTCACGTCGCCGTAGCGCTTGAGGCCGCCGTCGCGGTCGTAATCGACCTCCTCCACCGTGATCGGCGTGTATACCTTGAGGGTTTTCACGCCCGTCAGGTCAAAGGTTTCGGCGGTCTTGCCCTTGATGAAGGATGCACGGGTGAATACTTCTGCAATCTGGTCGGAATATTTGGTTGCAAGATTGATAGCCATAAGTATAATACCTCCTGTTTATACTATTCGTTGAATCATCTGCCCAGCAGTGCCAGCGTCACCGGATCGACGCCCGACGGCTCGCCGTCACTCTGCGCCGGGCCGACGGCGGCGCGGCGGTTTTTCTGGTTCATCTCGAGCGCGGCCAGCTCGTCCTTGAGCTCAAGAATCTCCCACTTGCGGTAGGCCGAGACGAGCGAGCCTTCCTGCTGCGCCCATTCCCATACCTGCGGCGGGATTTCCTCCGGGCGCACATCCGGGTATTCCTCAACGAAGGCCGCATAGATCTGGCCGTTGGGCATGCCGTTTGCCGCGCGGTTGCGGCGAATGTAGGCGTTCTGCTTGGACAGGCCCAGGCTTGCCGCCTGAATCAGCTCGTCCAGCGTCAGCTGGCGCATCTCGCCATCCACCGGCACCGGATAGGTCTGCTGTCCGGCCTGTGCCGCCGGGTCGCCGGGCATCGTCTGTGCGCTCTGCGCCGTATCGGCTGCAAAGGGATCGATAGATGTGGCCGGTGCTGCGGCAGGGGCTGCGCCGGTCTGCTGGTTACTGATCGTTTTCTGTCTGGTTTGCATTTGTATTTGCCTCCTTTTGCTGCTGGCGCTGTACGCGAAGTGCGTGCAGCAGGTCGTTTTTACCGCGCACCTGATAATCGGGCACGTTTTCCAGATATACGAGCGGGTCGGTGATGACGCCGCTTTCGAGCAGGTGGTCGTTAGTCATGGTCTGCATGGTTTCCGACCAGTAGCTGGCCGCACCCACATCCACCTGCAAGCGCAGATCCTGTCCAGCGAGCTGGGAGAAGTCAAAGCTCTGCCGGTAGGGCGTCTCGCCCGGTTCGTCCGCCACTACAAGCGTGCGGATGCCGTAATGTGCGCCCATCAGATCGAGGAAGATGCGCGCCCAGTCCTCGGTGAAGCGGTAAAACTCCATCTTGGTCAGCTCGAGCGGGGCGGCGGTCGCGTTCTGCACGGCAACGATTGCCGAGGTGTTGTCCGGCTTGACCGTGCCGAGCGCGGCTTCGCTCGCGCCCATCAGCTCGGCGGTGTCGTTCATCATCTGCTTGAGCAGCGCGAGCACCTGCGAGGAGATGTCGGGCGCTTTGAACGCGGTGGCAATCGCTTCGTTCGGGTTGCCGCGCATGCCGACCGCCTTGCCCACATCGTTCGACCAGCCGTTTGGGAAGCGGGTCATGTCGTAGATGATCTTGGGGAAGGCCACCTGCTTGATGCACTGCACATACATCGAGTACAGCTTGTTGATGGCGATCTGGTTGGGGATGGCCTCGGTCAGCGGGCTTTCGCCGTGGCACGAGCCGCGCACACGGTTCCAGCACAGGTGCGTGACCGGGTAATAGCGATAGGGCAGCTCCTTTTCGCGCATGACGGTTGCGGTGCGCGTGGTTTTGGTAAACGCAATCCCGTTTTCCGTCCTGCGCATGTGCAGCAGCACGGTCACACGGTCGTTTTCGCCGTTCAAGCGATAGCGCAGATAGTCCTCGGTGTCATCCGGTACGATGGCTTCCGCCTCGGTGGCGGACAGACCGTTTTCGCGTGCTTCCTTGCGCACCTCGTCCACGTCGCGGCGCATCGCAAGAATCAGATACGGCTGGCGCTGCACCTCGTCGGACGCGGGGTTGCCGAAGCAGATGTTGGTCGAGTCGATCAGCTCGGCCACGATATCGCCTTTGACTGCCTGCCCGGTTTCGAGTGCAGGGTCGAAGTGCATATAAAAGCAGGCGTCGCCGTCTACGCAGGCGTTTTTGAGCAGCGGGCGGCCGAGGGCTTTCACACCCGAGCGTTCGATCGCGGACGCGAACGCACGCTCGAGCACGCGGGCGGTTTTGCGGCCGTCGCCATCCATGTCGAACGGCTGGGCGCGTACCGCCACATCGTCCGAGACCAGCATGGACACGAACAGGTTGACGCAGCGGCGCAGCACGTTGAAGATCAGCGGGTCGAGCGACTGCACGCGCAGCCCTTCCCATTGTCTGCCGAGGTAAAACGCCTCGTTGCGGCGCACGCGGTCGTATAGGCCGATCGAGCGCTTGTAGTCGCGGTCGCGCTCATATTTGCGCCAGATGGCGGTGGGGGACGGATCAAATTTCATCGGTCATGTCCTCCCGTCCGTAAGCCATCAGCGCAGCCAGATCGCGGCTGAGCGCGTCATCTGCGGCTGCGGCGGGGTCGTCCTCGTGTTTCGGGGGACGCTGCGGCAGCCGCAGCCCGCCGGACACGACCGCGCCGGTCAGCACCAGCAGGGCCGCGCCGATGCAGTAAAGTAAAATGGTCATTGAGTTCCTCCTTTTCAGTACGCGAGAAATTCCCCGACTTCACAGTCATATGCCGTGGGATTAACGGGTGCGGGCGGTTCGTACACCGTCGCGGCATAGCCGCGCAGCGCGTCGGGCGCGTGGGTCAGCTCGTGCGGTGTGTTTGCCACGTCGGACGGATTGCGCGTGTCGTGCTGCAAAGCGGGCAGCGTGCGGATCAGGTTGCGGCAGGTGTCGAAGATGGTCAGGCGCGGGCGCGGCTGACCTTGCTCGTCCTTGCGCGGGGCGAGCAGCTCATGCAGCGCCAGCCAACCGGCAACACGCTCGTTGCAGCTTTTGTCAAAATCCAGCCCGCAGTCCGCGAACAGCTCCACCGCGCTTCTGCCGGTCTCCTGCCGCCGGTTCCACAAGTCGGGCGGGGCAAGCCGACAGTCGATGTGTTCGCCGGACAGCTCGCAGGCAAGGATGGCCGCCGCCGCTTCTGAGATAATCAAACCGGACTGATATAACTCTCTGTATACTGTGCTGTACCCGTCCGGGCTTTGCGCAATCCACAGCGCCGCCAGCATATCCAGACCGTAGTCGATGGTCAGATACCGCCGCCACTCTCGCGGAATGGGATACGGCTTGACAACATGCAGATCGGGGCTGAACTCGCTGAAGTACCGGCCTTCGTCCAGTTCCCACACACCGTCGAGCAGCGCGCGCCGGTCGCGTGCGGAGAGCAGCCGCAGACGTTTTTCGTAGCCAGCGTCCGCGCGGTGCAGGAAGGGGTTGTCCACTAGCCGCGCGGGCAGGAACAGCCGTGAGCCGCCGTCAAACTCGGTTTCGGTGTCGGGCGGCATCGGGTCGATGTAACGCGATTTGACCCATTGGTGCCCCACGCCGCCCGGGTTGGTCGTTGATTTGACCTGCTTGGGATAGCCGTTTGCCCCGCGCACGCGCGAGATCAGATAGGTGAACTGGCTTTCGGTGAAGTGGGTCAGCTCGTCGAAGCGCAAAACGTCGTATTCCGCAGACTGGTATTTGGTCACGTCGCTTTCCGCGTCGCAGTAGCCGAACTCGAGCGTCGAGCCGTTTGCAAACTGCCACAGATGGTCGCTGACCTTATAGGACGCGATCACCTGCGGGAACAGCCGCAGCGAGGCAGGCACGAGTGAGCGTTCCAGCTCTGGCATGGTGCGCCGCAGCATGAGCTGCCGGGAGCCGGGGTAGCTTACGGCAAAACGCAGCGCGTCGAGCAGTTGCCCGTGGCTTTTGCCGCCGCCTGCTGCACCGCCGAACAGCGTTTCAAACGCGCCCGACTGTACGAATGCCGCCTGCCGGGGGGTTATTTCGTATTCGATCGTGCGTCTACGATCCGGAACACGATTTCGACCGGCGCAGTCTCGTGTTCCGCGCCGTCCAGCATCGCCCCTTTGCCGACTGTCCGGTCGAGGATCTCCTTGATCGCGCTCAGGCGGCTGTTGGCCGGTGCGTCGGCATCCCCGGCGATCTCGTAGAGCATCTCGACGAGTCTCCCGGGGTCGTCTGAACTTCGCAAGATGGCATCAACTCCTTCTGGGTTGGATTTGCTTGTTTTCCCGTGTGTCAAAGAATAGCCGAGAACCGGGAAAATAACAAGAACAAATGTTTGATCTTTTCGGCTCTTGCAATTTGTTGTCCGCTGCGGTATCCTGAATAGGAAATGGAAAAATACAGGGGGAAAAAGAAACATGCAAAAGATCAAACTGATCGCGCTCGATCTGGATGGAACGGCGCTCACGCCGAGCAATACGGTGTCTGCGGCGACGATCGATGCTGTGCATCGTGCGCGTGAGGCGGGAGTGCATGTCGTGATATCGACCGGACGCATCTGCGGGGAGGCAAGTGATTTTGCCGTGGAGCTGAAAACGGATGATCTGATGGTGACCTCAGGCGGCGCATCGATTTCGCGTGTATCGACCGGGCGGTGCATGATGCGGATGTCCATGCCGTGGGAGCCTGCCGTGCGCGCGGCGGCCGCGGTGGAGCGCATCGGGCTGATGGTGATGGTTTACGTCGGAGAGACGCTGCTCATCACACCTTATGACGAAATGGAATTTGGAAAATATAAATCCAACGAGGGCTATCTCGCGGCCAAGCGGGTGGTTCCTTCGATTGCGGAGTTTATCGCGGATGGACATGTGTCGGTGGATAAGATTTTCGCCCGCAGCAAAGATCCAGTCACCCTGAAAATGGTGCGCGACCAGATCCGGCAGATCCCGGGCGTGCGCGTGATGAGCTCGGCGGCGGATAATATTGAAGTGGTCACGCCAGCGGCGGACAAGGGGACGGCGCTGGGTATGCTGTGCCGGGAGCTGGGCACCGACCTGTCGCACGCAGCGGCGATCGGGGACAGCGAAAACGATCTGGAAATGCTACGTGCGGTCGAGCTGCCGATCGCCATGGGCAATGCCAGTGATGCGGTCAAGGCGATCTGCAAGCGGCAGACGCTGACCAATGCGGAGGACGGCGTGGCCGCCGCGATCGACCGGATTCTGGCGGAGAACGGATGAAGGAGCGAAACACAGCATTTTTGCGGAAAATGGTGGTATCCGGCGCGCAGATATGCTATAATAATTTCGTATGTAATATTTGCCCCATCAAAAGGAGACATATCACATGAGTTTATGGTTTGCTATTTTGCAGGGTCTGGTGCAGGGCCTGACCGAGTTTCTGCCTGTGTCCTCGTCCGGCCATCTGGTGCTGGTCCAGACCCTATTCGGCGACGGCGTGGAAACCAATTACATGCTGTTTAACGTACTGCTGCACTTTGGTACGCTGCTGAGCGTCATTGTGGCCTTCTGGAAGGACATCAAGGAGCTGTTTGTGGAGTTCTTCGGCTGGATTCGTGACGGCTTCAAGATCAACGGCCATCCGTATCGCCGGTTTATCGTCATGCTGCTGCTGACCATTGTGCCGATGTTTGCGATTCTGCCGGTTAAAAGCACGCTTGAGAATGCATTTTCCTCTCCGCTGCTGGTTGGCCTGCTGCTGCTGGTGACGGCGGCCATCCTGTACCTGTCGGAGAAAGCGCCGAAAAAGCACAAGACCGAGGAAAACGCCACTTGGCTGGATGCGCTGATCGTCGGCATCGGCCAGTGCTTTGCCGTGCTGCCCGGCCTGTCCCGTTCGGGCACCACCATCTGCACCGGTCTGTTCCGCGGCTTTTCGCGTGATTTTGCCGTGCGTTTCGCGTTCATCATGTCCCTGCCGGTCATTCTGGGCGCGAATATCCTTGAACTGGTCGATGTATTCAAGGACCCGGCGGCAGCCATGGGCGAAGTATCCATCGCCTGCTATCTGGTGAGTATTTTGGCGGCGATGCTGTCCGGCCTTGCGGCGATCCGCATGGTGCGCTTTGTTTCCAAGCGCGGCAACTTCCGTCCGTTCGTGGTGTACTGCACCCTGATCGGCACCATCACCATCGTGGTGAGCCTGATAAAAATGATATAATGCCGTCTGCGGGCGCAACTGCCGCAGAGGTTGAGAAAAGTTCCGGATAACGGGACTTTTCTTCGCACTTATCCGAAAAACACCGGCCAATGGCCGGTGTCGTCCGCACGCTATATCGTGCGGGAAAGCAAATAAAGCGAGGGAAAAACACTTTGGCTGCAAAGAAAACGACAACCAAAAAAACTACGTCGCGCGGAAAAGCGGCCGCGCGGCGCGCACCCGAGCCGGAGCCCGTCCTGTCCCGTGCCACATGGGGGGCCATCTGGGGCGTGCTCGGGCTTTTGTGCCTGCTGGCGATCCTGCCGATCGACGGCGTGCTGCTCGATTGGCTGCACCGTGGCATCGGCGCCATGATCGGCAAGGGCAGCTATCTGCTGCCGTTTGCGCTGCTCGCGCTGGCGGGACTGCTGTTTGCGCGGCAAAAAGGGCCGGTGCGGCTGCGCGGTACAAGCATTGCGCTGCTGCCGCTGTTCATCGGCAGCATTATCCATGCGTTTGCCTGCGCAAACGAATATGATTTTTCAATGAAAACGCTTTTCGACCTGCTGACAACCGGCATGGCGGGCAAGTCCGGCGGTTTGCTGGCGGGCGGCCTGTATATCGTGCTGGAGTGGGCGCTGTCCTCGGTCGGGGCGCTGCTGGTTCTGCTGGTGCTGACGGTGACGGCCATTCTGGTTGCCTGCCGGATTACACCGCAGGCGCTGCTGGAGATGTTCCGTCCGCCGGAATATGAGTACGAGGACGAAGAAGAGCGCGAGCGTTATGAAGCGCCGCCCAAGCTGCCCAACGTGCACGAAGCGGTCAGCGCACATGTGCAGCGCCGTGAGGAGCGCCGCGCCGCCCGCCGCAAGGCGGAGATCGACATCCCGATCGACACCGAGCCGCCCGGAGAGGACAAGCCGGGCGCTGACCCGGATGCACCTGTGCGTCATATGCACGGCGGCAAGCCGATGGCGCCGGACGAATACCTGCGCTCCCTGAAAGAGCAAACCACGGACGAGCAGGTGAGCATCCTCGATCTGGTGGAAAACCGCGAGGAGGAGCCGCCGGTCGAGCCGTCGCCCAAGCCGGAAAAGGCTGAAAAGGCCGAAAAGGTGGAAAAGACCGAAAAAATCAGCGAAGACGAGCAGGCGGAGCTGAGCGAGCAGATGGACGAGAACCAGAAGGCGCCCATGCCGGTCTATGACTATCCGCCCATCGACCTGCTGAGCATTGGCAAGCATACGTCGGTCGCCGGTGCGGAAGCCGAGCTCAAGGAGAATTCCGAGTGCCTGATCGACACGCTCGAATCGTTCAATATCGACGCGCAGATCATCGGCATCGTGCGCGGCCCGTCGGTCACGCGGTTTGAGCTGACCATCCCGCGCGGCATCAAGATTTCACGCATCACCGCGCTCGCAGACGATATCGCGCTGTCGCTCGGCGCGGCAAACGTGCGCATCGCGCCCATCCCGGACAAAATCGCGGTCGGTATTGAGGTGCCGAACAAGACGGTTAATACTGTGTTCATCCGCGAGTGCATTTCGTCGCCCGCGTTCACCAACGCGCGCAGCCGCCTGTCCTTTGCCGTGGGCAAGGACATCACCGGCAAGCCGGTCATCGGCGATATCGCCAAAATGCCGCACATGCTGATCGCCGGTACCACCGGTTCTGGTAAATCCGTGTGCATCAACTCGATGCTGATTTCGCTTTTGTACAAGTCCACGCCCGAAGAGGTGCGCCTGATTATGGTGGACCCCAAGATGGTCGAGCTGGGCAACTACAACGGCATCCCGCACCTGCTCATTCCGGTCGTGACCGACCCGAAAAAGGCGGCGGGTGCGCTCAACTGGGCGGTCGGCGAGATGGAGCGCCGCTACAAGCTGTTTGCCGATCATCAGGTGCGCAATCTGGTGGGGTATAACGACCTGATGCGCGCCGAGCGCGCCAAGGCCGAGCAGGAAGAGGGCGGAACACCCGAACAGTATCAGGTGCTGCCGCAGATTGTCATTGTCATCGACGAGCTGGCCGACCTGATGATGGTCGCGGCTAAGGAGGTCGAAACCTCGATCTGCCGTATCGCGCAGAAGGCGCGTGCGGCCGGTATGCATCTGGTGGTTGCCACCCAGCGTCCGTCGGCTGACGTTATCACCGGTATCATGAAGGCTAACATCCCGTCGCGTATCGCGTTTGCGGTAGCCAGCCAGATCGAGTCGCGTATCATTCTGGATACGACCGGCGCGGAAAAGCTGATCGGCAAGGGCGATATGCTGTATGCGCCGCTGGGCGAGGGCAAGCCCACCCGTGTGCAGGGCTGCTTTATTTCGTCCGACGAGATCGAAGCGGTCATCGCGCATATCAAGCAGACAAGCACTGCCGAATATAATGAGGAGATCCTCGAGCATATCGAGCGCCAGGCCGAGCAGGTGGACAGCAAGGGCGGCGGCTCGTCCGGCGACGCGAGCGGCGACGAGGACGAGATGATCGAGGAAGCGATCGACGTCATTATGGACTGCCGACAGGCGTCTACGTCCATGTTGCAGCGTCGGCTCAAGCTGGGCTATGCGCGCGCCGCGCGCATCATCGACCAGATCGAGGAACGCGGCATCATCGGTCCGTCGGAAGGCTCTAAGCCGCGGCAAATCCTGATTACCAGAGACGAGTGGCAGGAAATGAAGCTGCGGCGGCACGATATCCCATAAACGTATAAGAGGAGGAAACCCTATGTCTTTCGAGAAAATCAATATTACAGAGCAGACGTTCAACCCGTTTGAGTTAATCAGCAAGCAGTGGATGCTGATTTCCGCCGGTACGGAGGAAAAGTGGAACACCATGACCGCCAGCTGGGGCGGCGTGGGCGTGATCTGGGGCAAGCCGTCGGTGACTTGCTATATCCGCCACAGCCGTTACACCAAGGAGTTCGTTGATAACTCAGAGTATTTTACCTTGAGCTTTTTACAGGATGGACACCGCGACGCGCTCAACCTGCTGGGCACCAAGTCCGGCCGCGATATGGATAAGATGCACGACAGCGGCCTGACGCCGGTGATGGTGGAGGGCCAGCCGTCCTTTGCCGAGGCGGAGCTGGTGCTCGTCTGCCGCAAGCGCTGCAAGAGCGAAATCGCGCCCGAGGACATTCTCCAGCAGGAGACGCTCGATAAGTGGTACGGCGATCAGGACTACCACACCATGTATATCGGGGAAATTGTCGCAGCGTATCGAGCGGAAAAATAAAAAACGTCACAGATTGTTCACCAAACCGACAAGCCTTCGGGCCTATACTGGAAACAGACAACTGCGGACTTGTCCGCGCTTGTCCGATTCAGCCCGAAACTGGAGGGAATAACAGTGAAAAAAAGAATATGCAGCCTGCTGCTCACGGCGGCGCTCATGCTTGGTATGCTGCCGAGCGCGTTTGCAGGCTTTGAAAACTTTGCCGCGCAGGCGACGTATACGCCGGGCCAGTTCACCGATGTAAAGGATGATGCCTGGTATGTAGATAACGTGCGCGTGGCCTATGAATACGGCCTGATTAACGGCCAGTCGGCCACCCGCTTTGCGCCGGACAGCTCGCTGACCGTGGCCGAAGCGATCAAGATGGCAGCCTGCCTGCACAGCATTTATTACACCGGCAGCGCGGAGTTTGCCACCTCCCAGCCGTGGTACAGCACCTATGTGGACTATGCACTGCAAAACGGCATTCTCAGTGCTGCGCGTTCGGACTATACGCAGCCGGCGTCGCGTGCGGTGTTTGCATCCGTGCTGGCGGCGGCGCTGCCGGCTGATGCCCTGACCGCCATCAATTCGATTGCGGACGGCGCGATTCCGGATGTATCGACTTCCGCGTCCTATGCGGATGCGGTCTATCTGCTGTATCGTGCCGGCGTGCTGACCGGCTCGGACAGCGCGGGCCGTTTCTTGCCAACCAGCACGATCAAGCGCTGTGAGGCTGCCGCCATCCTCACCCGCATGGCGGACCCGAGCCTGCGGCAAACGTTTTCGCTGACGGTATCGACCAAACTGACCGCGAGTGAGGTTTACACGCGGTGCATGCCCGCCGTGTTCAAGCTCTATTCCTATGATGCGCGCGGCAACGTGCTTAGCATGGGCAGCGGCGTGCTGATCAGCGCGAACGGCGACGCGGTCACCTGCGGCCATATTGCCAACGGGGTGCAGCGTCTGGTCGCGGAAATGATAGACGGCACCAAGCGCGAGGTCAGCATTTACGACATCAACACGACGGCGGATATTTCGCACATTCGTGTCGTGGGTAGCGGCCTGCCGTATCTGGAAACCTCGAACGATGTGCAGATAGGGGATAGCGTGTATGCGCTTGGATATCCGGGCGGCGGCAGCGCAAAGGTGACCGCCGGCACGGTGACCAACCCGCAAAATCAGGATTACCTGACGACGCTGATTGAGAGCACCGCTTCGGTCATCAGCGGCAATTCGGGCGGCGCGCTGGTGGACGCGCAAGGCCGTCTGATCGGCATTACGGTCAGCAGCCGTGGCAGCGGCAGCCCCTCGTATTCGGTGCCGATTTCGGTTTTGGAGACGCTCGAGGGAAGCGCGGCGGTCAGCCCTGCGGTTTATACCAGCACGCACCAGCCGGATGCCTCCAACTGCTATGCCAAGCTGTACCCGGTGCCGGATTTCGGCGCCATTACCGGCGTGCCGCTGCTGGGCAGTGTCAAGGATCGCGGCACGACGTATTTCTATTACCGTTTGTCTGACCTCAACGGGGACGGCACGCGGCAGCTGCTGCAATACTATGCCGCGCTCAACGGCAACACATTTTATCAGTTCTCGGACGGTGTGTTCACCTCGTCGGCAGGGTATTTGCTGTCCGTGAAAATGGTTGAAACCACATATCAAGGGGTGGAAGCGCTGGGTGTCTGCGTTTCCGGCATCTCCTCGCAACCGATCGGCGGCCTGGCACAGGCTGCCGATCTTTCTTTTGCAGGGATTTGTGCATCCTGCCGCTTTTCATGCATGCATCCTGGCATTTCGTTTGATTTCACAAAAAGTGTGCTAAAAGTGCTATATATGCTAAATTTTTAAATTTTTTTGTTGAATAATGCGAAATAAATGATAAAGTAAACAAGTACAATCCCCTGATTTTTGCGGAAATGGCAATAGAATCCATCGTTTTGCACAAGAAGAGAAGAGCAAATCGGTGAATTTCTACAATGGAACACAAAGCATCCGGCATGCTATAATAATCTTGCGTGATTGAAGTGTGTTTAAAGAGAGCACCAAACGAAATGGAGGAAAGACCCAAATGAAGAAGTACGTTTACATGTTCCCGGAAGGCAACGGAAAAATGCGTGAGCTGCTCGGCGGCAAGGGCGCGAATCTGGCCGAAATGACCGGACTCGGCATGCCCGTACCGCAGGGCTTTACCATCACCACCGAGGCCTGCACCCGGTATTATGAGGACGGCAAGACGATCTATCCGGACATTCAGGATCAGATCCTTGAGTACCTCGATAAATTGGAAAAGGTCACTGGAAAGACGCTGGGCGATCCGGAAAAGCCGCTTTTGGTTTCGGTTCGTTCGGGCGCGCGCGCTTCCATGCCCGGCATGATGGACACCATCCTCAACCTCGGCATGAATGACGAGATCTGCGACGCAGTCGCAAAACTGACGAATAATCCGCGCTTTGCGCGTGACTCTTACCGCCGTTTCATCCAGATGTTCTCGGACGTCGTTATGGAGCTGCCCAAGTCCACCTTCGAGACCTTCATCGATCAGGTCAAGGACAAGAAGGGCGTCAAGATGGATAACGAGCTGGACGCAGACGATATGAGCGAGCTGATCGTTCTGTTCAAGGATCACTACAAGAAGTCCCTCGGCGAGGACTTCCCGCAGGACCCCAAGAAGCAGCTGATGGAAGCGGTTCGCGCGGTATTCCGCTCGTGGGACAACCCGCGCGCCAACACCTACCGCCGCATGAACGATATCCCGCACTCCTGGGGTACCGCAGTTAACGTGCAGTCCATGGTATTCGGCAACATGGGCGACACCTCCGGCACGGGCGTTGCGTTCACCCGCAACCCGGCAACCGGTGAAAAGAAGCTGTACGGCGAATTCCTGATGAATGCACAGGGCGAGGACGTTGTGGCCGGTATCCGTACCCCGCAGCCGATCTCTGCACTGGCGGACACCATGCCCGAAGTTTATCAGCAGTTTGTGGATATTTCCTCCCGCCTCGAGCAGCACTATGGCGACATGCAGGATATGGAGTTCACCATTGAAAACGGCAAGCTCTATATGCTCCAGACCCGTAACGGCAAGCGCACCGCGCAGGCTGCCCTCAAGATTGCGGTTGACCTCGTGGACGAGGGCGTCTGCACCAAGGAGCAGGCCATCATGAAGGTTGAGCCCAAGCAACTCGACGCGCTGCTGCATCCGACGTTTGTTCCGGCGGCTCTCAAGGCAGCTACCCCGATCACCACCGGCCTGCCGGCGTCTCCCGGCGCTGCCTGTGGCGCGGTATACTTCACCGCAGAAGAAGCCGCAGCGGCCCATAAGACCGGCGCGAAGGTCGTTCTGGTGCGTCAGGAGACCTCCCCGGAGGATATCGACGGCATGGCGGTTTCCGAAGGCATCATGACTGCTCGCGGCGGCATGACCTCGCACGCAGCGGTTGTTGCGCGCGGCATGGGCACCTGCTGTGTAGCCGGTGTCAACGGCATCAAGGTTTCCGAAGAAAACAAGACCCTGACCTTTGCCGACGGCACGGTGGTAAAGGAAGGCGAGTTCATCTCGCTCGACGGCTCGACCGGTAACGTTTACCTCGGCAAGATCGAAACGCAGGACGCAGAGCTGACCGGCGATTTCGGCCGCTTCATGGGCTGGGCGGACGAGATCCGCACGCTCAAGGTCCGCACCAACGGCGATACCCCGCGCGATGCAACGCAGGCGCGTAAGTTCGGCGCGGAAGGCATCGGCCTGTGCCGTACCGAGCATATGTTCTTTGATCCCGAGCGCATCAAGGCAGTGCGCGAGATGATTATTTCCGATACCGTGGAGCAGCGCAAGACCGCGCTGGCCAAGATCCTGCCGATGCAGCGCGGCGACTTTGAAGCGATTTACCGCGCAATGGGCGGCCTGCCGGTAACCATCCGTCTGCTCGATCCTCCGCTGCATGAGTTTCTGCCGCAGGAGGATGAGGATATTCAGGAGCTGGCTAATGAGATGGGCATTCCGTTTGACAAGCTCAAGGGTAAGGTTGCCGACCTGCACGAGTTTAACCCGATGCTCGGCACACGCGGCTGCCGTCTGGATGTGCTGTATCCGGAAATCGCTGAGATGCAGACCGAAGCAATCATTTCCGCGGCGATCAACGTCTGGAAGGAAGACGGCCTGAAGATCACCCCGGAGATCATGGTTCCGCTGGTATCCGAAATCAACGAGCTGCGCTTTGTCAAGAAGGTCATCAAGGCCAAGGCCGACGAGCTGATCGAAGCGTCGGGCCTCAAGATGAAATATATGATCGGCACGATGATCGAGACCCCGCGTGCGGCTGTTACCGCAAACGAGATCGCAGAGGAAGCGGAGTTCTTCTCCTTCGGCACCAACGACCTGACCCAGATGACCTACGGCTTCTCGCGTGACGACGTAGGCCGCATTCTGGAGACCTACTTCGAGAAGAAGATTCTCGAGTCCGACCCGTTTGCCCGTCTGGACCAGAACGGCGTTGGCAAGCTGATCCGCTACGCAGTAGCAGAAGGCCGCCGCACCCGTCCGGAAATCAAGCTGGGCATCTGCGGCGAGCACGGCGGCGACCTGTCCTCCGTCGAGTTCTGCCACAATGTCGGCCTGAACTACGTTTCCTGCTCGCCCTTCCGCGTGCCGATTGCCCGCCTTGCAGCGGCACAGGCCCGCGTCAAGGAGCTCGGCAAGGCGTAATCTCCTTTGTAAGAAAAAACAGTCTCTGCTTCGGCAGAGACTGTTTTTGTATGGACAGCGCAAAGGGCCTGCCGCTTGTGTGGCAGGCCCTTTGGCTTTGACGGTCAGAAAAAGTCCCCAGTATCAATCACCATGGTGTCAGAGGACGGCACGCCGCAGGCGCGGAAGTATAGCTCCTCCATTGGGATCCAGCGGTCAACAAAAGCGGCGTAATGCGATCCCTCGCGCGCTTGCAGACGGCGCGCCTGTACCGCGTCCGGGCAGGTCAGAAAAACCTTGCATTGATACGCATCCGCCAGTGCAGGATGGTGGGAGTAGCTGCCCTCTGCTACCGTCAGCGGGGTGGGGGAGAGCGGCGCAGTATCGCGGTACCGTCCCTGCTGACAGGAATAGGCGCGGTAAAGGATGGACTGGCCGGCCGCTGCGGGCGCGAGCGCCTCGTTGCGGAAACGGGACAGGTTTATGTTGCCCGCGGGCCGATCGGTCCAATCGGGCGCGCGCTCGTCAAAGGGGAGATAAAAGTCATCCATGTGCAGCACATTGCAACCGAACAGCTCATGCAGCAGCTGCGCAAGGCTGCTCTTGCCGCTGCCGCACCGGCCGTCGATTGCAAGGACGGCGGGCTTGCCGCCCTGGATCAGCCTGGCGGCAGCAAGCAGAGCAGGAAAATAGCCGGCCAGATCGGCTCGCAGCAGCCGGTAGTGCGGCCGGCAGGCCGCGCGGTACGCTTCGCTGTGATGGACAGGCGGGAAACCTTCCTGTTCCCAGTGATCCAGCCATGCTTGCATATCCGGCAGCTGCAGCGTCTGCAGCACAGCAATGCGGCGGCGCAGGCCGTCTGCTGTGCCATGGTGTTCCTGCATGGTGCGATGCATCAGTTTGGCAAGCAAAGGAGCGGCAAGCGAGGCATCTGCGTGCGGATCAAGGTACAGGCGGCACAGGCCGTTGCCGACCGGCTCGGGCGGATGGACGGTGGAATCCGCGGGCAGGGCTGCCCATTCGCGCAGCAGCGATGCCGTGAGTTCATCCACGTTCTGTGAAAGATGCGCGGGACCGAATTCGCTCTGGTAGGCCAGCTTGCCAAAGTCCTGCGGCTGCATGTCGGGATAGCGTGCGGCATGCTGCTGCACAATGTATTCAAAATTTTCCAAGGGATCACCTCGTTTTGGCAGACGCACAGATAGACCACAGAATATTCTGGTTGTCAGTGGAAAATCTGGGAATTTAAAATAAATCATGAAAAAAGCAGCTTTTCGTACGAAAAGCTGCTTTTTCGGTGGCAGCCGAAGAA
>ERZ1643249.2985-NODE-2985-length-15269-cov-6.314053_pt1 | contig 15269 bp, 14 predicted proteins | sample MGYA00579263_ERZ1643249 | MGnify/ENA primary metagenome ERZ1643249 (study PRJEB29033, sample SAMEA4952264) | chicken gut metagenome | biome: Broiler Chicken; feature: Gastrointestinal Tract; material: Caecum | place: Ireland | collected 2018 | study: Broiler...
ATTACATACCCATCTTTAATTCGATAAAGATATGTATTCATAACTCTGTTCCCTATATTATATATTTTCATATATGTTCTCCTATGTTCTCCGGCAAATTCATACCTATCGCTTTTTACTTCCGTCCACGCTGTAGGTTTGGATTTTCCAGTAAATCCGACTTCTGTGCAATTCTTTTCCGCGCTCTCCCTCCCTGTCTGCCCGACAAATGGAAATTTGCCCAATAAGCAGAGATTATCTTACATATATTTCTTTTCGATTAAATCCAACACTTCTTTAAATTCCGTTTCAGTTAATAATTTGACCCAGCGCCCATAATGTATTTCTTCAAATCCGGCTTCGTACGTTTTCTCTGAATTTGGGCTATCTAATAAAAAGAGTGCTGGCACACTCTCTCCCATTATTCGCTCATATCCTGTTTCGCAAAGTACACCCTTATATACAATTTTCAAACCATCCCGCCCTTTCACCAATTACGATTTGTCTCTTTGCATTTATCATACTACCACAATTCCGAGAGCGTGGAAACAGCCTGTTTTTAGGCCGATTTCCTACCTTTCGGATATACGGGGCGGGCGGTCATTTAGGTGTAGACTTAACCATGTTCCGCGCCTTCCCGGAGGAGGAGGTCGCCCGGGCCATAGAGCTCTCCGGCCTCTCGGCGGTCATTTAGGTGTAGACTTAAAGTAGTTCATCGATGGACAGCACCTTGAAAACAGAATATGGAGGGCACTTGATTTAGGAGCATAATAGTTCCAACCGCTGACACTCTGCAAAATATCAAAAGGCACTGACAGCTTTTGACCAATCACAATCTATGCTGTCAGCACCTCCGCTTTATGCTCTTATTTCTTTATGCCTTAATTATTCATTCTTTTTCTCGTCCGGGCGCAGGATGTACAGCGTCTTCCCTTCCTTGATCGTCTCCAGCACCTGGATATCCCGGATCTGCATTTTATCCGTCTTCAGCGGATTGCGATCCAGAATTACCATATCGGCCAGCTTGCCCGCCTCCAGCGTGCCTTTCCGCTTCTCTTCATGATAAGCATAGGCGCCGTGGACAGTTACGCCTTTGAGCGCCTCATAGACGCCGATACACTGTTCCTGTCCGATGGGTTTCCCGCTTCTCGTAACGCGGTTTACCGCGCACCATACCGTGTGCAGCATATCCGGCTCCACCACCGGAGTATCCTGATGGAAGTTGTAAATCAGCCCCCGTTCCATGGCAGCCCGGGCCGGACTGATATGCGCGCCCCGCACAGAGCCCAGATTTTTCAGATGCACGTCTCCCCAGTACCAGGTATGCGCCACGAATATGGACGGAATCATGCCGAGCTCTTTCATTTCATCCAGCTGGTCGTCTCCCACGGTCTGGCAGTGAATCATGACAGGCCGCAGGGCCCGGATTTTCTCCGGATTTTCAGGGGTCTTTGCGGCAGCTTTTTCAAAGGCTGCCAGATACTGGCCGGAGGCCGCGTCTCCATTGCAGTGGGCCAGGAGCTGATACCCTTTCTCCACAGCCGTCTCCACCCAGCGGTCTGTCTCCTCCTGCGTGTGGGCCGGATAGCCGCAATAAGTCTTTTCCCCCTCATAAGGCTTCCGAAGCCATGCGGAGCGTCCCTGGGGCGAGCCGTCAAGAATGATCTTCGCTCCTCCGATTTTCAGCCTGTTATGGTACTTTTGATAATATTCCGGATACTCTTCAGCTGTCTTTTCCAGATCGTCCGCCAGCACATAAGACACCACATCCAAATGGAACACCTGCTCTTTTGCGCACTCTGCCAGCTTCTGAAAACCGGAGGCATTGGTGGAGCCATCCTGCACCGTGGTGATTCCGTATTTCAGGTAGATCTGCTGCGCCTTTTCCAGCTGCCGCGCGAAATCCGCCTTCACTCTGGAGAACACCGGAATCAGAACTTTCACCATAGCCGGGACTTCCTCAATGTAGCCATTCGGCGTCCCATCTTCCTCCCGGCCGAATTTTCCGCCCTCCGGGTCCGGCGTATCCGCCGTAATCCCGCACTCCCGCAGAAGCACGCTGTTCGCCACACACATATGGCCAGAAGTATGCAGGATGCAGACAGGAATGGTGTCGGACACCCTGTCCAGGACCTCTTTCGTAGGATGCTGCTGCTCGTCCAGAAAATTATGGTCATATCCGTAGCCCACCAGGACCTCTCCTTCTGCCAGCCGCTTTTCTTTCAGCCAGTCAGAAAGCGTCACCGCCAGGTCCTTAAAGCTGGTGCATTTCCCCAGATTCGCAAAATCAGTATACTGGGCCAGCATGGCAATATGACTGTGGGGATCGATAAAGGATGGCATCAGCGTCTTTCCTTCCAGATCGATCTCTTCCGCGCCCGGCAGACACTGCCGCCGCGCCTCCGCAAGCTCCCCCACATAGCTGATTTTTCCGTCTGTGACAAGAACCGCCTCCGGCGCGTCCGTCTCTTCCCGCATGGTGACGATGTCGCCGCCATAATATAATTTCTGCATGAAACCCGTTCTCCTTTCCCGTCATTCTGTCTGCGCTGTCCAAAAAGGCTGACGCAGGATCATCATCTTATGTATCAGTATACACAAATTTGGTCCAAAGACACAGTCTCTGGACCAAATTTTTAGAAAGCCGCAGTCTGCGGCTGAAATGGACTTATTTCAGCTCGGGCCAGTATTCCTTATTGGCCTCAATCATATCATCCAGGATCTCCTTTGCCACTTTCATGCTCGGCACTGTCTTGTTCAGGGTAAACGCCTTCAGCACTTTCTCATAGGAGCCCTCAATACAGCCTTCCACCAGCAGTTTCTCGCTGTTAAGCTGCTGCATCATAAGTCCCTGCTGGAACAACGGAATCTCATTCTGAGCAATGACCTCCGGTCCCTTCTTGCCGATGTAAGCCGGTACTTCTACCATGGCATCATAGGGCATGTTCGGAATGGCTCCCCGATTCTCGGTAATAACCAGGAAGCGGGCCTTGGTGTCGTTCTTCAGGGCGATAGCCAGGTCAGCGATCCAGTCGCCATGGCTTCCCGCGTAGAATACGCTCTCATCTATCTCTCCTGTAGCCAGATAGCGGTCAATACCGTCAAAGAGATTTTTCTCTCTGGTCTCCATAACCTCGTTGGCGCGGGTATGGGTCGGATCGGAATGCTCTACGAACTCCTTCTGCTGCAGATAATAGTTCAGGTAGGTATTCGGCAGGGTCTCCGGGAAATTCTGCATGATCTCATAAACGCCCTTCCATACATAATACCAGCTTCCCTTTGTGTGGCGGTTTCCACCGCTGCTGCCGCTGCTGGTCAGAGCCTGCTTATCCTTTAAGTAAGCCGCCGGAAGCAGAATCTCCTGCTCCATAATGTAGTCGCGCAGCTTCGGCATCACATCCTCGCCCTTGTACTCGATGGAGGTAAACCAGCCAAAATGATTCAATCCGTAATAATCATATACCAAATCCTTTTTATTCACCTCAAGCGCCGCAGCTACCACATCAATGATGGCAATAGGCATGTCACAGATGTTGATAATACGGGCGTTCGGACGCAGCTTTCTGCACGCCTCGGATACGATGGACGCCGGGTTGGAATAGTTCAGAATCCAGTAGGTGGGTTTCGCGTATTTCTCCACATCATCAATCACTTTGATCATGGGGAAGATGGTACGCATGCCGTATGCCATTCCGCCGCAGCCGCAGGTCTCCTGTCCCACGCAGCCGTGCTTCAGCGGAATTTTTTCGTCCATCTCTCTCATAGCGTATTTTCCCACACGCATCTGAGCAAAGATGAAGTCCGCGTCCGTATAGGCTTCTTTCTCATCATAGGTTACGGTAAGCTTGATCCCGCTCTTCAGATCCTCTTCCAGAATCCATTTTACCAGCACGCCCAGCTTGTCCTGACGCTCTCTGTCGATGTCAAAGAGACGGATCTCGTCTACTTCCAGCTCGTCCTTGCGGAGCGCGATTGATTTTACAATTCCGGGCGTAAAGGTACTTCCGCCGCCAACTATGGTAATAATCATATTTCTTCCTCCTGACTTATATGTAAGTTAAATTGTTTTCAGGTAATCTTCCACCGCGTTCCGCAGCTCGGCCACCTGCAGGCCGATGATAATCTGGATATCGTCGCCCTTCTTTACAATACCGCTGTTGGGCACCTTGTTAATCAGCTCATCCTTTAAGAGAGAGGGGTCCTTCACATTTACTCTCAGGCGGGTAAAGCAGTTCTCTGTGCTGTTGATATTCTCCTTGCCGCCAAGTCCTTCTACCAGACTTGCCACATTGGCTGTAAGAGCGCTTGCCTTGGAGCTCTTACCGGTTTCCGCAGCTGTGGGAGCGATTCCTTCCGCTTCCGCAAGAGCCGCGTCCACATCCTCGCGTCCCGGAGTCTTCAGGTTGAACTTCTTAATAAGGAAAGTGAACAGTACAAAGTAAACAACAATCTGAATCACAGCAAGCACATACATCATGGGCCAGTTTGTCTTCTCCGTACCTGCGGCCAGGTTGGTCAGGAAGGAAGTGATAATATTTCCTCCGCAGAACGCAGTTACGTTAAAGATCTTCAGCAGCGCGATAAACAGGCCGGCAATCGCCGCATGCAGTACAAACAGCACCGGAGCCGCAAAGATAAACATGAAATCGATAGGCTCCGTAATACCCGCGATACAGGAAGTAATTACCAGCGGAATCAGGGTCGCGCGGACACGCTTCTTGTTTTCCGGACGGGCTGTGTGAATAAACGCCGCCACAATACCGATATATCCAAACATCTTGGTGAAGCCGATTGCCATATAATAAATGCTGTCGGACATCTGCGTCACATTCGGCATGTTCAGCTCTGTCATGGCGATGGCATAAGCTCCCGCCACAGTGGTATCGCCGAGCTGAAGGACTCCGCCCAGGTCAGAGAACTGGAACGGTGTGTAAACCAGGTGGTGAAGACCCGTCGGAATCAGCAGTCTCTCCAGGAAACCATACAGGAAGAGGCCGAAGGCTCCGCTGCCGCTGATAACATTTGCCAGCGCAGAGATTCCGGACTGAACTACCGGCCATACCAGATTGCTCAGAGCGCCGAATACCATGGACACGAAAATCATAATCAGGAAAGAGAAGCGCACGCCGGAAAACATCTGCATGGCGCCGTTGAATCTCTTATTATAGGTGCGGTTAAATACATACGCCGTCAGACAGCCCAGGATAATGCCGCCGAACACGCTCATATCCACGCACTGGATACCCAGGATTTCAGTCTGGCCCGTTCCCACAAGGCCGAGCATCTCATTGGGCTCTGCCAGCTGTCCCATGGTGCTTAAGAGCACGTTGGAAGTGGTCAGATACATCAGATAGGACATCAGTCCGATAATGCCTGCGTGATGCTTGTCTTTCTTCGCCATAGCCGCCGGAATACCGATGACAAACAGCACGGCCAGGTTGTTGACAATAACATAGATAGTCTGATACATCAGATTTCCAAGAATCTGAATCGGAGCCCATTTCAGGAACGGCAGGGCTCCCGAAATAGCTGAATTGGTGAGCAGCGCGCCGATTGCCAGGATCAGGCCGCCCACAGAAAGATACATCAGTGGCTGCAGCATGGCTTTGGAAAAGTTCTCCAAAGCTCCCATAATCTTTTTCTTCATAACAGTATTTCTCCTTTGAAACTTTTTTAACTCTTTAAAAGCTGTTTAAAAGCCATAAACAGCTAATAAAATATCTTGCTCAGATGCACCAGCAGGTACACCTCTTCCTGGGCGTTCAGGGTATAATCAAAATTATCCCGGATATACTCCTTTAGCCTCTCCATACACTTTCTGTTCTGCTTATGCTTTTTCAGAAGCATCTCATGAAGCCCTTCCATATCGTCGTCGGTCCACTGCACCTGCTGAAAAATGCGCTGTGCCAGAAATTTCAGATGAGTGGTCAGGCGCACCGTGTCAATCTGGTCCGGGTCCAGCTCTACTCCGTAGGTATCACGGATAATATCCATGCATCCTTTGGTAAGCTTCAGAGTATTATAGGTCATCTCGCGGTTCATGGACGCGCTCGCGAGCTGCAGCGCAATATAGCCCGCCTCATAATCCGGCAGCCGCACACCGCAGCGGAGCTCGATCTGATCCAGGGCCCATCTTCCCGCTTCAAATTCCCTGGGATAGAGAAGCCGGGTCTCTGCCAGCATCAGATAAGGCAGGTCAATTCCCTGCTCATATCGTTCGATGGCAAAGCAGATGTGGTCAATCAGCGACACCAGCAGCTGATCTTTCAGCTCCAGCCCTTTCCCCCGCGCATATTTCAGAATATCTTCCGCCGCGCGGATCGCATCCGGTCCCGCATCCTTCATGAGCTGCAGAAACTTTGTCTGAAACTCACTCTGTATGTAATAGGTTTTTTCTATCTTCCGCTCATCGATGGTATCTCCGGGCTTTTTGGCAAAGCCTACTCCGGAGCCGACCAGAACGACCTCACGCCCGTCCGGCTGTACCGCCGACACAGCATTATTGTTATATACCTTTACGGCTTCCATCTCACTTAAAGTCCCCACTCGCTCAAAGATTTTACCGGCTGCATTCAATTACGGTATCAACATTCTTTTTCACCTGCTGTCCGCCAGCCAGCGTTTTAAACTGATACTGTCCGGGATTCAGAAGGATCAGCATGGTAGTCATATCGATTCCCTTCTTCTCCATAAACGCGGCGTCAAAACGAATCAGAGGCTCTCCCTTCTTCACCTGGTCTCCCTGGGAAACCAGAGCCTCAAAGCCCTCTCCCTTCAGAGCAACCGTATCAATGCCGATATGCACCATCAGCTCAAGTCCATCGTCCCTTGTCATGCCAAACGCATGAAGCGTCTCCGCCAGCATGGACACCGTTCCGTCACAGGGAGCCGCAATCACACAGTCCTCCGGAACAATGGCAATTCCATCTCCCAGCGCCTTTCCGGAAAATACCGGATCGTTAACCTCCTCCAGGGGAATACAGCGTCCGTCCGTCATAGCTGTAAGCTCCAGACCTGTTTTTTCCAAATCAGGTTTTTTCTTAAAAAACTGAAACATTCTCATCCTCCCTTTTGCCTGCGCGCCTCCCTGTCCCTGGCAGTCCGGCCGAAACTGCCGCACAAAAAAGGCATGAATCCTCCTCCGTAGAGAAGAGAACTCATGCCTGATTTAACAGTAACACGCATCTCAAATTTTGTTATCATTATAGTAATTGCAGCAGTAAATGTCAAGTAAATTTTGTATCATTCTTCTTTTTGTCAGTTTTAACAATTTTATTTCCGTGTTTTTGTGCAATTTGCCTTATACAATCGCAAGCACCCCGGAAACAATCAGAAGCACATACGTCAGTTTCAGGAACGTCTCCTGATCAATCCGCTTCACCAGTTTTGTCCCGGCCCAAATCCCGGCAAACAGCGGAATCATTCCCACCAGACACAAAAAGATCACCTGGGAATTGAAATAGCCGGACTGAATCTGATTTCCTGTAATATAGCAGCCGATAGTCACCCAAAGCATGGCCATAGTGGCCCGGAACTCCTCTTTCTTTTTCAGAGCGGAAGAAGCATAAATAACGAGCAGAGCTCCGCCGGACACAAACATTCCGTGAATCACGCCGGCCGCCAGAATCACGCACAGCATGCCCGCCGTACGAAGCGGAAATCCCTTTTTCTTTACAGATACAGACGCCGCAGACGCAGGAAGCCCGTCCGCCTGTCCTGTCTCCGCTGTCTGCGGATTTGTCTGCTGATTTTCTTCAGTCTGCGGAGCTTCCGCCCCCCGCACCCGGGACAATCCGCTTTTCTTCATCAGCCTCTGTCCGAACAGCTTCCACAAGGCAATGCAGAGAATCATGACGCCATACAGTGTCAGAAGCTGCTGAATCGGGAACGCCTCAAAAATTTTCATTCCCGCAAACATTCCCACCACCATGAGAACCGCCATCTTCCCAAACTCTTTCCAGTTAATATGCCGGAAACCGGTCAGAACAATCAACAGGCAGGAAAGCTGATCAAGAACCGCCAGAACCGACTTGGCCTCATCCACGCCCAGCAGCTGCATACTGGGCGGCATGGCCAGAAGCGTTCCCGCAAAGCCTGTGATAGCCTGAATCAGATTTGCCCCAAACAAAATCAGGAAAAACAGAATTTCTCTCCATGTCACTGTCATATCTTCTCCCTCCCGTGCGTCCCGGGCGGTCTATCGCCGCCCGCTTTTCGACAGTCTGTAAAAGCTCTGCCTTTTTGAAACACAGCAAAAAAGGCACAACCAAAATATATGCCTGCGCATATTTTCCGGTCATGCCTGATTTAACAGTAACACTCTGCGGTTAATGATAAACGGTTTCCCTGCGTTTGTCAAGAAGGCTTTTATTTTTCCTTTCCCACATACTCCCGAATCTTCTGATCCAGCTCCGGAAGAGCCTTCTTCAGCGATACCAGTTTTCCATCTTTTATAAAGCCATGGCGGGAAGAAGCCTTTGTGCAGATTTCTCCCGAATCCACATTCACGAACTCATACCCGAGTTCCAGAACCGCTCCGTTGTATTTGGTGACAAATACACGAATCTCCGCCTCATCGTCAAAACGGAAACTCTTCTTATAATCGACAGAGATGCCCGCCACGGGCGACTGAATCCCCTGCTCCTCCATTTCCCGGTAGCCCAGTCCCAGCAGGTCCATGAAGCGTACCCTCGCTTCTTCCATCCACTTTACATAATTGGAGTGATGGATGATTCCCATCTGATCTGTCTCATGATATTGCGCTCTTCTCTTGTAGACAAACATGTTTCTCGTCCTTTCCTTTTATCATACCGTACATTACAGAAGGCCAAACAAGATATTTTCCCGGTACAGCCATGTAAGTATCCGGCTGTCTGATATCATGGCAAACATTTCTCCTCCCCAGTTGGTAGGCGAAAAGACCGTAACCACAAAAAAGAAAATCCAGACCACCAGCAGACCTTCCCCAAATCCAAAGACCAGGCCAGCCAGCTTATTGATGCCGTGAAGCACCGGGAGCTTTGCCGCAAGCCCCAGCGAAAACGCAATGCCGCGCACCAGGACTCCCGCCAGCAGAAGTGTAATCAGAAACGCGAAGGTCTGCAGAATCTGTTCAGCCAGATATCCGCTCACCGCGTCTCCCAGCCCAAGCATCTGCAGCGTATCCAAAAGCTCTGCGTCGCTGGCATTGATGCTGTTCTGAAGCATGGCATAAATGCCGGTATGTTCCTTCAGGAACTCTGCCACAAGCGGCGATGCCGCAGAAGTGAGAACCAGCGTAAGCACCAGGCTCACAATTCCCACCAGTTTTTTGATAAATCCCTTTCGATGTCCGTCCCAGGCAGCCAGTATCAAAAAGACCACCACTGCAGGCAGCAACCAATTCATATGTTTTTCTCCTTATTTCAGCTTGATAGTATCTGTCCGATCCGAAAACACAACGACATATCTCTGGAAGCCAGACGTTTTATACAAATCCGCAATAGCAGTGTCAAAGGCCCCCGCATATTTCAGCACTCCCTGCCCACTGTAGATCTCACACTCTGTATCTCCGTAAAGGATCAGCATATTTCCGGAGAATTTAGCCTGCGTATATTTTAAATCCGTCCGCAGAGACAGCGTCAGCCGTCCGGAAGTATCATATACATTTACCTGATATCGTCCTTCCTCTTCTTCTGTCTGCCGGCTCCTCTCCGTATTCTCCGTCTTTTCCGCATTTTCTGTATTCTCTGTACTCTTCCCGGTCTCCGTATTCTCTTCCTCTGCCGCCGCCGTATCTTCTGCCGCCGCTTCGTCTCCAGAGCTTCCGGATTCTTCCGTTCCCGCCTCTGCGTCTCCACTTTCGGCGTCTTCTCCGCTTTCAGCGTTTTCGGCGCTTCCAGTTTCTTCCGCGTCTTCTCCTGCGCTGCCGTTTCCCGTGTCTTCCGTATTCTCTGAAGCCGCCGCAGGCTCCTCCATCTCTTCCGGATTCTGGGATTCTTCTGTAATGATTCCTACCCGGTCCTCTCCGAAAAAGACGCTTAGTATCTCAGCATTTACCGCGACTGCGGAGGCTTCCTCCGGAATCTCCGCTCCCTCATAATAGATAATCCCCTGCTCGGAGACTGCCGCGCATACGGAGCTGCTCAGATACTCCACTCTTGGAATAATCATATCCTCATAAACCACAGAGGACACAATTTTATCTACAAAATTGGCTCCCACCGAACCAAAATTATAAAAAACGATGCAGCTTCCCGCTGTGCCCCCCTGCACCTGCAGATAAGATACAGCCAGCTTCGTTCCATCCGGGGAAATGCTGATGGAAAGAGGCTGCCCGGTTTCATCCAGGCTGCATCTGGATTCTGCCAGCATATTTCCCTGCGCGTCATAGAGATAAATCCAGGAGACATCACTGCCGTTCAGCAGCAGAGCCGTAACCCCCTGGGAAGACACGCTGACCTGCTGAATCGGGAGCAGTGTGGTAATCTGTGTCAGAAGTCCCTGCGTATTGAATACATAGACTTCATTTCCCTGCTGGTCCGCAACAGCCGCCGAATTTCCGCATATATCCAGAATCGGATACTGCATATTATAGGTCTGGCTCCAGACCGCTTCATTCCGGGAATCAACACATGAGATTCCATCCCGGCTGTATCTGAGAAGGCGTCCATTGTATTCCGCATACTGTGTATTGACCGAACTTGTCTGCTCCACGGAGGAAACCACCTCGTAATCTGTATAAGTCCGGTTTCGGGACCAGATCCAGACGCCAAGAACGATTACCGCCGCAACAACCGCGGCTGTCAGGAAACGGATTCCCAGACCCGCGCGGTGCCGAAACAGCTTTTTCTTATATTCATCCATTTCGCCGTCTCCATGGGGAGGCGTTTTGTAAAGCTGCGTAATATTTGCCATTCGCCCTTTATCCTTTGATTTTTTCCTATATGATAGCATAAATCAATCACGGAAGCAAAAGTTTTTGTCCCACCAGAATATGGTCGCTGTCTTCTATCCCATTCAGACTGCAGATGGCATCTATCTGGTCATCCCGGCCGTAAACCTTACGGCTGATCTTCAGAAGGGTGTCCCCCTGCTGCACCGTATAGGTTTCCGGCGCCGTATTCTCAGGCGCATCCTCCACAGCTGTCTCAGACGCCGCTTCCTCATCCGTCACTTCTTCTGCCGGTTCCTGTACCTGCGTACTCTCTCCGGAATTTTCTTCCGCCGGTTCCTGTACCTGCGCACTCTCTCCGGAATTTTCTTCCGCTGGTCCCTTTGTCTGCGCGGTATCTCCGGATGCACTATCTGCGGTCTGGGCCGCCGTATCATCCGCCGATGCGTCTGCATCTGCACCGTCTGCCACGTCTTCTGAATCTCCCGCACTGCTTTCAGAAGTGTCCCCTGCTTCCGTCTCCGCCGCCGCAGAAGACGCTTCTACCGCCGCATCGGACAGTTCGCTTCCATCTGCTCCGTTTTCCATGCCCGCACCTGCCGCGGCCTCCTGGTTCTCCAGAGCCCGGGAAATATCGCTGAGGGCCATTTCCAGCCCCTCCATTTTTTCATAATTATTGATCAGAGTAATTCCTATCACCAGCACAACCATCACAAGAAAGGTGCTGGCCGTATAGAGAAAGGTCATGACTCGTTTCTGGCCCGACAAATCCTTCTTTTCCTGTACGATAGCCCGGAAGCTCTTAATCGCCCGATCTTCAAACTGCTCCCGGTCGTCGATGCTTTCACCGTCTCCCGTGTCTATCATATAGCGCTGCATCGCCTCATTACGCTCATAAAAAATGTAGTAACCTTTCTGGCGCGTCAGTCTTCCATTTTCATAAGCAAAGAAATCCTCGTCTCCGTCTGTAGGCTCCGCCACCATCAGAACCTTGTCCACACCGCCAAAATAATTGACATGTATCTTCGCCAGCCCCGGGTCCAGCTCCATGGGATAGCCGGGCACAGAAAGAAACCAGCCCAGAATATCCTGCGCCGGAAAATATTCTTTAATCGTGCTGTAAACTTCAGCCCAAACCTCATCCGTGAAAGGGATTCCCCCTTCGCTGTACTCCAGATCTTTCAGCGCAACCGCGCTCTTGATAAACAGATAGGGAATTCCTCCCATACGCTCCGAATCGCCAAGCAGCACCGCTATCCGGCTGTTCAGCGCTTCTTCTTTCGCAAACCGTTTCAGATATGTAATCACATAATCCTCTATATAGATTTTCCGGTTTTCTTCCGGCTCTCCAATCTGCCGGACATTCTTCGGCAGATCCAGCTTCCGTTCCGGGCCGGTTTCCTTTGCCTTCTCTTTATAAACGAATTCAATCATGCTTTCACCTCATCTGCCCTCCATATTTGCCGGCCATATCTGGACATGCCCCGGCTGATTATCTGAATCATAGCACAGAGGTTCCGCGTGATTTATCGTATTTCGTCGAAGGAAACGGAATTTTTTTCGACATATTTTCTTCTGTTCCAGACTCCGCAGAGAGCTTCCGGGCTTTCTGTATTCCTGCAAAGCGCTATACTTTTTCTGGTTTTAATGTTAAAATAGATTCCGGCATAAAAGCGGCAGTCTTTTTCCGCAGATCCTGCAGCCGCTCTCAAAGAAATAAAACATTAAAACATCAGAAAGAAGGAATTCCCTTTGCAATTTCATTTTAACAAAAAACAACTGATCCGATGGTTTTATTACATCATCGGTATGCTGATTCTGGCCATGGGACTGACCCTGAACGCAGAATCAAACCTCGGAAGCTCTCCGATCATCTCCATTCCCTACACCCTCTCGTTTCTCTGGCCTGTAAGTTTTGCGAATCTGACTCTGGCCCTCTATGTTCTCTTTGTAATGCTGGAATTTATTCTGAAGGGGAAAAACCGGCGCTGGACCGACATCCTGCAGATCCCGCTCAGTATTGTCTTCACTCGTTTTCTGGACCTGTTCACAGCATGGTTTGATTTTACAGATTCCAGCTTTGCTTTGCGGCTGGCTGTTCTGACGGCTGCAATTATCCTGACAGGCGCCGGAGCCGCTCTGACTGTGGATATGAACCTGATCGCCAATCCCGGAGACGGTTTCGTGCAGGCTGTGTCCATGCGGATCGGAAAAGACCTGGGTACGGCAAAAAATCTTGTGGATATCAGCTGCGTTATTGTTTCTACGCTTATCGGCTTCGCGGCCGCCGGAAGGCTGGTGGGCGTGGGCCTCGGCACTCTCATCGCCATGATTGGCGTGGGGCGCGTGATTGCGCTGTTTAACCACCTGTTTCAGGAGAAACTGAAGCGGCAGGCATTTCCCCGCTGAGACATGGCGGTGCCTGCGGAAAACTTCACGCGCAAAAAGCTCCCGGCGGTCTGTTTTGTGCAGACCCGCCCGGGAGCTTTTTATTCTTATCTCTTTTTTCTCTTATATCCGCTGTCCGCCGGTTTTATTTGAGCCAGTCTTTGATCTGCTCGTATACGCCGTTTCCGTCCAGCTTATACTTCTCAAGCAGCTTTACAGCCGGACCGGACTCGCAGTAGGTGTCGTATACACCGATCTTCTTCACCGGAGTCGGCAGCTTCTCGCTTAACAGATCGCATACTGCGCTGCCCAGACCGCCGATTACGGAATGCTCCTCAGCCGTTACGACCTTGCCGGTCTTCTTCGCGGAGTTCAGGATAATCTCCTCATCCAGAGGCTTGATGGTGTGGATATTGATAACCTCTGCGGACACGCCGTCAGCAGCCAGCTTCTCAGCCGCTTCCAGAGCGCTGTTGACACAGAGACCTGTAGCCACGATCGTCAGATCGGTTCCCTCTCTCAGGAGAATTCCCTTTCCAATCTCAAATTTATAAGTAGCCTCGTCATTGAATACCGGAACTGCCAGTCTTCCGAAACGGAGATAAACCGGTCCTACATATTCTGCCGCAGCCTTTACCGCCGCTCTCGCCTCTACATCATCTGCGGGGCAGATAACGGTCATGCCGGGAATCGTGCGCATCAGAGCGATGTCTTCATTGCACTGATGGGTAGCTCCATCCTCTCCTACGGATACGCCTGCATGGGTAGCTCCAATCTTCACGTTCAGATGGGGATATCCCACCGCATTGCGCACCTGCTCGTAAGCGCGGCCTGCCGCGAACATGGCAAATGTGCTGCAGAACGGAATCTTTCCGGTGGTAGCGACGCCTGCGGCGATCGCCATCATATTGGACTCTGCGATTCCGCAGTCAAAGAAACGATCCGGGAATGCCTTTTTGAACACGCCAGTCTTTGTGGCTCCTGCCAGGTCGGCATCCAGCACTATTATATTAGGATTCTCTTCGCCAAGCTCTTTCAGAGCGTTGCCGTAGCTCTCTCTCGTTGCAATCTTCTTTACTTCTGACATAATGCTTCACCTACCTTCTCCAAATCTGCCATTGCCACTGCGTACTGTTCATCGTTGGGCGCCGAACCGTGCCATGCCGCGTTATTCTCCATAAAGGATACGCCCTTGCCCTTGACCGTCTTCATGATAATCACTGTGGGCTGTCCCTTTACCGTCTTCGCCTCTGCGAAAGCGGCTCTGAGCTCATCGAAATCATGTCCGTTCACATTGATTACATGGAAACCGAAAGCCTTGAACTTCTCGTCGATCGGATACGGAGAGTTAACCTCGTCAATGGTTCCGTCGATCTGGAGATTGTTATTATCCACGATCACGCACAGGTTGTCCAGCTTCTTCGCGCTGGCAAACATGGAAGCCTCCCATACCTCGCCTTCCTGGAGCTCGCCGTCTCCCAGCAGGGTATACACACGGTAGCTGTCGCCAAATACCTTCGCGGAAAGCGCCATACCCACAGCCGCGGAAATGCCCTGGCCCAGAGAGCCGCTGGACATGTCAAGTCCCGGTGTGTGCTGCATACAGGGATGTCCCTGCAGATGTGAACCGATCTGACGCAGCGTCGTCAGGTCTTCCTTGGGGAAGAAGCCCCGCTCAGCCAGCGCAGAATACAGTCCCGGCGCCGTATGGCCCTTGGAAAGCACGAAGCGGTCACGGTCCGGCTTCTTCGGGTCCTTCGGATCAATATTCATCTCCTCAAAATACAGATATGTAAACACATCTGCTGCCGACAGGGAACCGCCCGGATGGCCGGACTTTGCGCTGTGAACGGCGGTAACGATGTCCTTACGGACTTCGTTAGCCATCTTTTGCAGTTCTAAATTCGTCATGTTTGTCCCACCTTTTAATATTTTTTTCACTCTCCGCCACGTAGAAATACCTTCCTCCCCACGCCGGCGAAATAAGCTTCTTTTTATAGTATACCGGGAGAAATCAGGCTGGTCAAGC
>ERZ1643249.2989-NODE-2989-length-15258-cov-4.647898_pt1 | contig 15258 bp, 8 predicted proteins | sample MGYA00579263_ERZ1643249 | MGnify/ENA primary metagenome ERZ1643249 (study PRJEB29033, sample SAMEA4952264) | chicken gut metagenome | biome: Broiler Chicken; feature: Gastrointestinal Tract; material: Caecum | place: Ireland | collected 2018 | study: Broiler...
AAAATAGCGCAGGTGAATATTTATAAAAGGGAAATCTATATAAAAGCGAAATCCCTGCAATAAGAATAATTAAATTGACAGATAATAATACGGATGTTAAAATAATTATCAGAAGAGTTATTCTGGTATAACATTAATAACAGAACTGGTATTATGCTATTCTTAGCAAAAGTTGAAAAGTATAATATTGGTATTACCGATTGTGATATTTTACAGGTTTATTAGACTACATACAGAATGTGGTTTTTATCTGTCGATGAAATGTATCGGAAAACTCATCTTTGATTTTATCGGTAATAAATATTAGAGATACAAAGGGGGATTGGGATATGAAAAAAAACAGAAAATTAATTAGTGTTTTGTTAATATTGATTCATTTAGTATGTCTTACTGCAACTGTTTCTGCATCAGATTGTCCTGTATTTTTATCTCAAAGTAAAGAGAATGCTCTTAATAATGCGATTAGTAATATAGAAATGCAGAAAGAACAATTGGGGTTAGATGAAGTAGATTTTGATGATATAAGTGTTGGACAGCCCTTGCAAACATATATTTATACCAATAATACTTTTCAAAAGAGCCATCTAATGTATCCAGTCATATCACATGAAAAATTGATAATGTGGGCTATAGAAATAAATGGTGACTTTCAAATTACATCTGCACTGGTTGATGAATTAAATAAAAGAATAGATATAAATACACCGTTTACCATTGTTTATGATAGAAATAGCGCTTATCTCTTTTATAATAATATTTTTTCGAAGCTAAAAACTTCTGTAATGGAAGATGATTCGCGTGCCGAATTAGATATTAATTTAATAACAGATAATATTGCTTTACAAACAACAAAACTGAATGAAAATGCTATTATGAAGTATTCTTCTCCTGCTTCATCCCGAGCGGTTATTTATAAATGCGATGTTGATTTTGTCAGCCAGAATCCCCCATCAGATATCTGTTGGGCGGCAACAATTGCCTGTATTGCAAATTATCGGAACGGCACATCATTAACAGCGGTATATGTAGCGAAAAAACATTTTGGGGATTATTATAATCAGAGAATAGACTCTGGTCTTGTGCCACAGATAATGTCAAATTATGATTTGTATTATATTTACAGATATCAAGTTCCTTCAGATAATGTAATTTCGGAAAATATTAGAGATGGATTTCCTGTATATTCAATCTGGAATGGGGGAGGAGGTCGACATGCCGTTTGTATTTATGGGATAAATCCCATAAGTGGATATCTTTATATCATGGATCCTGAGTACGGTTTTACATCGTCCGTAGCTAACAAATATGTAAGTGGTTATTCGGGTATAACATTAACGTTAGAACAGGCAGTATGCCATAGCTGGTAAAAGAAAATGAAAAAGAAATTAAGCATAATCTTAGTAGCTGTGACGGTAATTTTTTTTGCAGGGCTGTATATATATGACTACAGAGTATCCCATGCTTCTTTTGAAGATTTGGAAGTATCGCAGATTAAGACAATCAGCGTCTACTCGCTTTCCGGCATGATGAAAGAAACTTTGTCTGAAGATGAGGTCGCTTATCTGGTAGGCCTGCTGAAAAAAGTGGAATTTGACGGCAGAAGCGATATCCCTGTTTCACGTTATACAGGCGGATATAATAAAATGTTTCATATAGAACTGAAAGGTCAGACTCCTTTTGATTTTGCGGCGGGCAATCCTATATACACTATAAATACTACGATAGGATTTAAAGCCCCTGATTATCATATCTGCGCCGCGGTAGAAGACGCGTACTTTGATCTGACTGTGAAGCATTTCGGCGAACCCGGCTTAAATCATGGAATTGATACCGAAGGATTATATAAATATTACAGAGATGAGTAGACTTGCCTGTTACTATAAGATAAAATTTTTGTGAAATTTATTGACAGATTCAGAAAAATCCATTACAATACTCTCCGATAAAAGGGAGTAACTGGCGCCTGCATCAGACGTTTGCGATATCGTCAGTACGATGGCAGGGCCGTCCGTATCGCGATTAAATAGTGAGACTTTTATTGCATTACATAACAACGTCGTGCAATAGAAGTCTCATTTTTTATTGCACGGAAAAAAACGGAGGTCAGAGTGAAATGAAAAACTACTATCAATTGTCTGCAGAAGAGACAATGAAAGAGCTCAACGGCTCCACAGAACCTCTTACCGATGAACAGGTAAGGGAACACAAGGAGAAGTACGGACCGAATGAGCTGGTGGAGGGAAAGAAGAAGACAGTCCTTCAGATTTTCCTGGAACAGTACAAGGATTTTCTTGTTATCATCCTTATCATCGCGGCGATCGTGTCCGGCTTTATTGGAGAACCTGAGAGCGCGGCTGTCATCCTGATCGTAATTACAATGAATGCGATCCTGGGTACGGTACAGACGGTGAAGGCGGAGCAGTCGCTGGCAAGCCTGAAGAAGCTTTCCGGTCCGGAGGCAAAGGTGCTGAGAGGCGGAAATGTTGTACAGATTCCATCAGCTGAGGTTACAGTCGGAGATATCGTCATGCTCGACGCAGGTGATTATATACCAGCCGACGGCCGTATTATTGAATGTACCAGCCTGAAAGTGGATGAGAGTGCGCTGACAGGAGAAAGTCTTGGTGTAGATAAGATGCCAGACGTCATCGACCAGGATGAAGTGCCGCTGGGAGACCGTGTGAACATGGTCTATTCCGGAAGCTTTGTCACATACGGACGCGGTTCCTTCGTGGTGACGGGAATCGGAATGGAGACGGAAGTGGGAAAGATCGCAAGCCTGCTCAAGACGACGTCGGAGAAGAAGACTCCGCTCCAGGTCAACCTGGATCAGTTCGGACAGAAGCTGTCCATCCTGATCCTTATATTCTGCGGTATTCTCTTCGGCATCAGCATTTTCCGCGGGGACAATATCGCGGACGCATTCCTCTTCGCCGTTGCGCTTGCAGTTGCGGCAATCCCGGAGGCTTTGAGCTCCATCGTTACGATCGTGCTCTCCTTCGGTACGCAGAAGATGGCGAGAGAGCATGCGATCATGAGAAAGCTCCAGGCAGTAGAGGGACTCGGAAGCGTGTCCATTATCTGTTCTGATAAGACAGGTACACTGACTCAGAACAAGATGACAGTGGAAGATTACTATGTGGATGATCTCTGTATCAAGGCGGGGGATATCGATCTGAATGATCCGTCCCAGAGCAGACTGCTCATCAGCAGTATCCTCTGTAATGATTCATCCAACACGGATGGTGTTGAGATCGGCGACCCGACGGAGACAGCCCTCCTGAATCTGGGAACAAAGCTGGGGCTGAACCCGGATGACGTTAAGGCAAAATATCCGAGAGAGAGCGAGAATCCGTTCGACAGCGACAGGAAACTGATGTCTACAAAACATACCATGGAAGGCATTCCGACCATGCTTGTAAAAGGCGCGGTGGATGTGCTCCTTGACAGGATGACGAGCATCCAGATCGGAAATGAAGTGCGTCCGATCACTGCGGAGGACAGGCGGAAGATCGAGGATCAGAACCAGGAATTCTCAAGATCCGGCCTGCGTGTGCTGGCATTTGCATATAAGGTGGTATCTGACGAGCTTGAGCTGACACTGGATGACGAGTATGACCTTACCTTCCTGGGACTTGTCGCAATGATGGATCCGCCGAGGGTTGAATCCCAGGCGGCGGTCGCTGAATGTAAGCGCGCGGGAATCCGCCCGATCATGATCACGGGAGACCACAAGGTGACAGCCGCGGCGATCGCGAAAAGGATCGGTATCCTGAAGGATGAATCCGAGGCATGCGAAGGCGCTGTGATCGAGAATATGTCGGATGAAGAGCTGAAGGATTTTGTAGAAGGAATCTCAGTGTACGCGCGTGTTTCACCGGAGCACAAGATCCGCATCGTGCGCGCATGGCAGGATAAAGGAAATATCGTGGCAATGACAGGAGACGGGGTCAACGACGCGCCGGCCCTGGAACAGGCTGACATCGGAGTGGCAATGGGAATCACGGGAAGCGAGGTATCCAAGGACGCAGCGGCAATGGTGCTCACGGACGACAACTTTGCGACGATCGTCAAAGCGGTCGAGAACGGACGTAATATCTACAGAAATATCAAGAGCGCGATCCAGTTCCTGCTTTCCGGAAACTTCGGAGCGATCCTGGCGGTGCTCTATGCATCGATCACAGCGCTCCCGGTACCGTTCGCGCCGGTGCACCTGCTGTTCATCAACCTGCTGACAGACAGCCTTCCGGCGATCGCCCTCGGGCTTGAGCCCCATTCCAAGGAGGTAATGGACGAGAAGCCGAGACCGATGAATGAATCGATCCTGACAAAGGATTTCCTGATCAAGATCGGAACAGAGGGTCTTTCCATCGGTGTGACTACAATGATCGCGTTCCTGATCGGATACCACGGGTCAAACGAACTGCTCGGAAGCACGATGGCGTTCGCAACGCTCTGCTCCGCGAGACTGTTCCACGGATTTAACTGTAAGTCAGACAGACCGGTCGTGTTCTCGAAGAGAGTGATCGACAATAAGTGGCTGATCGGCGCGTTCCTGCTCGGCATTGTGCTGATCACAGGCGTTGTCATGATCCCGGGACTGCACAATATTTTCCAGGTGCAGACACTGACATTTACACAGCTGCTGACCGTATACGGACTTGCGGCAGTGAATATCCCGATCATCCAGATCCTGAAGGCGATCCGGATGGCGCTGAAAAAGAAAAAATAATGAGAGAAATAAAGGGGAGCAGATAGCAGCAAAGGAGGAATTGAAATGAAACAAGTACAAAAGCCAAAGAAACCTCTGATCATCTATTACCTGATCGCACTGCTGATCATTATTCTGCTCAATGCATTTGTATTCCCAATGTTCATGGGGACGAGCGTAAGGGAGGTGGACTACGGGACCTTCCTTACAATGGTGGAAAACAAGGAAGTGTCCAGGGTTCAGCTGGAAGGAGATACGATCTACTTTATTGATAAGAGTGAAGAACCCCAGCAGTATGAGACGACGACATTCGACGATCCGGAGCTGGTGAACCGTCTGGAAGAGTCAGGCTGTGAGTTCGGAAGGGTGGCTCAGGAGACGCATCCGATCCTGAACTTTATCTTCTCGCTGGTGCTGCCGATCGTGATCTTCGTCGCTCTCGGACAGCTCCTGTCCCGCCAGCTGATGAAGAAGATGGGCGGCGGAGCGGGCGGCAACCCGTTCATGCAGTTCGGAAAGAGCAATGCAAAGGTCTATGTGGAATCTACTACCGGCATTACATTCAATGACGTGGCAGGCGAGGACGAGGCGAAGGAGCTGCTCACAGAGATCGTGGACTTCCTTCACAATCCGGGAAAATATCAGGAGATCGGTGCGGTGTGCCCGAAGGGCGCGCTGCTGGTGGGACCTCCGGGAACCGGAAAGACGCTGCTCGCCAAGGCAGTGGCGGGCGAGGCGGGCGTTCCGTTTTTCTCCATCTCAGGATCTGAGTTTGTGGAAATGTTCGTCGGAATGGGAGCGTCCAAGGTCCGCGACCTTTTCAAGCAGGCAAATGAGAAAGCGCCCTGTATCGTGTTCATAGACGAGATAGATACGATCGGAAAGAAGAGGGACAGCCAGGGCTTCAGCGGCAATGACGAGCGTGAGCAGACGCTGAACCAGCTCCTGACGGAGATGGACGGATTCGATGCATCCAAGGGCGTCGTGATCCTGGGAGCCACGAACCGTCCGGATACTTTGGATCCGGCGCTTCTGCGCCCGGGAAGATTTGACCGGAGGATCCCTGTGGAGCTTCCTGACCTGAAAGGAAGGGAAGAGATCCTGAAGGTACATGCACGAAAGATCAAGATCGGGGATGACGTGGACTTTAACGCCATCGCGAGAGCAGCGTCCGGTGCATCCGGTGCAGAGCTTGCCAACATGGTAAATGAGGCGGCGCTGCGTGCGGTCCGGGAGAACAGAAAGTTTGTCACCCAGTCTGATCTGGAAGAGAGTATTGAGGTCGTGATCGCAGGATATCAGAAGAAGAACAAAGTCCTTTCCACAAAGGAGCGCCTGATCGTGGCATACCACGAGATCGGACACGCTCTGGTGGCGGCGCTGCAGACCAATTCTGCGCCTGTCACGAAGATCACGATCATCCCGAGAACGTCGGGCGCTCTGGGCTATACGATGCAGGTTGACGAGGAAGAGAGAAACCTGATGTCCAAGGAGGAGATCGAGAATAAGATCGCCACGCTGACCGGCGGTAGATGCGCCGAGGAGCTGGTGTTCAACTCGATTACGACAGGAGCGTCCAATGATATCGAGCAGGCGACAAAGCTTGCCCGCGCCATGATCACCCGGTTCGGCATGAGCGGAAAGTTCGGCATGGTAGCCCTGGAGACGCAGGTGAACCCGTATCTCGGCGGGGACAGCAGTCTGAGCTGTTCGCCGGAGACCGCTGCGACGATCGACGATATGGTTGTGGACACTGTAAAGCAGGCGTACGACAAGGCGATGAACCTTCTCAGGGAGAATAAGAATAAGCTCCATGAGCTTGCAAAATATCTGTATGAGAAAGAGACGATCACCGGAGAGGAGTTCATGCAGATCCTCAATAAAAGAGAAGAAATCGAGATGAAAAACTAAAGATTTCATTAATATACTGGAAAAACAGATTCATTGTGTTAGAATGAAGCTGAAAGAACGACAGCCCCGTGAATTTCACGGGGCGCTGTCTTTTATGGGAATGAGAGCCGGGGAAAGCAAACGGTGACAGAATTCAAGGCGCAGTGCCCTGTGAAGAAGTCCTTCGACAGAGCAGACACTGAAGTCGGAAAGGAAAGAGCTGCATTTATGCCAATGAGAAAGTTTTACCAGGAACCGGAGGAAGAGAGAGAAAGAAAGATACCGACGACGAGATACCGGCCGGACTACAGACAGGGGCTTACCAGACAGCAGGTACAGGAGCACAGGCTTCACGGATGGACGAACAAAACTGTGGACTCTGCGTCGAAAACGACGAAAGAGATCGTGCAGGAGAATATTTTTACGTACTTCAACCTCATCTTTGCCGTGCTCGCAGTGCTGCTCTGCATCGTGGGATCTTTCCGGGATCTTACGTTTCTCCCGGTCATCATCGCGAACACACTGATCGGGATCATACAGGAGGTCCGTGCAAAGCAGGTGCTCGACAACCTCACGATGCTCAACGCGCCCCGTGTGACCGTGGTGCGCGACGGAAAACGGTCTGTTGTGGACTCGGAGGCTCTGGTGGTCGATGATATCGTGATCTTCAAGGCGGGAAGCCAGGTCTGCGCGGACGCGGAAGTATGCGCCGGGGAAGTGCAGGTTAATGAATCCCTGCTGACCGGGGAGTCGGATGAGATCACGAAGCGAAGGGGAGACCGGCTGATGTCCGGAAGCTTTATCGTGTCCGGACAGTGCCATGCAAGGCTGGACAAGGTAGGCGAGGATTCTTATATTTCCAAGCTTACGCTTCAGGCAAAGGAGATGCAGGAAGGAGAACAGTCGGAGATGATCCGCTCGCTGGATAAGCTGGTCAAGTGGGTCGGGGTGGCGATCATCCCGATCGGGCTCATCCTGTTCTGCCAGTCCTTCTTCTTCCAGCATGACGGGTTCCGCTCCAGTGTGACCGCCATGGTCGCCGCCGTGATCGGGATGATCCCCGAGGGACTTTATCTCCTGGCAAGCGTTGCTCTGGCAGTCAGCGCAGTGCGTCTCGCGAGAAAGAAGGTCCTGCTCCATGATATGAAGTGCATTGAGACGCTTGCACGGGTGGACGTACTCTGTGTGGATAAGACGGGTACGATCACGGAAAACACCATGAAGGTGCAGGAGGTACTGGAGACCGATGTATATGACAGCGGCGCGATGGATCCGCTGAATCTGCTGATCGGGGATTTTGCGGCTGCCATGACACAGGACAATATTACCATGGCGGCGGTCAAGGAATATTTTACGAAGGGAACAGGAAAGCAGCCAGTGGCGAAGACCGGTTTTTCTTCTGCTTCAAAATACAGCAGCGTTACTTTCCCGGATGGCGCCTATGTGCTCGGAGCGCCGGAGTTCGTACTGAAGGAAGATTACGCGGACCGGGCGGGGGAGATCACAGAGCTGGCTTCCACGGGGGCGAGAGTCCTTGTGTTCGGTACCTATGACGGGCAGCCGGACGGAAAGCCGCTGCCAAAGCCGGTGACTCCCCTCGGCTATATCCTGCTGGCAAATCCGATCCGGGAAGCTGCCGAGGAGACCTTCCGGTATTTTGCAGAGCAGGGCGTGGAGGTCAAGGTGATCTCCGGAGACAGCCCGGTGACCGTGTCGAGAGTGGCTGGGCAGGCGGGGATCGCAAATGCGGAAAAATATATAGATGCATCGAAACTGGAAGGGGCGGAGGAGATGCGGGATGCGGTGCTCCACAATACTGTTTTCGGGCGTGTCACGCCAAACCAGAAACGTCAGTTTGTCCAGATCCTGAAGGACGCGGGACATACCGTGGCTATGACGGGAGACGGAGTGAACGATATCCTGGCACTCAAAGATGCGGACTGCAGCATTGCCATGGCGTCGGGAAGCGAGGCGGCGGCTCAGGCGTCCCAGCTCGTGCTGCTGGAGTCTGATTTTTCCTGCATGCCGCAGGTGGTCCTGGAAGGCAGAAGAGTAGTGAATAATATCCAGCGCTCGGCGAGCCTGTTCCTCGTCAAGAACATTTTCTCTTTCCTGCTCAGCCTTCTCTCGTTCGTGTTTATGTTCTCTTATCCGCTGGAACCGTCCCAGATCTCGCTGATCAGTATGTTTACGATCGGAATCCCGGCGTTTTTCCTGGCGATGGAGCCGAACAGGAATATCATCAAGGGACATTTCCTGACAAATGTATTCCTGAAGGCGCTTCCTGCGGCGATCACGGATGCGGCGACCGTGGGCGCACTCGTTGTCTTCGGAAGGACTTTCGGCGTGAATTCCACGGATATCTCCACCGCGGCGACCATGCTGCTTGCCATCGTCGGATTCATGATCCTGTATAAGATAAGCGCCCCGATGAACAAGATCAGGGCGGGTATCCTGGGAGGCTGTATCCTGGGACTTCTGTTCTGCAGCATCTATCTGAACGATCTCTTTGCCATAACGGGAATGACAACGGAGTGCGTGATGCTGTTTGTTGTATTTGCTATCGCGACAGAGCCTGTGCTGCGGTATCTGACGCTGCTGGTGGGAAAGATCAGATTTTACTATATGAGACTAAGAGGCAGAAACCCGGAAGCTTAGGCTTCCGGTTCTGCCTCTCTTACGTGTCCCTGTCCGCTGAAGACAAGCTTGAAGATAAAACGGACAAATGGACCGGCATAACACATCTGCCAGAAGAATGCCATAGGGAAGTTCAGAGCCACAGTCTGGAGCCAGACCGGGATGAAGTTGATCCCCGCGTCTTTGAAAAGAATCGTCGCAATAAAACTCATAAGCGGGCACATCCACATTACAGAGACAGCGGAGATGGCGAGAACGAGATGGAACGGGTTCTCTCTGGACGGGTCAACGATCCGGAAAGCTGTCTTTTTCGCAATGTTTCCGACAAAAAAGAAGTCAAGGATAAAGGCGACGGGAGCCATTATGACCAGCTCGTGGAAAGCGGAGAGAAACACGCTTCCGTCAAGGCCTCCGATATTCAGCGCGATGTTGTAACAGATCATAGCATAGACCATCACAAAGACCATTAAGATCGTGAAGATCACTTCCTGAAATTTTGTTTTTGGCATAAAAAATCCTCCTTCAATGAATCATAAACCAGCAGAAGATCGTGTTGTTCGTTATCATTCGGGAGAATGTGCGTTTCCAATTAAACCAATATTCTTTTGCCGGCTGATTCTATCATACAGAAAGGAACAGTGTCAAGATAAAATTGAAATTCTCCCGAGGATTTGTTATATTGTTTTTGTAACATGTCGTCAGGATTCGGACAAAACAGGGTTCGACTATCGGTTGAAAACGGTCTTGCCCGTCTCCGTATTCATTATTACTGAATGAGGGAGATTATGATTACTTACGAAAACACAAAAACAATCTGCGATCTGGTGCAGAATGCCGGAAGAGAGCACGGGGAGAGAGTGTTCCTTCGCTACGAGGACAATGATGTCGTCTATGATGTTACTTACCGTCAGTTCGTTGAAGAGTGCAGCGCCATCTCCGCATGGACAAAGGAGCAGGATGCTGTGATCGGACACAGGGCCCAGGTGGGACTCCTGGGAAGCAGCAGCCATCACTATCTTGCAGTCATGCTTGGAGTCATGGCGAACGGAAATACCGTCGTTCCGCTGGATATCCAGCTGGATGTAGAAGGCCTGACTGACTGCCTCAACCGATCCGACGTGGATATCCTGTTCTATGACTGGGAGCATCATCCTCTTGTAGAGGGAGTAAAGGCACTCTGTCCCAGAGTCAGGACTTTTATATCACTTCAGCACGGAAAACATGTTCCATGCTCTGACAATATTCTGAAAGAATTCGCCGGACGCACCGTCACTCCGAACGTGTCGGAAAACGACTGTGCGATGATCCTCTTTACATCCGGAACGACCGGGCGGGGAAAGGGAGTCATGCTTTCCAACCGCAATCTGATCGATAATGCATTTTCTTCTACTGACAATGACCACCCGGAAAATCAGGTATTTCTGAATATCCTTCCGATCCACCAGGTATTCTGCATCAACAGTGATGTGCTTGTCTCACTGCGCTACGGGAATATCCTGTGCCTGAACAGGGATATGAGCAGACTGGCGGACCATCTGCTCCTTTTCGAGCCCACGGCATTCCGTGCAGTACCGATGGTGGCGAAGGCGCTTTATAACCGTTTCTGTCTTCTCAGGAAGCAGAATCCGGACAAGAGCGTGGAAGAGGCAAAGGCGGAGGTATTCGGAAGACGTCTGCGCAGAGTATCCTGCGGTGGAGGATATCTCACTCCGGAACTGGCAAAGAACTATCAGGAGCTGGGCATTTCCATCGGGCAGGGCTACGGCATGTCCGAGTGTTCGCCTGTCATCTCGACTGCAGTGTGGGACCGCCCGGATAAGATCGCGTCGGTAGGAAGGATCGTGGACCGCTGCCAGGTCCGGATCGTGGACGGTGAGATCCAGGTCAAGAGCCCTTCCGTTATGATGGGATATTATAAAGATCCGGAGAATACCGCCAAAGCGATCACTGAGGACGGGTGGCTGTGCACCGGTGATATCGGATATGTGGATGACGAGAATTTCCTTTACCTTACAGGGCGTAAGAAGAACCTCATTATCCTGAGCAACGGGGAAAATGTCGCGCCGGAGCAGATCGAGAATATGTTTGCCGATGAGACGATCGTGGAGGACATCCTTGTCTTTGAGGAAAATGATGTGATCACAGCAGAGATTTATCCGAACTTCAAGTATGCGGAGACGTGCGGCATTACGGATATTGAAGGAGCTGTGGGAGAGAGTATCGCGAAGATCAATCAGAAGCTGCCTTCTTTTAAGAGGATTCTTAACTTCCGTGTGCGCAAGGATCCCTTTGAGAAGACCAGTTCCAGAAAGATCAAGCGCTCGAATTATTTCAGCCAGAAGAAGGCAGAGGAAGAGAACCGGAAAAAGCTCGTCATGCCGAAAGATGACCTTCAGCAGAAGATCTACGATATCGTGGCGGGAATCCTGGGCCATCAGGATTTCGGCATCGATACGGATTTCTACAGGGCCGGTATGGACTCCATGGGAAGCGTTCTCCTTCTGACAGAGCTGGCGGACAATATGGATTTTTCCATCACACTGGATGACCTGATGTCCCACGCTACGGTTGAAAAGCTGGAGGCATATTATAAAGAGACGCTGAAGGAAGAGAAAGTGGACTATTCTGTCCGTCCGGTCTACCCGCTGACCAATCTGCAGATCTATTTTGCATATGTGATGAAAGGGAACACGACCGCGAACCTTCCGTCCCTGATCCGTCTTGACGACAGTATTGACTTGGAACGGCTGCAGAAGGCAGTGGAAGATCTGTTCGATGTACATCCGGGCCTGAAGTCCATCATCCAGCTGGACGAGGGAGTGTACAAGAGCTTCCGCCATGACGATCTGAGGGTGGACATACCGATCATCCGTCAGACGGATGAGGAATTCGAGGAGACAAGAAAGCATCTCCTTGTGCCCTATATGTATGAGAAAGATGAGCCGCTCTACCACGCGGGGATCTATCAGACTGACAGCGCGAAATACCTGTTCCTCGATATTGCCCATATCGTGGGAGACGGAATGACGCTGAAGATCCTGTTCGAGGATCTGAATGACCTGTATGCGGGAAAACCGGTGGAAAAGGAAAAGTATACACTGTTCGAGTATGTACTGGATGAAAAGGCGCGCGACGGAAAGGGCAAGAGAGAACAGGATATCGCATACTACAGAGAGCTGATGAAAGGCATCCGGATCCGGAAGAGCATTCTCACGCTCCGTGATTTCCATGACCTTGAGCGCGGAGAGAACGCTTCGCTCAGAGGAAGGTTTACGATCAGTCCGAACCAGCTGAATGCTTTCTGCAGGAAGCACAGAGTGTCAGAGAATGTGATGTTCCTGACCGCTTATAATTATTGTATCGGCATTTTCAGCAATGAGAAGGATGTGGTCTGCACGAGTATCCACAGCGGACGTACGGACAGCCGCTGGACAAGGCTGGCGGGACCGCTGTTCTTAAGCTACCTGTTCCGCTACACAAACATACCTCACGAGACAGTGCCGCAGCTTCTGGGCAGATCTGCACGTCAGATCATGGAGACCATGCGCTGCCATATCTCCGCGCTCCATGCGGATGAGATGTTCTTCCAGTATCAGGGGGATATCCTGAACCTTGATGAGATCGGAGGGGCGCCGGCGCACAGAGAGCCGCTGCAGCTGGATTCACTGCCGTTCCATCTGCAGGTAATGTCCAATAAGGAAGGTTTCTATTATTATGAGCTGAGATACTGGAAGAACCGTTTTGACGAGCAGCAGCTCAAGGTCTTTATGGAGTGCATGGATGTCATCATGGAGGCGATGCTGACGGAGCCGTCGGTCCGCCGCCTGAAGAAGCATCTTCCGGAACACCTTTTCCCGAAGCACTATATCCTGAAAGCGGGAGCGGTCAATGATGCAGCGGGATTCCAGCTGATCCACGATGTTTCCAAGGATACTCTCGTCAAGGCTTATGTTTTTGATGAGACCTGCCGCAAGCAGCCGTACGGAGCATGGGGAACTCTCTACATTATGGACCGTCCGACAAAGAACTGGACGGACAAGATCACGAATCCTTACGGAGCGGGCGTCCTCTATCAGACAGGACTGAATGCAAGGATCCTCCCGGACGGCACGCTGGATGTGCTGGAGAGATGCGGACGAACGGTCATGACTGAGAATCTGACCGGACGGGAATACCTGGATCTGGGAAGGCTTGAGGAAACAATCATGAGTTACGGCGGGATCGACCACGCTGAGGCCTATACGTGCTGGGGACCGGAGCACAGACTCATACTGTGCGCGGACATAGTGGGAAGCGAAGAACCGGATCTGGAGAAACTTAAGGCTTACATAGCGGAGAAAGTGGAACCATGTCTTGTGCCGAAGCAGATCAGCTTTACGGAGAAGTAGGATGGGGAATGTTATCGAGATCACGGATTTTAATGCGGCTGAGCTGGACGTCTATGCAAGACTGACGGAGGCGCAGCTTCTGAATAAGGACAGGCCGGAGGACGGCATTTTCATTGCGGAGAGTCCCAAAGTGATCGGGCGGGCGCTGGATGCCGGATATGAGCCGGTTTCCTTTCTCGCAGAGAAGCAGCATATAGATGAAGGTGAGACGGGAAAGATCCTGTCATGCTGCGGAGACATTCCGGTCTATATCGCAGAGTTCGATGTGCTGACTCAGCTCACCGGATATAAACTGACCAGGGGGATGCTCTGCGCCATGCGGCGCAGGGCACTTCCGTCTGTTCGGGAAATCTGCAGAAATGCGGAGCGCATCGCCATCCTTGAGAATGTCATGAACCCGACTAATGTGGGAGCAGCCATCCGCTCTGCCGCTGCACTGAACATGGACGCAGTCCTGCTCACTCCCGGATGCAGCAATCCGCTCTACCGGCGGGCGATCCGCGTGAGCATGGGAACCGTGTTCCAGATCCCATGGACGATCCTGAGAGAAGAGGAAGCGGGAAAGTGGCCGGAAGAGGGAATGGCGTTTCTTGGCAGGCTTGGATATCGGACTGCGGCTATGGCGCTTCGCAGTGAATCGGCGGATATTGACGATGAGCGGCTGCGGCGGGAAAAGAAGCTGGCTGTCATCCTCGGGACAGAGGGCGACGGGCTGATGGACGGGACGATCGAGAGATGTGATTATACGATCAAGATACCGATGGCTCACGGCGTGGATTCGCTGAATGTGGCTGCCGCCAGCGCAGTGGCGTTCTGGGAACTGGGCAGGAGGAGGGCAGAGCCTCAGAAGTAGTTACTGCTCACATCTGATTCTGCCCGTATGTTCACTCGCCGCGCTGCCGTGTTCCAGGTTCGTACTTCGAACTGAGGCTGTTTATGTGAACAGAAACCAGAAGTAAAAAATTAAGAATTTTCTTCTTCTCTTTTTTATGATTGTATGATAGTATTAATACAATGAGAGACAAAGCTCATTCAATCTATAAGGGAAAGGAAGGAACTTATGAAACTGGAAGTAAAAGACCTGAGAAAAAGTTTTGGAGATAAAGAAGTGCTCCACGGAATCTCTTTTTCCATCGAAAGCGGCAGAGCGCTTGGTCTTCTCGGACGGAACGGCGCAGGAAAGACGACGACGATCCGCATCCTGATGGATGTCTTCCGGGCTAATTCGGGAACCATTACTGTGGACGGGAAGCCGTTTCATCCCAGGGATTTCCGGATCGGCTATCTTCCGGAGGAGAGGGGACTGTATCCGAAGAAAGGAGTGCAGGAGCAGCTGATCTACCTTGCCCAGCTCCGGGGAAGCAGCCGCTCTGACGCAAAGCGGCAGTCAGAGCGCTGGCTGAAGCGTCTCGGGGTGGAAGAGTATGCCCAGAGGAAGCTGGAGACTCTGTCAAAAGGAAACCAGCAGAAAGTGCAGCTGGCGCAGACTCTGGTGTGTGATCCGGATCTCGTGATCCTGGACGAGCCATTCAGCGGATTGGACCCTGTGAATTCACAGATCTTAAAGGATGTGATCAGGGAGCAGATCGAAGCCGGAAAACTGGTGATCTTCTCCAGCCATCAGATGAGTTA
>ERZ1643249.2992-NODE-2992-length-15250-cov-11.142020_pt1 | contig 15250 bp, 18 predicted proteins | sample MGYA00579263_ERZ1643249 | MGnify/ENA primary metagenome ERZ1643249 (study PRJEB29033, sample SAMEA4952264) | chicken gut metagenome | biome: Broiler Chicken; feature: Gastrointestinal Tract; material: Caecum | place: Ireland | collected 2018 | study: Broiler...
TGTTTCCTCCTTTTTTACAAATAAAAAAGGCCGACTGTTTTACCAAACAATCGGCCTTATTTTCTTCATCTTCAATTTACAATCAAAAGTTTTATAATATCCTCAATCGGTATATTCTTCCCGCTTTCTGTGACAATTTTTCTGCGATACGTATCTATTTTCTTTATACGAAATTTCTCTGTAATGTATTTGCCGCCCTCTTTTAATTTATCCTTTTCAAAATAGCAGATACGCACTTTCGGACAATCAGGCAACCGCTGCACGATTTCTTGCAATATCACGTCTAATTCTGCCAACGCATCAGAGTTCAAGATGATTTTTTCGTCCGTAAGGCGCGCCGTTTCTTTGACCGCATCTCCGTATCCCGTCAGTGCGGCAAATGGCGCAAACTGCGCCGCGCGATCGATAATGGGCATATGCGCATGCGTTTTGGAGCGGTGATGAGGCAAACTGATAATATCGTCGTATTTACTCATGCTTTATGCCCTCCAATCTGTTCGTTGCGATTTTTGGCTGTTGCACCTTCCTCCAAATTCATTCCTTTAAGGATAGCATTTTTCCCGTATTTATTTTTGATTTGCAACACCGCTTCCTGCCGCTTTTTCTCTCGTTGCAGTTCTGCATCCTCTTCTTTTCTTTTTTTCTGCTCCGCCTCATAATCCGTAAAAAGATCTAACTGCTGCACGGTTTGTTCTTGTTTTTCGCTTTCGGGGATCACGTGTGTTGCTGTAATATACAAACGACGTACCAATAGATCCTTGTCGACGTTTCGTTCAAATAATTCGGAAACCGCTTTTTTGATAATTTTTTCGGATGCGGTCTGCCGACCTAAATTTGCCGTACCGTGCGCATGTTTGGGGATCTTCCGCCCGTATCTGTCGACACTGTATTCCCCTTGATATGCATCATTGCACCTGTCATAGCCGATAGTAGCAACGACCTGATCTGTCACCAATCCTTTTGCGACAAGGTCAAGTGCAAGAGATTCCGCCATTTCGTTTGCAACCAGTTTTGCTTTTTCATATGGATAAGGTTCTTGCAACACCTGTCCCGAACCTACACTGTTTGACTCGGGTTTGTATGCCTTGATGTCCACAATCGTACAAGGTTCCCATCCCCATGCATGATCGATAAGCAGTTCTGCATTAACGCCGAACAGCTTATACAGTAAATCTTCACTGTAGTAGTCGCCCGGCTTTCCCAGCGAACAGCGCGCAATATCCCCCATCGTATATAATCCGTGCGCCTCAAGTTTGTCGGCATATCCTTTTCCTACGCGCCAAAAGTCGGTAAGCGGACGATGTTCCCAAAGCATACGCCGATATGTCATCTCGTCCAATTCAGCTATGCGCGCTCCGTCAGCATCTGGCTGCGTCTTTTTAGCTCCTATATCCATAGCTATCTTGCATAAATAAAGGTTTGTACCGATTCCTGCCGTTGCTGTAATCCCCGTCTGTTGCAAGACATCTTTCATAATACTCTTGGCAAACTCATGCGCGGAAAGCCCGGTTGCTTTCAGATACGAAGTAGCATCAATAAAAACCTCATCAATGGAATAAACATGAATGTCCTCGGGAGCTACATATTTTAAATAGATCTGATAAATACGTGTACTGCATTCCATATAGTGCGCCATGCGCGGCGGCGCGACAATATAATCGACAGCGAGTGACGAATCAGCTTTGAGTTCATTATCAAAATGAGACTTACCCGTAAGCTTTCCTTGAGGAGCTTGTCTTTGCCGATCGCGATTGATCTGACGTACTTTTTGAATCACTTCAAACAAACGCGCTCTGCCGGGAATCCCGTATGCCTTTAAGGAAGGAGTAACGGCAAGGCAAATCGTTTTTTCCGTGCGGGATAGATCCGCCACAACAAGGTTGGTTGCCATTGCGTCCAAACCACGATCCACGCACTCGACAGAAGCATAAAAAGATTTTAAATCGATCGCTATATATGTGCGGTCTTGCATTTTGCCGCTCACCTCCTTATTATCTCTCTTTTATTATACCATATCTTTCTTACTTTAATCTATTGTTACCGACATTATTTTGTTGAGTCAAGTGTGAACTCTTATAAAATAAAAAGCCGATTGTTTTATCAAACAATCGGCTTTTTATTTACTTGTCATCCCGTATGCCCTTAAAGACAGGCTGGCGCATCGTTCCTTTTTCCGTCTCCTGCATAAAGTGCGCAGTACCGACAAGTTCAGGCTTTAGCCATACAACGTTCTTATATTTATCAAACAATGCCCGTGCGACTGTATTCTTTTTCGCAAACTCACGGACAATTTTCTTATCCTCTTTGGATACCCCGAGATAAACCTTCCCACGGTTTTTCAGTTTTCCGTTTTCATCTTTGTAACCCAGAACAAGATCTTTGACGTCTCCGTTTTCGTCCGGCTGGTATCCGCAGATCAGAAGGTCTTCATCCTGCATGACTTTGATTTTGATCCAATCGCGCGTCCGCTTCCCGATATGGTACTTCCCGTCCTTTCGCTTGGCGACGATCCCTTCCAACCCCTGCCGTTTCGTGAGTGCAAAAAAGTCTTTCCCTTTACCCTCAACCCATCGCGATACACTAAGATTTTCCCCGTCCCTGACCGTATCGGACAGGATCTTCTTCCGCTCTTCTTGCGTCTTGTCCGTGATTCTCTTTTTGCCTACATATAAAATATCGTACGCCACAAACTGGACGGGGTTTCGTTTCGCCGCTATCCCGATTCGGAAACCGTCTGTCATAAGGCTCCGCTTTTGCAGGGCGTAAAAATCAGGCTTGCCGTCCGTAAACGCAACAAGCTCCCCGTCCAAAATGCACCGCTGATTCGATGTGCGCCAGATTTCAGAAAGTTCCGGATAGATGTCCGTTACGTCCTTGTTACGTTTGTTGCGGAGCGTCGCCTTTCCTTTTTCCAGATAGGCTATACAGCGAATACCGTCCAGTTTCAGCTCATAAATATATTCGGGATCGTCGAAAGGCTCCTTTTCCTCTCCCAACAGCATGGGCGAGATTTCTTTCTCTTCAAACAGATCTGTCACGCCCGTTTTTCCTTCTTAGCGGCGGGTGCCTTGCGCGACACCTTCTTGGGCGGTTTATTCAGCCCTTTCAGACTTGCCTGCAAAGCCTCCATCAGATTTGCCGCCACGTTGGTTGAGCCTTCTTTTGCTTTGACGATTTCCTTTCCTGCGATCTTTTGCTCGATCGCCGCCTTTACACGTTCCCGGTATTCGTCTTTGTAGTCCTCCGCCTTGAAATCCCCGCTCATGCCTTCCACTATGGATTTTGCAAGCGAAAGCTCCGAACTGCTGAATTCCGCTTTCACTTCTTTCGTCGGATTCTTTTGGATCTCATCGGCAAAAAAGAGAGTACTCAGCAGCATCTGCCCGTCCTTTGCACGGAGTGCGATCAGTGTTTCCTTGTTGCCGAGTACCGTCTTTGCGATCCCGACTTTCTTTTCCTCTTCCATCGCACGCAGCAAGAGCGCATAAGCATTTTCCGCGCCCGTAGGGTTCACGTAGTATGGTCGGTCATAATAGATCGGGTCGATCTGCGCTATATCCACAAACTTCTGTATCGTAATGTTCTTGTCTTTTTTCGTCTTTAACTTTTCAAAGTCTTCCTCGGTAAATACGACGTATTTATCGTCTTCGTATTCATACCCCTTTACGATATCTTCCTGCTTGACCTCGCGGCCGTCGCATTCTTCACACGTCTTTTTGTATTTCACCCTGCTCATCGTCTTTTTATCAAGCATATTAAATCCGACATCTTGCGTTTTTACAGATGCATGAAGGGTGACGGGAATATAAACCAATCCGAAACTGATACTGCATTTATAAGAATAAGCCATACTGTTTTCCTCTCTTTCAGTATGGCTTATTTTCTATATATTTTTTCAATTTTTCTGTTATTTTCGGCAAGTCGTCAGTTCGAGTCTGTCAAGTCTTTGAAAATCACCGAAAAATATCTACGAAAACGCACTTCATTTGTCAAAAATTTTACCCCCGAAAAAGCGCCACTTTTGCCCCAATAAATGGCAAAAACCTCGGTAAAACCGAGGTTTTTGAAGGCGATATCTTTTTTATCGCCACATTATGGCAAGCATGTACAAAAAAGATATTTTTCCTCATTTCTTGTACAGACTCAAACTTTTCACTTCTTATGTATATTATAGCATATTTCGCAAAAAAACACAAGCGTTTTTCAATATTTGCGCTTACGTTTTTTCTCTCAAATTATAATCCGTAGCAGAAGAATAGAAGAGTAAATACCAATAGGCACCCACTTTTTCTTCTTTCTGTTTGTATTATCCGACATCGCATTTCGCTTTAATAACGACTATCCTCTTTCGGGCATTTGCCTGTCTTTTTTAATATAATCGGTTCGCAAGCAGATACGTCGATTAAATCCAGAACTTTTATTTCGTGTCTCCACTCATCTCCCATATCATAGATGTATTGGAATGTGTCTCCAACATCAACCAATTCGGAAATTTTTGTAAAGGTGGGAATACGGTTCGAGTCTTGACTTGGATTAACATGATCATCTGATTCAATAAGAGCCTCTCCTACAATGAACACATAAAGATGTTTATTCTTCCAGCCCATAGCCTTTTGAATATTCATATGTAGGTAAGCGAATGTTATGTCTTCGGGAACAAGAATTTCCCTTAGTATCTTTTTATCTTCGCCTAATAGGTTGATCTTCAATTTATAGAATTTCATTTTTTAATTCCCTTTATTTCAATGAGTCCTAACTGCATCGCCTTATTCATCAACTTCTTCATAATAATATGAATAGTCTATTCCCTTCATAAATATCTCTCTGTCCCCAATCTGCGGAGTCTGGGCTTTTTTTATCAACTCAAAAATATGAGATCCGTTCACAGGACTTTCTTTCATTGCTTCAAGATATTCCCGCTTATCAATGTTACTCCAATCCGTACAGGTATGCAGATTCTTTTTCAAGATAAGATCGAGCCAAATTCTTGTACTTCTGCCGTTGCCCTCCATAAACGGGTGGGCAACGTTCATTTCCACATACTTTTTTACAATATTTTCAATCGTATCCTCCGGCATTTTTTCGATAAATGCGAGATTCTCATGTAAATACATCGCAGGTGCAAAAGCAAACCCACCCTTTGCTATATTTACACCTCTAATTTTACCTGCAAAATCATAAAGTCCACCAAATATATACGAATGAATCTGCTGCAGTCCCTTTATCGTACCGACTTCTATCTCATTTATAAGACCGCTTTCAAACAACTCATAGGCTTTTTGTTTACTCTTTTCATCAATAGAAGTCCCCATTCCCTTAAGCCATTTATCGAATACCAACGTCTTTTTGCTTGGAATAACGGCGATAACGGTATTGATCCCTTCTTCATCCACAACATCAGTTAAATACCTCTTTCCGTCTTTAGCGGCCAATTTCAGTTGTCGACAAATTGTCGACAACTGCGGATTGCGTCGCTTTATAACGTTCCAATAGGAACGGGGATTTTTACTCTTGGTAAGAGCCTCTGCCACATCGGTAGCACAAAACCACCACTTGGACGTTTCCTCCTCCCAAACGGCACGCACAGGAATATCTTCAAAAAATCGAATAGATGTTTTAATCATTTTAAGTCTTAAATTTATTTAATGAAGGAAAGATTTTATATTATTATACCATTTAAAAGCAGCATTTTCAAGGTATTTGGCAAAAATTTATGAGGCCTTTTAATGATTCAACCATACGGTTCCAAGAGTTGCCTGATCGTTTCATCGTTATAACTCATCGGATGATTTTTCAGTCTATCGAAGACGGCATATATCGTATCGAGCCGTGACTGTACTTCTTTTTGCTTCTCTATCGCCTCTACGCCTTGACCGAGCTTTGCCTGCAATTCGTTTTCTCTGCTATAAGCTGCCGCCGAAAGAATTTCTTTTATATGCAAATAAAATTCTTTATCCATCAATTCCTTTCCACTGTTCATATGTGTCTGTCTCCAATACAATCTGTCGGACAATGTCCGGCTTTTTATTTTTCCGAAAATATTTTTAGCGACTGTTTTCTTTCGGGCATTCCCCTATGCTTTCCAAAACAATAGGTTTTTTAGAAGTAAACTCTATGGTATCCTCTACATCGATCCTATGTTTCCAATCATCACCCATATCGTACAAATACCCAAACGTATCGCCTTTACGAAGCAATGTATTTATTTGCGTATAGATAGATTCCCCGGCATCCAATTCGTTAATATCAAGCGAATCATCCGATTGAATTTCTACCTCTCTGACCTTAAATGCATATAGATGCTCATTTTGCCACCCCCATCGCTCTTTGAATATTTTGATGCAATTCTTCAAATTTAATATCGGTAGGCACTAAAATCGTTCTTCTTATTTCCTCTGTAGAATCGGTGAGTTATTTTTTTAATTTGAAAAGTTTCATCGTCATTCTCTCCATACTATTATTTATATAGATATTTATTTATAAAGATTATTATATCATTTTTACGTTGCCTCTGCAAGACTTTTACGATATTAGTTCCTACTGTTATCATTATCATTGAAAGTCCCCTCGATATACACCGCCATTTATCGGCGGTGTATATCGACAATTTGTTGTCTGTTTATCATCGCTCAATAAAAAAATAATTTTTACTATAAAGAAAAAGATAGCGTTCAACATAAATTATTACCGATAACTTTTCGTTAAAATGATAAATCCGTACACTCTCTTTATCATTCGGCAAAATTCTTGCCGTTTGTTTGTCGTTTTTTGCGCTATAATATTGCTAAAAGTCGTTTTTGGTAATTTATGGTAAAATCAAGCGATAAAATCCTGTCGATTATGCAGAAAACCGCCTGCTCCGAAGACATCTTCTTCGATTTACCTGCTTACGTTGCTCTCCTCCGTTCCTTTGATTTCTGGCGGATTTACGATTTCTATAAAAACGATAGAAAAGCCTATTTATTCTCGCAAATCATTATGAATCCGAAATTCTTTTCTGAAACAGATAAAGTCATTGCCGATGCGCTGTTTATCTGCGAAAAGAGCGTTCAGAATTACCGCAGAGAGTTCAAAGAAGTATTTTCCGATGAATACGAATATGCCAAAACTCTGGATACCGATACTCTGCTTGCCATCCGAAGCATATTGCTGATATTGCTTGGAATCGACGGCTTCCGCTCTTTTATCAGAAACGATCTGCCGGATTGCCTTAGTTCCCGTGTTTTACGATTCTTTTCCGATAGCGATTTACGACAGGCTAAATAATTTTTAAGGAGTTTTCACTTATGACGAATGAAAACAAAACGCTTCAAATCCTTATTCAAACCATTCACATGAATTTACAAGAACTTTCCGAAACAAAAAAAAAATTTTCCGAATGATTTTTGTATCGGACAAATCTATGCTTATGTCGAGTGCTTGGAAATTTTACAGCTTTGCCCTGCTTTCCGCGTTTTTGGCTTGGATTACGATATCGAGAAAAAATTCCCTCTGTAGACTATCTCTTTCAACAGGAAAAGGCAGTGTCTAACACTGCCTTTCCTTTATCTCGCATCGATCTTAATAATCCATCGCCCTTTTTTCGCCCCCTGCCTTTCCTGCTCAAAAGTCTTTGTTGGACTTATTATTACTTGATTATTTCATAATATCCTGTTTTGTCAGATCCGATTCTCCGTATAATTCCCTTTTCCCTCAAAGTCTTTAAGGCACGTTTAACCGTTTCTCTCGCTACCCCTATCTCTTCAACTATCGTATCGATCGTTGTATCAGGGGTTCTTTTCAAACATTCCAATACCTGCTGCGTTGCTTTCGTAAGTTTTACAGGCTCATTTACAGGCTCATTTTTATCGCCACCAACGGATACGCGCACCTGTTTCATCACTTCTTCATCGTATTAAAATTCGGTTATGACAAAGTTTTCGGAAATTTTGAAAATATTGCGATCATATGCCTGTAAGATGCGGTGCATTCCGGAACCAAAAAATTATAACACATATCGCATGGAAAAGCATTTTCATTTTTGACTTTATTATACCATTTTTAACCAGCTTTTTCAATGCGTTTAACAGAAATTTATAAGGAATTATGTCTATGTGTTTATATTTTCATACTCATCAAACTCATTTCCGAAATAATATCAGTACACTCCTTCTTGAGCGGTTGTTCCACTTGCAGACCTCCGCGAAAAACGACTTTGATTTGTTCGCCTGACTCGACGACCACGCACTCGATCAGTTGCCGTACCGTCTGATCGTCATAGCACATCGGATGATTTTTGAGTCCGTCGAGAAGGGCGCAGATTTTTTCGAGCCGTGCCTGCGCCGTTTCCTGTTGCCCGCGTACCTCGGCAATTCGTCCGAGCTGCGCCTGCAATTCGTTTTTTTCGCTGATGAGCTGCTGCAACTTTACTTCATCGAAACCGTCCACCGTTTCGGCTGACGCGGCGTCGATCATTTCCCTGAACTCCGCATCGATCTCCGCGATGCGGAGTTCAATATCGATTGTGTTCTCATTTTTGTTTTCCGCAACCAGCCCCATAGCGATATGTTCTTTTAAGTTCTGCAGCACTTCCATATTTTCCTGCGCCGTCCGTTGGATCGCCTCCATGATCGCTTCATGTAGCACGCCCTCTTCGATCGTCGGTGAGTGATGGCAATACTTTTTTCCGTAGTCCAACCGGTTGATGCAACGCCAGACGATTTTCTTTTTGCCCTTCACCGTCCACGTGCATCTGCGGTACGGCGTCTTACATTCCCCGCATATGAGCCGCTCCGTCAACGCATATTTCCCGGAATACTTCCCGAGTTCCGTTTTCGTGCCGACCTGTTTTACCTTTTGTTTCCCTGCCCGCCGCGCGATCTCTTCCTGTACTCGCGCGAATGTCTCCGCGTCTATGATCGCGGGATGATTGTTCTCGACGTAATACTTTTTCCGCTCCCCGTTATTGACTTTGATCTTCTTGCTGATGCAATCAACGACGAACGTCTTATTGATGATCGCGTCCCCTTTGTATCTTTCATTGGTGAGAATAGATCGGACCGTCGTGCATTGCCACTTTTCATTTCCCGCAGGTGAAGGGATTTTCAGATCGCCCAGTTTCTTCGTGATCTCCATCATACTATCGCCAGCAAGATATCGGTCATAGATAAATCGGATGACGTCCGCTTGCCTTACGTTGATGACGGGTTTTCCGTCTTCGCCTCTTTCATAACCGAGAAAATTTTTATAATGAAAGGTGACTTTTCCTTTTTTTGCGCTCTGTTCCTTGCCCCAGCGCACGTTTGCGCTGATATTCTCCGATTCGCTCTGCGCGAGGCTGCCGTAAAGCGTGATATAAAATTCCGCCCCGGGCTGTGTGCTATGGATCTTCTGCTCTTCAAAGTACACGTCCACGCCGATCTCTTTGAGCAGCCGCGTATAATGCAGGCAATCCACCGTATTTCTTGCGAAGCGGGAGATGGATTTTGTAATGATCATATCCGCTTTGCCCTGTATGCAAAACTGGATCATCTTATTGAATTCTTTTCTGTTTTTAACGCTCGTTCCCGTGATCCCTTTATCCGCAAAGATCCTGACGAGCTTCCAATCGGGATTTTTATTTATTTTATCGATATAAGCGGCGCGCTGCGTTTCGTAACTGTTGAGCTGTTCCTCCTGCTTGGTTGATACGCGGCAATATGCAAGCACCCTCTTTTGTCGGAACTCTTTATTAATTTCTTTTTGCAGGTCTGCGACCTCGGGCAATTCGACCACTCTCTTTATTCGCTGCACCTGTTCTTCTTTCATCATACGATTCACCTCAACGGATCTGTTGTCCGTTCATAAGCAAGAGTACGACCGATTCATCGTTTTCGAGAATGACCGCATCGGCTGTTTTTTCAAACAGCTCGCTCGGAAATTCATCCGATACCTCCGCATCCGAAAATATATCTTTCAGACGCTGCGTTCTGCACGGACCGTCGTCCAACTGAGTATACTTGCGCGAGGCAACGGTGAACAGCCGCTCCCTTTCCGATTCCGGATCGTTTAGTCCATCATTGTTGCTTTGAGCCTGCACGGTCATCGGTGCTGCGGTTTCGGGATTTTCCTTATCTGCCGCACTGATCGCGGCAGGATTCTCCGTTACCGTCCGCAGGGTTTCGGATATCATTGACAGCAGCTTTTCATCGTCAACGAATACGGCATGACCGTTGGCGCATTTCCATTTGACTTTGTTTTTCAATCGGTTGTTGCGCTTTCTCTGCATCGGCTCATGGCAGTGCGGGCAAAGTACGGGGAGCATGAGCCGAAAACTTTCTTCGTTCTTGTTCTTATTTTTCAAAGGTCCTTTTCCGCTTTTCAATTCCTGTACTCTGTCATAAATACTTTTTTCTATGATCTGCGGAAAGCCCTTTGCTCCGAGGTATCGGTTCTCTTCCAAGATCCTCTTTACTTTCGGTTTGTTCCATCCGATGATCCCAGGCATATATTCGATCCCGCGCCCGTTCAATTTTCCCGCTATAACGGACAGCGGCTCTCCCGCAAGATAGGTGCGATATACCTCTGCCACCACCTCGCTCTCCTTTGGCTCTATCCCGATCTCCCCTGCCTTATAAACATAGCCGTATGGAAGACTCCTGTTCTTCATAATGCATGCACCGCCTTTTTTCGGGGATCGTTTCCGTCAGACACAGATCGCCGTACAGACAAAATGTTATTTTTGCATTGTCATCTACGATCACCTTCTCTACGATTTGCCCGAACAGTTCTTCGTCGAATCGGCTGCTCGGCACATATTCCGAAAGAATGTCGTTGAGTTCTTTCAGCGCCGTGAGCCGCTCATCTCCTTCATACGATAGCTGTTTGCGCCGTTCCCTGCGCAGTTCCGTCAGCCTGTTGTTGATTTCCGTGAAGCGCTGCGCGTAGTCCGCTTCATTCAATGCTCCACTCGTATGCAGCCGCGTCATCACAAGATTTTTTGCTGACAGGTCGGCTATCTCTTTGTCGATCTTCCCGATCACTCCTTGATTTTGGATCTGATCGCTCTGCAGCCGTTCCAATTTCCCGATCAAATCGCACACGATCTCTTTCCGATACGCTTTCAGTTTATACAGCATATCGGTAAAGGCTTCGCATACAGCATCCTCCCGCACGCGACGGCTGCGGCATTGCGTAACAAGTGATGAGCGCTTTTCGCATTGCCAATATATCTTATCTCTCAACCTTTGCCTGCGGAACGTGCCGCCGCAATCGGGGCATCGCAGTTTGCCTGACAATGCTGATTTTTCCGTTTGGCATGCGTCTTTCTTCCGCGATTTGAGCAATTCCTGCGCCCTGTCGTACACCTCTCTGTCCACGATCGCAGGATTGGCGTTCTCGACATAATATTGTTTCTTTTCCCGTTTGTTTCTCTTCTGCCTGCGCGGAAGCGTCTCCGTCCTGTACTGTTTTTGAAGCAATGCGTCGCCCTTGTACCGTTCATTCGTCAGCACATACCGTACCGCCTGCTGATTCCAAACCGTATAGCCGTATCTTCTCGGAACACCGCTGTCGTTCAGCCGATTGGCGATCTTCTGCATACCGTCCCCTTGCAGATACCATGCAAATATCTTACGGACGTTTTCCGCCTCGTCTTCTTTTACGGCAAGCTCGCCGTTACTGTTTTCAAATCCGTACGCGGGAAACGTGCAGTTATACTCGCCCGTCGCCATCCGCTCTCTGATACTCCAACGAACATTCCCCGATATGGCTTCGCTTTCCTGCTGCACTGCCATACCGGGGAGTGTCACAAACAATTCCATGTTCAGTTTATCCGAGTCAATATCCTTGTCCTCAAAATAGATACTTACGCCGAATTCTTTCAGCATACGGATCATGACCAACAATTCTTCTGTATTTCTGGCGAATCGGGAGAGGGATTTGCAGATGACTCTGTCGATCTTACCCATCCTGCAATCGCGGAGCATGCGGTTCAATTCGTCCCGTTTCTCCATATCCGTTCCCGTAATGCCTTCATCTGCATATACGTCCACTAATTCATATCCCGGATGTTCCTTTGCGTAATCGGTGAAATGCAGTATCTGTGCCGCAAGCGAATGTTCCTGTTCGTCCGATTTGGTCGATACCCTGCCGTATCCCGCGAAACGGACTCTTTGTTCTGTCTGCCCCCGATTCGGCGTTATATCTGTCACCTTCACGCTATCCCTCCTTTACATCGTGTATTCCGTTGGATCTCGCGGAACAAACGATACCACATAAATCGCCAACTGACCAGCATAAATCCGCAAAACGCCATAAAAAATTTTTATTTTTTTATACCATAATGCCGCGCGCTGATCTCCCTAATCTTTTCGTATTCCCTGTCCGTTATGAGTTCCATATCGTGCAGCATTTTCAGCAGATATATACTGTACGCATACGCCGCATTCCTCTTATCCTGTTCCGCTGTCATTTTACCAATGACTCCAGATACTGAATTCCGAAACTGATGACAATGGCTCTGTCGACGGTTTCCATGGTCTGCTTATCCAGTCTTCCGACATATTCCGTAAGACGGCTCTTGTCGATCGTGCGGATCTGTTCAAGCAAAACCACGGAATCTTTTGCCAGTCCGTCTGCGGTTATATTGACATGCGTCGGCAGTCTTGATTTGCTTTGGCGGCTCGTGATCGCTGCTACGATCGTTGTAGGGCTGTATTTATTCCCTGTATCGTTCTGCAGGATCAGAACGGGACGCAGTCCGCCCTGTTCGCTCCCGACGACGGGATTGAGTTCCGCATAATAGATATCGTTTCTTTTGATCTCTTTCATCTTCGGTCTCCTTCAATAAGTAAAAAGCGGCCGTCACAGTTCTGTAAACGACCGCCCTGTATCAATCGTTTTCAAGTCCGAATTTGTCCCTGACTTCCCCGAACAACGGGTTGCGCATTTTCCGGTCATGCCTTTGACCTCATAGGTTTTTCACCTCTCCGTGGTTCTCACCGAGGCGCCCTCTTTGGTTGCGACGGATCACGGGGTACTTCCCCGCTTCAACGCTCGACCGATCGACCGGACGCAAGTATCTTTGATGCTTCTGCCTGTCATCGCCAGCGCCGCGGATTGCGCCGCAACGCACGGATCCCTGCGGGCACGGTTTTCCCCGCGCCCGATCCGTTTCGGCTTGCCCCTTTCAAGGCGACAGAAGGAACGTAAAAAATGCGAAGCTTATTCAGTTCCGGAGACCATAGAAAAGCCCCCTCACTTTCCATGCCGAAAAATGAGAGGGCCTATGCGCTTATAAAATCAATTTTCTAAAAGTTTTTTTAACTTCAGAAGGATACGTGCGATCCGCCTGCTGATATTGGATTGATTCACGCCGTACCGACGGCTCAGTTCCACTTGCGATTTCTCTTCAAAGAAATGTTCTTTGATCAATGAGCGTTCTTCTTCAGACAGTTTTAGGATCGCTTTACGGAGCTTGTCCGTCATGATGCGAAGTTCCGCCTCTTCTGCGGTATCATGCTTCGGATCGACAAGAATATCTTCGCCGTTGAATTCATCCGTTGTCAGCGCATCATAAGAAAATGCCCCGTACTTACGGGCGCGTTCGTCTATGTACTTCTGACGGCGCTTGTCCTTGTAATAGGCTGCATAGTCCTCTTCCGTTACCTCCAACAGTATCCCGTGCAAAAACAGGAATCGCTTATCCCTGTATGCACTATCCGCCCGAATCGCCGAGCAGAACTTCTCATAAGGTATCGCCTCATATTTGCCTTCTTTCAAAATGTAAACTTTCTTTGGTGTCTGTTTCACCGTTTTATCCTCCTGTTTCGATTTTTGAATTTTTGGAAATCAAAAACCGAGCAGGAGGCGCGCGGATCGACGCAAACAGAAAAGCACATCGATGAAACGGTCCTGTGCTCCGTTTGCCCGATGTGCTTATTTTTGATATTTCATATAAAACGTGGTCTTTCAGTTCATAAAATGAATGAAAAAAGACCACAATATTTTTATGGACATCTTTCCGAACGAACTTTTTATTCGGATAGTCCATTTTGAATCATGGTCACCGCTCTCATCGAGCGGAAAGCATTTGATTCTTGCCACGGCATAAAAAAATCCCCACCTCCTGATCACGGAAGCGGGGTGTGAAAATTTATTGTACGGCAAGATATCCCGACAAACCGCTTTTTTTATTTTGGCGGGATTTTCTCTTTAGTTCAATTTTTGAAGAACTATCAGTTCAATTTAATTGGCATGATATGCCATTTTCAACATGAACAATTGGATGTAAAATATATACCAGAGGTGAACCGATGGTACATAATAAGCATGACACGCTCGGCAACGTCATAAAAGACGCACGCCAACGATCCAATCTGACAATGGAAGAACTCGCGGAGCGAGTACAAGTCACGCCGCGTTATTTATATCGCATAGAAAACGAGGGCAAAAAGCCAAGTTACGAGATACTGTTTGCTTTGATACGCGAGCTTTCCATTTCTCCCGATCTCATTTTCTATCCTGAAAAGCAAACGGAAAATTCTGAAATGGAAGACCTGATCCGCCAGCTTTATAACTGCGATGCGCGCTCCCTCGAAGTCATCAAAGCCACCGCTGCCGCTCTCATCCAATCGAACAAGCATGAAAAGTAGTCCGCCGTAGCGGGCTGCTTTTTTTATAAAAAATGACGCAGAGCCATGCGGAAACGTTTCGGCTCTGCGTCGGTCACAGCGGTATCTTCTGTTTTCGTTTCAGCCTTTTACGGCGCCGCCCGTCACGCCCTCGACATAGTATTTCTGCATGAACATAAAGAGCAGCACGATGGGTACGGCGACGATGATCGAGCCTGCGGCGAACGAAGTGAAGTAAGTACTCTTTCTGCTCGGTTCGAGCAGTTCGAAAAGCCCGATCGCAACGGTGTAATTCTCGCGGTTCGTGCCCATGATGACCTTTGCGAAGATGAAATCGGACCACGGTGAGATAAACGCCATAAGCGCGGTATACACGATGATCGGCTTTGACAGCGGTAAGATGATCTTCCAGAACACCTGCCAATTTGTTGCGCCGTCCAGCCGCGCCGCCTCGTCCAGCGTTTTGGAAACGGTGTCGAAAAACCCCTTTGCTACGTAGAAGCCGAGCCCCGCCCCACCCGCGTATACAAGCACGAGCGATACAAGCTGCCCGTCCAGCCCGAACGCTTTGAGGATATAATAGACGGCGATCATCGACATAAAGCCGGGGAACATATTGAGGATGAGTGCTATTCGCATAAACGGTTTTCTCGCCTTAA
>ERZ1643249.2993-NODE-2993-length-15248-cov-5.148160_pt1 | contig 15248 bp, 12 predicted proteins | sample MGYA00579263_ERZ1643249 | MGnify/ENA primary metagenome ERZ1643249 (study PRJEB29033, sample SAMEA4952264) | chicken gut metagenome | biome: Broiler Chicken; feature: Gastrointestinal Tract; material: Caecum | place: Ireland | collected 2018 | study: Broiler...
TACCGCCCGGGCCAGCAGGGTTTTACCGGTGCCGGGAGGGCCCACCAGCAGCACGCCTTTGGGGATGCGGGCGCCCAGCTCGTTAAACTTCTTGGGGTTTTTTAAGAACTCGACGATTTCCGCCAGCTCCTCTTTTTCCTCGTCCGCGCCTGCCACCTCGGCAAAGGTGGTCTTTTTGCCCATCTGGACGGGATTTTTCATGTTGGCCTTGCCGAATTGGTTCATCTTCCCGCCGCCGCTGGCCTGTTTAAACATAAAGTACCAGAGCAGGCCCATAACCGCGATCATCAGCACATAGGGGATGAGGCTTAAGAGCCAGCTGTTATCCGAAGCGGGGATTAAGTTATACTGCATCCGGGCGTCCGGGTGCTGCTCGTTATATTCCTGGATATCCGTGTCCACCTGGTCCAAAAACAGGCTGACGCTGGGCAGCCGGTAGGAAACCGTTCTGCCGTCGGTTGTTTTCATGGCAAGCTCGCCGCTTCCCACATCCAGGCTGAACTCGGATACCTTCTGGTCCTCAAACATGTAAAGGATATCCGAATAAGTGTACGTTCTTACCGTAGGGGTCATCATCCGCATAAACATGGTGGACATAAACAGCAGCGCCAATACGACCACGACCAGCAGGATAATGGAACTGGTCCGTTTCTTCTGCAACCAAAATCACTCCTCAATGTTGTATTTCCCGCTTTTATTCCAGGCGGGATATTTAAGGCAGGGCTATTTCCCGCCGTAAATTTCCGGTTTCAGCACGCCGATGTAGGGCAGGTTCCGGTATTTCTCATCGTAGTCCAGGCCGTATCCCACCACAAACTCGTCGGGGATGACAAAGCCGCTGTAATCCGGGGTCAGAGGCGCGGTGCGGCGCTCCGGCTTATCCAGCAGGGTGGCGATCCGGATGGAGGCGGTGCCCCGGTCGGACAGCATTTTGGTAATATAGTGGAGGGTTTTGCCGCTGTCCAGAATATCCTCCACAATCAGCAGGTCCTTGCCGTGGAGGTCAATGTCCAGGTCCTTGATAATCTTAACGACTCCGCTGGATTTGGTGCCGGAGCCGTAGCTGGACACGCACATAAAGTCAATGGTGCAGGGCAGGTCAATGGCCCGCATCAGGTCCGCCATAAAAATCACAGAGCCTTTGAGGACGCTGACCATCAGCAGATTTTTGCCCGCGTAATCCTTGGTAATCTGCTGTCCCAAAGATGTGACCTTCTCTTTCAGTTCTTCCTCACTGACCAAAACCTTTTCAATTGCGTCATTCAGCATGGGCTGTCGTTCTCCTTCCTTGTCTTCCGCAGCAAAATGAGAAGCCGCGCCGTTGCCGCGCCGGCCGTATTCCGGGAACTGCTCCCATAATACTCCGCCCAAACCGGCCCCAGGCTGTCTGCGGCAATAACCGCGTCCCGCCGAAGCCCCGCCGGGAGAGCCGCTTCGCTGTACACTTTCTTCAAAAGCCGGGAGGCCGTCCGCCCGGGCAGGCAAAGCCGGTCGCCAGGCAGCCTGCGCCGGATTTGCAGGTTCCCAATTATTGTATCATAATCCAGAGAAAAAATTAAGTCGTTTTTATAAATTTTTTTGTTTTTTTCAAATTCCGCAGCGGGAACGCACCAAAGAACCGCCGGTTCTTCATTTGGAAAGGCCAATTCCCCTATAAGCGCGGACTTTGCAGGCTTCGGCGGCAGGAAAAATTCCCAAAAGAAGGGGGCCTCCGGCAGGTTTTGCCGGACGGACAAAATCCCCCGGTGAAGGGAAAGCCATTTTTCTCCCGGCAGGTTCAGCCGGGAAATTTCCCCTTTTAAAAGCCGTTCCCCATCTTCCAGCAGGAAGGAATCCGCCTGGACGCCGTTTTCCGCCAAATATTGGGCCAAGGCCCGGCTCAAAAGGGCCGGATGGGCCTCCCTTAGCGGTTCCGCCAGCAGTCCGCCGGAGATTTTCGCCGACTGGAGCAGGCGGCCTGCCTCCCCCTCCAGATAATCCCGGTCCCGGGCAAGGGAAAGGGCCAGCCGCCCGGCGTGGGCTTCCACCCCGGGATTCACCCTTTTTAATGCCGGGACCGCTTCCAGCCGGGGGTCGCGGTTTGTGGACTCCTCCGCGAAAGGGATTTGCTCCCGGCGGCAGTAGTCCTCCACATCTTCCCGGGTGCAGCAAAGCAATGGCCGGATGATATTTCCCCGGGATTCAGAAATCCCGGAAAGCCCGTCGGGGCCGGAGCCTCTGGCCAGGCGGAACAGCATCGTTTCCAGCTGGTCGGAAAGGGTGTGGGCGGTGGCAATCACCCCGTCCTCCCCCGCCAGCTCCGCAAAAAAAGCGTAGCGTTCTTCCCGGCCGCATGCTTCCTCGCCAAGGCCCCGTTCTTTGGAAATCCGGGCGATGTCCGCCCGCCTGCACACAAAAGGGATTCCCCTTTCCCGGCAGAAATTCCGGACCAGTTCCTCGTCCCCGTCGCTTTCCGCCCCCCGAAGGCAGTGATTTAAGTGGGCGGCTGTGACGTTTATCTGATTTTTCCATAAAAAATGCAGCATGGCCATAGAATCGGCCCCGCCGGAAACCCCGGCGACAACCTGCTTCCCGGCCGCCAAGTCCAGGCGGAATTTTTCCTCCAGCCTTCCCTTTAACCGCCTGTTACTCATTCCGGTACAGCTCCACGTTGTTAAAGCGGGTGAATTCCCCCTGCCAGCCCAGCATCACGTCCCCGATGGAGCCGTGGCGGTTTTTGGCCACAATGCAGGTGGCGGTGTTGGGGTTCACCGGCTGGTCGCTTTCCTCGTCGGCGTAATAACCTTCCCGGAACAAAAACAGCACGATGTCGGCGTCCTGCTCGATGGAGCCGGACTCCCGCAGGTCGGAGAGCATGGGCCGGTGGCCCTGGCGCTGTTCCGCCGCACGGGACAGCTGGGACAGGCAGAGGATGGGGACGTTTAAATCCTTAGCCATGATCTTCATGCCCCGGGTAATCATGGAAACCTCCTGGACCCGGTTTTCAATCCGGGAGCCGGAACCCATGAGCTGCAAGTAGTCCACCACAATCAGCCCCAGGTTTTTTAAGCGCCGGAGCTTGGCCTTCATCTGGGAAACGGTCATCCCGGCGGAATCGTCCAAATAAATATGGGTGCCGCTGAGGCGCTGGGCCGAAACGGCCAGCCTTGCCCATTCCTCCGTGTCCAGGTGGCCGGTCCGCAGCTTGTCGCTGGGGATGGAGGCGTCGGAGCAGAGCATACGGGAAACCAGCTGAGGGTTGGACATCTCCAAAGAGAACACCGCCACGTCCACGTCGTTTTTTAGGGCCACATTGGCGGCGATATTTAAGGCAAAGGCGCTTTTCCCCATACCGGGGCGGGCCGCCAGAAGGATTAAGTCGGATTTATTTAAGCCGGAAATCATGGCGTCCAGGCCCGTAAATCCGGAGGGCAGGCCGGTATACCGGCTGTCGGCCCGGGAGTGCATCTGGTAAATTTCATCGTAAACGCCGATAATGACCTCGCTGATGGGCTTTAATTCCGAGGACTGGCGGCCCTGGCGGATGTCGTAGATTTTCTGTTCCGCCGCGTCCAGCAGGGCGTTTGCGTCCCCTTCCCCTTCCCGGACGGAAGAGGCGATGCTGGAAGCAGTGTCCAGGAGGTTCCGCAGGTAGTATTTTTCCACCACGATTTCGCAGTAATTCGCCAGGTTCGCCGTGGTGGGCACCATTTCCATCAAATGGAGCAGATAGCTTTTTGCGCTGTCCTCGCTGTCAAAAACACTTGCCCGGTTGGCTTCCTCCAAAAGAGTTACAAAGTCGATGGGCTTTGATTCCCCGAACATTTTGAGCATCAGGGAGAACAGTTCCTGGTGGGCCTTGGTGTAAAACACTGCCGGGGATTTGATAATATTCATCACGTCCGACAGCTTTTCCGGGTCAATGAGGATGGACCCCAAAACCGACTGTTCCGCCTCCAGGCTGTAGGGCAGGTTCTGCCCGTATTCGTTAATTGCTTCGTCCATGCTTCACCTCCCGGCGGACTGCCGTAAAAAATTCTCGGGGGCGGACGCCGTCCGCCCCTGTTATGCAGAATTATGCTTCTTTGACGACCACTTTCATGGCGGCCACAACGCCGTTGTGGAGCTTTAAGTCAAAGGAAAAGGTCCCGAAGGCCTTGATTTCCCCATTGATGGCAATTTTCTTTTTGTCCACATCCAGCTTGTACTCCGCCTTCAAAGCGGCGGCGATTTCCTTGGAGGTGACGGCGCCGAAGAGTTTGCCGCCGTTGCCGGCCTTGGCGGTGACGGTGACGCTCTTGCCGTTTAAGCGCTCCTTGTTGGCAATGGCCGCGTCCAGCTCCACCTGGGCGTGATGGGCTTTTGCCGCATCCTGGGTCTTTTTATTGTTGATGGCGGTGGCAGTGGCTTCAATGGCCAGCCCCTTCTTTAACAGGCAGTTGCGGGCGTAGCTGTCCGCAACCTCCACCAGGTCGCCTTTTTTGCCGCTTCCCTTTACATCCTCGGTCAGGATTACTTTCATGTGAATCTTCCTTTCTCACTTCCGCTTTATGATGATTGCGGGTGGGTTTCGTAATATTTGTCAATAGCTTCCAAAAGCTGCTGTTTGACCTTTTCCATCTCCACGCCCCGGATCTGGGTGGCCGCCATGGTCTGGTGGCCGCCGCCGCCCAGGCTCTCCATAATAATCTGGACGTTGATGGCCCCCATGGAACGGGCGGAGATGCTGATGGTCCCGTCCTTTTCATACAGGACAAAGGAGCCGTCCACCCCATCGATGCCCAGCAGCTCGTCCGCCGCCTGGGGCGCCACGATGCGCATGTCGTCGGAGTAGAAGTCGCTTTCCGCCACAGCGCATTTTTTGTAAATCTGGGCCGCGGACACAATGCGGCTCCGGCGCTGGTAGGAATCCATGGTGCTGGAAAAGAGCTTGCGGACGGTGATGGTGTCCGCCCCGATGCGCCGGAGATACGCCGCCGCCTCAAAGGTGCGGACGCCGGTGCGGAGGACGAAATTCCTGGTGTCCAGCATAATGCCCGACAAAAGGGCCTGGGCCACCACCGTGTTGATGCGGCAGTTGTCCCCCATGTATTGGATCAGTTCCGTCACCATCTCCGAAGCGGAGGAGGCGTAAGGCTCGTGATAGAAAATCACTGCATTGTCAATATGGTTGACCATTTTCCGGTGGTGGTCGATGACCACTACCGTCTTGCACCGGCTGTAAACCTCGGCGGATTCCACCAGGTTCACCGTATGGGTGTCGCAGACAATAAGGAGGGTGTCCTCGGTAATGGAATAAAGGGCCTCGGTGGGGTCTGTAAACAGGTTGCCGCAGCCTTCCCCGGTGACCATGTCCACCAAAATCTTGGCTAAGGTCTTGTCCCGGTCGATGACCACGTCCGCCTGCTTGCCGATGGTGCGGATGGCGTAGGCGAGGCCCACCGCCGCTCCCACGCAGTCCAGGTCCCCGAATTTATGACCCATAACCAGCACACGGTCGGCATTCTGGATCAGCTCGGAAAGGGCGTTGGCCACGATGCGGGTCTTGACCTTGGTGCGCTTTTCCACGCCCTTGGAGACGCCGCCGTAAAACTCATACATGGACTGGTTTTTGATAGCCGCCTGGTCGCCGCCCCGGCCCAGGGCCATATCCAAAGCCTGGCGGGCCGAAGCCTCGCTCTGGGCCAAGGTTGGCTCCCCCCGGCCCACGCCGATGGAAAGGGTTACCGGCACGTTGCCGTCGGTCTGGATTTTGCGGATGTCGTCTAAGATTTTGAACCGGCCCTCCACGATTTTTTCCAGGTGCCGCTCTTCCGTGACAATGAGGAACTTGTCCCCGTCGTACCGCTTGATAAAGCTGGTGGTCATGGAGCTGATAAAGTCCTCCAGGGTGGAGTCGATGGCCCCCAAGATCCGGGATTTCTCGCTTTCCTTGGCGTGCTGCATGACCTCCCCGTAGTTGTCCAGCATAATGAGCATCACCGACGGGCGGGTCTGGGCGTACAGCTCCGCTTCCTTGTGGAGCTTGTCGATGCTGACAAAGTAAAGGGTGCAAAGCTCCACGGCGTTTTCCGTTTTCCGGGTGCCGTAAACCCGGAACCACTTGCCCCCGCAGCAGATTTCCCGGCCCTCCGGCCCGCAGAGGTCGCCCAATTTTTCCTGGGTCAGCCGGTTCAAATTAAAACCGAAAAGCTCCTGCCCGGACACGTTCTCCCAGAACTTATCCGAGTACCAGATAATTTCCCGGTCGCCGGTGACAATCAGGATGGGCAGAGGGAATTCCTGCAAAAAGCGCCGCTGGCTGGTGGTCAGCTGGCTGGCGGCCCGTTCCAGAAGGGTCTGGAGCCGGCTTTGAATATGCAGGATCTGCCAAATGGCAAACCCAGCCGCCGCCCCGGCAGCCGGAAAGGCGATATAACACACCACCGGATGGATAAACCAGGAAACCCCCGCCAATATCAGGCTGAAGGCGGAAAGCAAAATCAGGCAGATTTTCAGGCTGTCGATTCGTTTGTTCTTCATGGCACCCGAACCTTTCTCCATATTTAAGCAGGCGGCAAAAAAGGCCATGCCTGTCCATCTTTCTATTATATGACATTTACCCCGCCAATGCAAGAGGGTTGGCGGGGTATTTGGAAAGATTCAGTTAAATCTCCATGATAATGGGCAGGATCATGGGGCCGCGCTTGGTTTTCTTGTAGATAAAGGAGGAAAGCTGGTCCTTGATGCTGATTTTCAAGGCGCTCCACTCCCGGATGTGTTTGTCCTGGCAGTCGTCCAGCACCCGTTTGACCAAAAGGCGGGCCTCCTCCATCAAAGCCTCGGATTCCCGGACGTAGACAAACCCTCTGGAAACAATGTCCGGCCCGGCCACAACCGCCCCGGATTCGCTTTCGATGGTGACCACCACGATAATCAGGCCGTCCTGGGCCAGGTGCTGCCGGTCTCTGAGGACAATGGAGCCAACGTCCCCCACGCCGTAGCCGTCCACAAAGACCCGTCCGGCCTCCACAGTGCCGGCCTGGCGCATATTCTCAGCGTCCAGCTCGATGACCTGGCCGATGTCGGCAATGAGGATGTGGTCCGGCGCGACGCCCATATCCCGGGCAATCTGGGAATGGGCACGCAGGTGCTTGTATTCGCCGTGGACCGGGATAAAAAACTTGGGCTTGGTGACGGAGAGCATCATTTTTAAGTCTCCCTGGCAGGCGTGGCCGGAAACATGGACCTCGTACATGGATTTGTAAATGACTTCCGCCCCCAGCTTTAACAGGTCGTTGATGACCCGGGTCACGTGCTTTTCATTGCCGGGAATGGGGGTTGCGGAAATGATGATATAGTCGTTGGCCGTGACGCTGACCTTCCGGTGCTCCCCGGCGGCCATGCGGGACAGGGCGGACAAAGGCTCCCCCTGGCTGCCGGTGGTGCAGATGACCAGGCGGTTTGAGGGGTAGCGGCCGATGTTGTCAATGTCAATGAGGATGTCCTTGGGGGCGTTTAAATAGCCCAGCTCAATGGCCTTTGCCACCACGTTGACCATGCTCCGGCCGGATACGGCCACCTTGCGGCCGGTGCGGGCCGCCATGTTGATAATCTGCTGGATCCGGTGGATGTTGGAGGAGAAGGTGGCGATGATAATCCGCCGGTCCCCCGCCTGGGCAAAGAGGTTTTCAAAGGCAAAGCCCACCTGGCGTTCGCTTTCGGAGAACCCGGCCCGTTCGGCATTGGTGGAGTCTGCCAGAAGGCAGAGGACCCCCTGCTGGCCCAGCTCCGCGAACCGGGCGATGTCAATGGGGCCGCCCTCAATAGGGGTGTAGTCCACCTTAAAGTCGCCGGTCTGGATAATGAGACCCGCCGGGGTAGTGATGGCCACCGCCATGGCGTCGGGAATGGAGTGGTTTACATGGATAAATTCCACGGACATGCAGCCCAGCTTCACCACATCCCGGGATTTGACCACGTTGAGCTTCGCCTTGCTCAAAAGGCCGTGCTCTTTGAGTTTCCCCTCAATGAGGCCGATGGTCAAGGCGGCGCTGTAAATGGGGATATCCGTCCCCAGGCGTTTTAAGAAATAGGGGATGGAGCCGATGTGGTCCTCGTGGCCGTGGGTGATAACCATGCCCCGGATGCGCTCCACATTCTTTTCCAGCCACGAAAAATCCGGGATGACAATATCCACCCCCAGCATATCCGCGTCGGGAAAGCCCATGCCGCAGTCCACAATGAGGATATCGTTGCCGCATTCATAAGCGGTGATGTTTTTGCCGATCTCGTTTAAGCCGCCCAAGGGGATAATCCGGACAGTGGGGAGCTTTTTGGCGGTTTTTCCGCCCCGGCGCCCTTTCTGAGACGCGTTCTTGGCGTTCCGGACGGGTTTTGCGGCGGTTTCGCTGGAAACGGCGGCGGTTTCAGCGGCTGCCGTCCGGGGTTTGGCCCGGCGGGCAGTCTGGCGTCTGGCCGGAGCTTTGGCGGGCTGCTGTTCCGCAGATTCCGCAGCCGCAGCCTTCGCTTCCCCCTGGACCTCCGCCTGATTTTCGGAAACAGAGGGCGGGTTGGGGCGCAGGGCGCGGCCCCGGCCCCGGCGGGAACCGGTGCGGGTGCGGCCCGAAGCCGGCTTTGCCGTATCGGAGAGGATGGCGTCAATGATCTTCATTTCAGAGTTGTTTTGATTGTTGTCGTTCATGCAGTTCTTTCCTTTCGTCAAATGAGCAGGAAGGCACAGCTGGAAAAGGGCGCAGAAAGGCCCTTCTTTACCCTGTTCGCACAACATCAAAGCCAGAGGTTTTCCGAGAAACCGGAGCGATGGTTTCACCTTTGGCCAGCTGATGCTCCCGCTATGTAAAATAAAAATCCGTTCTTCCCTCCGGCGGAGGCGGGATAAATTTCCGAACCCGCCGCCCCGCGCCGGAAACCGCCCTCATCATCCGGGCAGTCCTATTTGCAAAGCATCCGTACAAACTGTTTTCATGTTAACCAGTGGAAATCCGAACAAATAGTTATTTTCAGTATAACAATTTTTCCCAGGCCTGTCAAGAGAGGCCCCGGCCCCCGGCCAGCTTTTCCTCCCCCATGCGGCAAAGCTCCTCCGCCGTTTCCATGTCCCCCGCCTCCGCGGAAAGGAAGGCGAACTTCCCGTTTTTGGCGGGCCGCACCCGCAGCTCCCCCAAGGGGAAGGCCAGCACCGCCGCCTCCGTCACCGGGGACGGGACCATCCGGGAAACCCGGCCGTAACGGGGCAGCCGCTGTTCCAGCTGGGAAAGGGAGCCGCCGCTGCGCCGCAGGATGGACAAAAGCCGCAGCCCCAGCATAGGGCCGTCCCGCAAAAAAAGCTGGCGGGAACCCAGCGCCCTGGCCTTCTGGTTTGTCCTACTCGGGAAGCCGTCCTCATAGCGGAACACCTTCCGCCCATACAGCGCGGCGGCCCCCTCCAAAGCCAGGGGGGCGGAGGAAGGCACAGCCGCGTCCTGCCCCCGCTGGAACAGGTCCAGGCAGACTAAGAACAGGACCCGGTCGGTGAAAATATAATCCTGCACCCGGTCATAAACGGAAACATCCCGGCCGTCCCCGGAAATCTGAAGGGTAAGGCCCCCCTCCGTCAGGCGGCAGCCCAATTTCTCCATGGCGTCCTCCATTAAGCCCCGGATCACGGGGTTGGGGCATTTAACGCAGGCCCGCAGCCCGGCAAGGCTGGTTTCGGCGGCCTTAATGAGTTCAATGGGGTAAAGCTCCCGCAGGCTGCCCATGGACACCTGGTTCCCCCATCCGCCCCGGCGCCCTTTCCGGCCCGGTTCCTCCATATTCTGCAAAAAACGCTTTTCTTCCTCACAGGAAAGGGGCATCCCCCCTGCGGAAACCAGCCGCAGCTCCCCGGAAAAATCCGCAAAAATCCCGAAATCCGCCCCGGAACGGCCGCAGCAGTAGGAAAACTGGCTTTCAAAGCACCCGCCAAAGCCCCACAAAGCCCCGCCCTTTTCCAGCACGCCGCTTTCCGCAGCCAGCAACAGGGCTTTTGCCGCCGGGGAATCCGCCCTTCCGGCCCCCACAGCGCCGCCGGGCTTCATCCGGCCCAGGGCTTCCCCGGCCCGCAGGGCGTCCTCCGCCGTCAGGGGCTGCCCGTCCGTCCGGCAGAGGGCGCCCTTTTCCAGCATCCAGTTTCGGTCCATCCCGCATCCTCCTTTGCAAATTGATGGCTCTACCCCCATAGTCTGGCGCGTTTGCTGGAAAATATTCCAAAATGTCCATATAAAAACGGCGGGAAGCCAAAAGGCCTCCTGCCGTCTTTTCCGTATCGATGAAAAATCCCGCCTATTTTTTCCGATAAGTGAGGATTTCAAAGGAAACCTGGGTTTCCAGCCGTTCCAGCGCCTCCAGCCGGGCGTCCGTGTCCACCCCGCTTTTGTAGTAATAAGGCGTCATCTGGAACAGGCTCCGGATGTCCGCCGGGTTATCCAGCAAAATCCGCCGGTCCACCGCCCTTTTGTTCAAAAAATCGAAGCCCTCCAGCTCATAGCCCTTGACCTCGTTGCGGTAGGGCTGGTCATAAATGGCCTCCTTCAGCTCCCACAGGTGGTTTTCCCCGGGGATTACCATGATAAAAACGCCGCCGGGCTTTAAAACCCGCTGATATTCCTCCCCGGCGTAAGGGGCGAACAGGCAGGTGACCAGGTGGCAGCTGGCGTCCGCCATGGGCAGCCGGAACACGCTGGCTGCGGCGCATTCCACCCCTTTGCACCGGCGGGCGCATTTGTCCGCCGCGAATTTGGAAATATCCACGGCGAAAATCTGGGGCAGGCCCCCTGCCTTTTCCAAAGCCGCCTTTAAATAAGCGGTGTAATACCCTTCGCCGCACCCGGCGTCCAATACCGCCGGTTCCGGTATCCCGGCCATGGCCTCCGCCGCCTCTTTGGAAAATTCCTCCGCCAAGGGGGCGTAATAGCCCTTGTCCAGAAATTCCCGCCGGGCGTTGACCATGAGCTTGTTGTCCCCGGGGATTTTGGACCGCTTTTCGTTGACCAGCAAAAGGTTCACATACCCGCTTTTTCCCCGGTCGAAGGTGTGGCGGTTTTCACAGCAAAGGGAATTGCCGTTTGGCCGCAGCATCCCGCCGCACAAGGGGCAGAGCCATCCTGTCATGTTCCGTTTCCTCCGTTTTTCATAAATGCCGCCCCTTTGAAGGGCTTGCTATCCCGATTATACTGCCTGCCCCGCCGGGCTGTCAAGGGTTCATTTAAGCGGCTTGGCCCGGTCGCTTAACCCCGCCAGATAATCCAGGCTCACCCCATAATATTGGGCCAGGGCAACGGCAATTTTCAGGGGGATTTCCCTCTCCCCAGATTCATATCTGACGTAGGTGGTTTTGTGCATCTGTAAAATTTCCGCGATTTCTTTCTGGGTAAGATCCGCGTCTTCCCGCAGGTCCCGAATCCGCTGATAGGGCATGCTGTCCCCTCCGTTTCCATGTATTTATTGACATTGTACACCATTTGGTGATATAATAATCAAAAATACACCGTATGGTGTTTATTGGAGGTATTTGTATGTGTCAAGAACAAACCTGCGGCAATTGCAGCCATTTCCGGCGACATTATGTCCGATCTGAAAGGGGAAAATATTATGCTTTGCTGTACGGCCATTGTGTAAAACCCAGGCTAAAAAAACGTTATATAAATGACAAAGCGTGCTCATACTGGAAAGACAAAAAAATGAGCCCCACAGAAAACCTGTGAGGCTGTAACTAATGTGAAAAGAAATTTTAGATGATAAACCGAAACCCGGGCGGATGTAGGCATCCGCCCCTACAAACAAACGTCTCAAAAAATTGTAGGGGCGGCCATCGGCCGCCCCAGAACAGCTATGGTACTCAAATTACGGGTTTCCCCGCCCGCGGCAACAAAAAAGCGGGGAACCTCCGCCGAAACGGCGGTTCATCCCGCCGTTCCCGGATGTCCCCCGCGGAGTGTGCGGCCGCGTCGAATTAGATAACGAATTGGCGCATGTAGTCGCGGCTGAGAATCAGGGACTTCTTCACCGCTTCAAAGGAGCCTTCAAAGGCTTTGTCCTCAATTTCAATGCAGGTGTACCCGTCATAGCCGATATCGGTCAGGGCGGACACATATTTGCCCCAGTCCACATCGCCAAGGCCGGGCAGCTTGGGAGACATGTACTGCAAAGGCGTCGCCATAATGCCCACATCCCGGAGCTTGTCGGGGTAAACCTTGATGTCCTTGTAGTGAACGTGGAAAATCCGGTCCTTAAACTCGTAAATGGGGCGGATATAGTCGATCTGCTGCCATACAAAGTGGGAGGGGTCATAGTTTAAGCCGAAATTCTTGCTGGGGATGATCTCAAAGAGTTTCCGCCAGATGGCCGGGGTGGTCATCAGGTTCTGGCCGCCGGGCCACTCGTCGTTGGTAAACAGCATGGGGCAGTTTTCAATGCCGATGCGGATGCCGTTTTCCTCAGCGCAGGCGATAATGTCCGGCCAGACTTCCTTGAAAATCTCAATGTTCTCGTCCACATTTTTGTGGGGGTCCCGGCCCACAAAGGTGTTGACGGTGCCAACGCCTAAAAGCTTCGCGGCTTTGATAACCTTTTTGATGTGGGCAATGTAAACGGCCCGTTTCTCCAGGTCGGGGTCCATGGTGTTGGGATAGTAGGCCAGGGCGGAAATCTCCACGCCCTTTTTGGCGCAGTAGTCGTTGATGTACGCGGCCTTTGCCTCGTCCACCTCATCCACGTTGATGTGGGTCACGCCGGCATAACGGCGCTCCGCCTTGCCCTTGGGCCAGCAGGCCACTTCCACGCACTCATAGCCGTTTTCAGAGGCAAAATCAATCATTTCCTCAAAAGAGAGATCGGCTAAAATCGCACTGACAAAACCTAATTTCATGGGAATCACCATTCCTTTCCAAAATTCACCGATTGGGGAGATTCTCCCAGTTTTCTTTTAGTATAGCAAATCCGGCAGCGGATTGCAATACGAATTGTAAACGGTTACAAAAGAGCGTTTTTGTATATATTTTACAATGAACGCCCCGCGGTTGCCGTGCGCCGCTATTCTTCGGCGGGCGGGGAAACCCCGCCCCTGCAGAACATGAATTTTACAAACAGCAGAGCATACAATTCTGATTTTTCAGAGCCAGGAATGCTGTGTCGGATTATCAGCGGCGATTCGCCGTGCGACGGTATCCGGGTCAAAGGACAGGCCGGTGAAATGCATAAAAGCGTAAACCGCCTGGTAAACCAGCATGTCCAGCCCGTTTTTGCAGATTATCCCCCGTTCCCGGCAGGCCTTTAAAAGGTTCGTTTCGGCGGGCTTGTACACAATGTCGCAGACAAAGGGCTTCCCATTGTCCAGGAAGGAGAAATCCGCAAAATCCTGTCCAATCCCCTCCATGCCCAAAGGCGTGGCGTTGATGACAATATCCGCCCAGCCGCCGCAGTTTTCCGCCGACAGTTCGGAAAAAGGCAGAACCTCCCCCCGGCTGTCCCCGCCGGTGAGCAGTACTCCCTTTTCCAGGTTCCGGCAGAAAATCCGCACCGATTCCGCCCCGCAGTTAAGCGCTTTCCGGCAGATGGACCGGGCCGCGCCTCCGGCCCCCAATAGAGCCACCCGGCTCCCGGCAAAATCCGCCCCCATTTGCTGCAAAGCCGCCCGGATGCCGTCGCCATCGGTGTTAAAGCCGGTCATTTTCCCGTCCCGGATCCGGACGGTGTTCACCGCCCCGCAGCTTTGGGCGTAGGGGTCGATTTCGTCTAAAAACGGGATGACGGCCCCCTTGTGGGGGATGGTGACGTTAAAGCCGTGAAGGTTTTCCCGAGCGTACTCCATAAACCCGGCCAGCTCCTCCGCCTTCACATGAACCGCCTTGTATTCCCCGGAAACCCCCAGGATTTCCATAATCTGCCCCTGAATCACAGGGGAAAGGCTGTGGGCAATGGGGTCGCCGATGACGGCCAGCTTCCAGTTCATTTGCATTCCTCCCGTTTTTGCATCAATTCCCGCACCTTTTGGGCCGCTTCCTCCGGCGTGCAGGAGCAGTCCACGGTGATTTCCGCATATTTCCGGTAAAGGCCGATGCGCTGGTCGTAAAGGGCCTGCACCCGGCTTAAATCCCCGGCGATTAAAGGCCGCCCGCTTAAATTGGACGAACAGATGTCTGAAACCTTCCGGTCCAAAAAGACAATGACGCCGGTTTCCTTTAATGCGGCCATGTTTTCCTCCCGAAGGACAATGCCGCCGCCGCAGGCAACGACCCGGCCTTTCAATTGGGCCGCTTTTTTGGCGCAGAGGGTCTCCAGCCGCCGGAATTCCCCCTCCCCCTGGGTTTCAAAAATTTGAGGGATGGAGCAGCCGGCGGCCTTCTCAATTTCCGCGTCCAAATCCAGGAACACCATCCCCGCAAGCCGGGCCAGCTTTTTCCCCACAGTGGTTTTGCCGCAGCCGGGCATCCCAATGAGCACAATGTTCTCTTTCAAATCAGCCCCTCCTTACTTTCCCGGCTCTTTGTGGGGATACCGCCCCAAAAACCGGAAGGTCTGGGTGCATTCCCGCACATGTTCAAACAGCTGTTCCGGGGAATCCGGCCGGTCTGTGACAAAATCCAAGAAAAACAGGTACTCCCAGTTCCGGTCGGCCATGGGCCGGGACTCGATTTTTACTAGGTTCATTCCCGCTTCCTCAAAAAGCCGCAGAACCCGGCAAAGGCTCCCCACTGTGTGGGGCAGGGTGAAAAGCAGGGAGATTTTCCGGCTGTTTTCCGCAAACTCCGGTTCTCTGGCCGCGATAATAAAACGGGTGTAATTTTCCGCCTTCTGGTTGATATTGCCGGCCAAAATGGACAGCCCGTAATACTCCGCCGCCCGCCGGGAAGCGATGGCGGCCATGTGGGGGGACCCGCTTTGGGCAACCATCTGGGCGGCCGCGGCGGTGTTGTAAACCGGGCGGCGCACCCAGTTCGGGTAATTTCTTAAGAACTCCGCCGACTGGGAAATTCCCTGCTCATGGGAGGCCACCTCCCGGATCTGGGAAAGCTCCGTCCCCGGCAGGGCCATAAGGCAGTGCTCGATGCGGACGTACTGCTCCCCCACAATGAAAAAGCCGTACCGGGAAAGCAGGTCGTAAACCTCCGCAATGGCCCCGGTGGTGCTGTTTTCCACCGGCAGGACCGCCCGGTCCGCCTCCCCCTCCTCCAGCTTTTTGCAGGCGTCCCCAAAGGAAGAAGCCTGCAAAAGGGGCGTCCCCTGCGGGAAAAAGGACAGGGCCGCTT
>ERZ1643249.2995-NODE-2995-length-15246-cov-5.954315_pt1 | contig 15246 bp, 13 predicted proteins | sample MGYA00579263_ERZ1643249 | MGnify/ENA primary metagenome ERZ1643249 (study PRJEB29033, sample SAMEA4952264) | chicken gut metagenome | biome: Broiler Chicken; feature: Gastrointestinal Tract; material: Caecum | place: Ireland | collected 2018 | study: Broiler...
CGGCTGAAGGCCAAATGTCCGGGAATGGTCAGGGCAGAGCACCCGGATGCCAATGAAATAAAAGACGTTCCGATTGCTTCCTTCGACTCACTGGATCTGGAAGATGCAGTCAGAACTCTGTCCTCTAAGGGGGATTATCTGTATTTCGCAGTCTCAGAAGGAAGCGATGAGAGAAATCTGGAACTGGCGATCCGGATCCGGCAGCAGCTGATCAGAAATCTTGTCCTGAAAGAGAATGCTGGCAATAAGGAAAGCGAAGAGACCAGAAGCAGGCTGTACTCTCTGCCGCCGGTGGCGTTCCGCTGTAAAAACCCGGATGTGGCGAATCTGAGCCGTCATATGGTGATCAGCAATATCCGTCAGGGGGACGCATGGCACAACAATTACGCCCTGATTTCTTTTGGTTCCCTTGATGAACGGTATTCCTGGGAGAATCTGGACGGAGGTATTCTGGAAAAGCTTGCTCTGTGTACGCACATGCAGTACTGCGCTGTGCCGCCGGGAACGTCTCATTCGTATGCGGACGACGGGCAGGGCGAACAGGATCAGGGAGCGGCCGAGGCTTTCCGCAGCTATTATGGCAGCCAGTATAATATGGATTCGTCGCTTTCCGTCGCTCTGAGCCTTCCGTACCGGCTGTTCCATATGTTCAGAGCTCACCGCAGACTTGTGAAAAAGCCCTGGAATATCCTGGACAGTGATGCATACTACAGCAGAGAGACGCTGCAGGAATTCGGAGAGGAGCTCAGTGCTTTGGGCGCAAAGTCAAACTATTCCACGGATCAGCTGGCCAGATGGGAGCATCTGCGATGGACTCGGTATATGTTCGCCCGCGGATGGCTGCCTGCCGATGACGGCCAGATAGAGATTTACCGGGGCGCCGGCTGCACAAAACATCAGCTGCATATCGCCCGGCTTCATCCGATGCTCCGGGAGTTTGACCGGCTGAAGGAAGAGGAGAAGGGGATCGATATCAGCAATCTGACTGCGACGAGGGATATTCTCCGGCTTGCATGGCTGGAAAAGGAGCCGGAAAAAGAACTGCAAAAGGAGCTGGAAGAACCGGAGCAGGAGTTGATGTGACGGAGGCAGTGAGGAGGAAATGATATGGAAATTTCGAAAGGGATTCATGATGGGAGGACAGAAGGTCTTCAGGAGATTCAGACCAGAACAGAGGCGCTGGGGCAGACTCTGACGGTCGATGATTTTGTTTTTCAGGGAAAAGCCCTGAATGACAGGCTGAACCGGTATCTCCGGACATGGAAAAGCTTTCCTACATACAGATATGTGATCAATACACTGAAAAATAACATGTTTTATCACGGTGACGACAGAGCGCTGGAACTTCTGTACGAGGAGCGGGAGAGAGGCCAGAAGCTGTCCGAAGCGTCGGAAGAGGCGCTGGAGAGCCTGTGTGATGCTCTGATACAGAAGGTGGAAGATCTCCCGGACAAAGCACTGAGAGAGAAGTTGACGGCGGAGTTTCCCAGAGAGAAAATCAGGGACAATCTGCTGGAACTGCAGGAAAGCTTTTTCCTGACCTTTCTTGCGCCGATCCTGGATCTGGATCTGTACGAAATCGATGTTTTTCTGGTCAGAGTTCTGAAAAGAGATCAGCTGTGCTGTTATTCTGCGGACGAATATCTGCTGCGCCAGGCGGTTCAGATTCACGAGCAGCTCCAGGGTATGGGAACTCTTGAGATTCTGTATGAACTGAAATCCTGTTATGAGAAGCTTCCGGACGCCGGACAGGCGACAGAGATTCCTGAGGAAGAAGGGACGGTTTATATTGCGGAGAAGAGTGATGAAAAGCTGAAAGAACTGGAGGAGACAGGGAGAGCATTCCGTGTCGAAGATTATCCTGAAATCGCAGAGCTTCTGGTCTGGTATAAATCTCTGGAACGTCCTCTGGGAAGAGACCGGGCAGAAGCCTATGAAAAGCTTTTCCAGGAGGTTTACGACCTGTATCAGGATGAAACGGACGATTATCTGAAAGTGCTTCAGGTCGAAGAGGTTAAGAGAACCAAGCAGAAACACAGAGAAGCCCTCAGCCTTCCGATTACCATATGGTACAGAAAGGCAGGAGAAGACGCGGAAAAGAAGGAGCAGAAAATCCCGGCAGGGACAAGATTTTTTGGTAAAAACTGTATCTATGAAATCAATAAGGATGTGGTACTTCCCCGGGAGGATTATGTTTCGGTTGCGGTTCACGTTCTGCCTTCAGAAGAAAACAAAAAACAGGCGCCGCCGAAAACGAAATCGCTGCCGAAGAACGTACCGCTTGAGATTGTGGCCGGAAATTTCCTGAGGAACGGGAAACCGGTGGTCAGGAATGTCCATACAGACGTCATCACAAATATCGATCCCAGCAAAGACAGCAAACTTTGGACGAAACCCAAATGGACAGAGGATCCGGAGGGGAAGGGCTTTGTTATGATGGAGGTCCTCGCAGGAGAAAAAATTCCGGAGGATCTGTGTCTGGAATACAAGGGTTTCCGGTTTGTTCCGTCGGATGGACTGAACCGGCAGTATGAGCTGCATACGACAGTTACCGCATATCTGGATGTGACGTCCATTGATCGGGAACACGTCAGCTGCGAGAAGAAACGGGGAAACTATGTCTTCGAAGATACGAATTCCGTGACCCGGATGGAGCCGAAGGCGGACTGGATTCTGAGAGTCAGCAATATGGGAAACCGGATGACCGGACAGATGGAGATGTTTGATGAAAACCTTCATCTTGTGACTCCGCCTGCGCCGGATATGGGAGAACTGAAGAAACAGATGACGCCGTGGCGGTTGTTTGCCGAATATATGTACAGCGCCAGGGACTTCGAGATCGCGTCCGGGCTTGATACAGAACTTGGCGGGAAAATCGGTCTGGATACCGAGGCTGTCGCCTGCGGCTGGATCAGGGAATCTATGGTGCAGGGAGACGCCCGGTGGTTTTCGGGACTGCCGCAGCACAGGCAGAGAAACGTTGTTCTGGCGCTGCTGTTCCTTGTCTATATCAAAAAGAACTGTCAGGCGATTGGCCTCAGAGAAGAACGCTTTATCAGAAATTTCCGGGGATATGTGGAACGAAATATGGGAGAGTTCCGGTTTGACGGATTGTACCTGGGATATCCGCTGGATTGTCTGCTGATGTTTCTGCTGGCGTCCTGCGATGTGAGCGATATGTGCGATACCCTGCGGATCCTTTATAAGGAAACGGTGAAAAAAGGTGGTAAAAGTTCAGCCCGCTGAACTGTCACAAAAAAGCGAAAAGGAAGGAGAAAAGAAAGAATTATGAGCGACCGACAGGAACGGATTCCCATGCAGCCGGGAGAATATCTGTTTTATGCAGTGAATCCGGACGAGATCCGGGAGAAGATCCATTGCTCTGATTTTGGCTTTCCGGAAGAATGGACAGCACGGGAGGAGCGGAAAGAAATCCGGATCTGTGTGGATAAGCTGCTGTCTGATCAGGGAGCGACCTGTATGGTATATGAGGGGACGCTCTCTGAGAATGGGCGGAAGGTGATCGTCAAAGAGTTTTATCCATGCAGCAGAAGAAATGTCTGGGCGATCGAGAGAAGCCAGGACCGGGACCAGAAGCTTCGGATTCCCAGGATGACCAGAGTGCAGAACCAGGAGTTTGCACAACGGTGCAGGCAGTTTCTCCGAAGTTATCTGTGGCAGAAAAAATTTTATTCCGAGGCACAGTTTCTGGAGATTGTGGTGGAACCCCAGGCTCTGGCAGTCTACGGGGATACCTGCTATATCGTCAGCGATTATCACAACGGAGTGTCCATGGTGGAGCAGGCCGGGAAATTCCGGACGCTGAAGGAAAAAATTTTTCTTTGTCAGTACCTGGCCGACGTCCTTTCAATTCTGGAAGAAAACGGATATCTCTTTCTGGATCTGTGTGAAGAGAATTTCCTGATGATACTGCAGACAAAATCAAGATACCAGCTGCGGATGTTTGATATGGACAGCATTATTGATCTGAACGATCTGGACAATCTTCATCAGGCAGAGGGGAACATTTTTTATCATCCGGAGTATGCGTCCGGCGAGATTCTTTCGCTGGAAAAAAGTCTTCTCAGAAACCGCTTTGATGATATCAAAAAGGATTATCTGGAGGAAAGCGTTGCGGTTTACAGTCTGGGCGTATTGTTTTTCAAGATCCTGCTGGGACACGTTCCTTCCGGGGAGGAGCGGAAGGGTCTGGAAGCTTCCGGCGGTGAGAAAACAGCGGAGGCTTTGGCGGATACCTTCGGGATCCGGCCGAAGATGGCCCGGAAGCTGACGGTGCTTCTGGGGGATATGCTTTCGCCCCAGGATGAGCGGTATCAGAGGGGCGTCCCGTCGTGCGCCCGTGTGCTGGAACGTCTGAATGCGTTTGCTGAGGACATGAGTTATGAGACCTACGTTTCCCAGAGAAAAATCGCGGAGGCCAATTCCACCTTCGCAGCCTATAACATGCTGCAGAAGCATCCGCTGTTTTCTTATTCCGACATTATCCCTTCGGGGGAGGAAGGGCATGAACGCAGAGTGATAAAAGCGGCGCTCTGTGGAAACCATATGATGCGGAACGGTTTTCTGTCCGCGCTGATCTCAATCGGACAGATGCTGGATACAAGGCTGGAGATCAGCCTGGTATCGGAGGACGCGGAAGAATTCTGGAACGATTATACCTCGGAGGAACGGAACGCTGCACTGAAAAAAGCGGTGGTCTGGGAGATAAACGGACGACTGTGTTCCGCAAAGACGTACGAATCGCTGGTTGCGCGTCCTCTGGCATATCTTCATATCCGGACGGATCCGATGGAAAAAATGCCGGCCGGACAGCTTATCGCGGAGGGATACAGGTATTTTATTTTCCTGGATGAGAAAATGAATCCGCGGGAGATCTGTAAAATGTTTGGTTTGGCACAGGCGGACTGCGGCGTCGAAGGGAAAAACATGCAGAAGGTATGTGCTGCTTACCTCCAGACGGAAGAACTGGACATGCAGATGCAGGAGGAAACCGGGACACAGGAAGCCGGGAGAGAGAACTCAGAGGAGATTCTTCAGTGGCATCCGATCAGCGTTTCCTGTTTCAGCGAAGTGTACAGCGAAAAGATGTATGAGGAACAGGTCTATAAAATGGGGCTGATGGCCCACGCTTACTACCGCGGCTGGCTGAGACAGCAGGAGACGCTGGATATGGAGCAGCTGGAGCAGGAATATCGGAACGATATTTACAGCAGGATGTCCTCCGAGCGGGCGGCACTTCACGGGATATACAAGATGGCGAGCATTGGCGTGGACAGAGACCGGCCGGGAAGATTCCGCGCGTATTTTGAGAAAATTTCAGATGCGCAGACAGTGGAAAAACTGGGATGGCTGGAACATCTTTCGTGGACTGCGCATATGCTTACCACAGGAAATGTTCCTGTTCCTGTCAGTGAGTTTGACTGTTACGCTTACCGGGGAGGAAATAACTGGAAAGATTTAAGTATGCCGGGCAGAGTGCGCCATCCCCTCCTGACTGCGTCCCGTCCGGAAAAGAAGCTTCCGGACAGAGACTGGCAGCTTCTGTCCCGGCAGGAGATCGAAGGGCTGGATCCTCTGGATACTGCAAGTTATCGGATTTATCAGTGGTACCGGGGGCAGAGGCCGACACGCAGACAGATGCTGGAGCAGACTTTTGAGGAAAATTTCCGGGATCCAAAGACAGGGACAGAACGGATTGCCGGAAAAGCAGAGGCGCTGCTGAAGCGGCTGCGTGCATCTGCCCTGGCATGCACGGAACATATGGGAGACTTCCGGGATGAGCAGGCCGGACATCTGGTCGATGACTGGAAGACGGCTGTGGACGATATGGAGAAGTTTTTTCAGGAGCCGGACATCCGTGAAACTGCGGAAGAAAAAGTCCTCCGGGAGTTCCTGCAGCAGCTGAAGGATATCATGCGCCCGGTGACTGACTCGTATCAGAACCGTGATTATAAACAGATTGACAGAGATCTTGTCTATTCCGTTCTGGATCTGACTATGGTTTAAGGGAACCGTTCACAGGATCTGCGCAGTGAATGTACAGGCCGTATGAACGACAACGGTTTAAGGGACAGAGCCGGAAGACATCATTCCGGGTGAGTTGTGTGCGAAAATTTATTCCCGCGAACAACGAGCCAGGCGGACATGCTTGCATGTCCATTTGACTGAAAAAGATCCGGATTTACCGGCGGCAGAAATGCCGCCGGTTTTCCATATCATTCGTAATTTTCCAGAGCGTTCCGAAAAAAAATTTGTTCTGCCGGATGATATACTCTTCCTGCAAATGAAAATCTGTGATTCATGCGAAAGGAGTGTACAGATATGGGAGTACAGGAGTTTGAGCGATTCAGCGAATGTGAAGGTGAGGTGCTGGAGTGCTGCAGAAAAGGTGCGTTTATCATGCTGGAGAACGGGGAAAAAGCGTTCGCCTATAAGTTTGGAAACCTTTCTTCCGGGACAAGAGTGATCTGCTCGTTCCTGAAACCGGCCTGCGGAGATCTCCTGGCGAGAGTATCTGTGGATTCCGTTGTGTATGATGCTGCATGAGTTGTTCCAGGGCTGCCGTTCAGCTGGCTGAACGGCAATGTTCTGCAGCAGCAGTCAGTACATCAGAAAATAAATATCTGGCCAGATGACGCAGGGTATTTATTTTCTGATGTACTGGTGCGATACTCCGTACCAGTATCAGCGGGAGAAAAAAGAGAGGAGAATGTCAGATGGCTTTTGATCCAAAACCGGTAAGTCTGGAAGAATATAATCAGAGTCTCAGAGACAGTGTGAATGCATATTATGTGCATGCGATGAATGATCCGTCAATGAGCAGAGAGGAGGCGGTCAGTTCTACCGCGCAAATGGCTGAAAATTATCTCAATGCCGTGGATGAATTTCAGGCTGCGCAGACCGAAATCGGGACGGAAGGAGAGATAACGTCAGGCAACGGAACCGGCGTGGAAGACGGTATTGATTCCGGCGAAGATCTGGAAGGCGGCGAAGGCTGCGAGGATGGAATGGACATGTAAAAGGAGAGAACATATATGTCAAAAGATCATACACCAGGCGGTTTTCACAGAGCCAGCGATTATAAGTCGGACCTGGAAATCGCGGAAGAAAATGGGAAACGCATCAACACATCGTTCGGGTCGGGCAACCATAATGTTTATGTGCATCATGCAGATCATACCCATGAGCATTTCTGGTATGACCCGGAAAACTGTCAAAGTGGTTATCATGGGGCCAACGTGGTCACCGCCAATAACCATCCGTCTTTAGGACAGGATGCGACGGGGACGGAGGAAAATATCGGTTCTGCCCCGGCAACCGGTATGTCAGATTCTGTGGAGGATTCGATGGAAGATGACATGGATTCTGGAAGGAATCTGGACGACGGCGAAGACTGCGAGGATGGAATGGATATATAAAAGGAGATAAGACGGTATGTACAATTATGGAAAGAGCACACCCCGGATCGGAGATGAAGACAGAGAAGGCCCGGTGCATGTGAGAGCGGTTTTCGGTCAGAATATCGGAGAAAATCCGGTGCCGACGGAGACCTCAGACAGAACGCACGCACCGTTCGTGGTTTTCGAGGATCCGGATTCGGGGATGCGGATCGGTCTGAACAAGGACAGCCTGTCGTTAGGGCTTCTGGCGCTGGCTGCGCCAGGCGGCGGAAAAACAAATCTGTTCCGCATGATACTTGCCCGGCTGCTGGCAACGATAGCTCCCGGAGATGTCATTATTATTCTCGACACGAAAGGAGACTATTTTGCAGAGTTCGGCAGCAGAATCCCGGCGGAAAACCGGGTTGTCGTCGGCAGCGGATCCTGTTATCAGAGTGTGACGGCGTACCATAATATCTTTGCGGAGATCATGCCGCGGGGGAATGACGGAAGGCTGGTGTACACGGGGCGCGACTGTGATGTGGACGCGCTGGAAATGACGGAACATTTGTTTCAGCAGATGAAAAGTGAGACGCAGCCGGTATTTCCGGCGATGGCGGAACAGATATCAGCCGCTGTCATGATTTACTTTATGCGTACATACTGGAGAGACCGCCCTTCGATGCTTAACAACCGGCAGCTGGTAGATTATCTGCAGAGTGCGGAGACAGAAGATCTGATCAGGATTCTTGAGCTGGAATATATGAAAGATCAGAGAAGCTGCATCAGTTACATTAAAGGTAAGGGGAATCAGACCCAGGGCGTGCTGTCTTATATCGGCGCTGTGTTCCGAAAGATTTTTATCGGACCGTTTGCACAGTCCTGTCCGCAGAGAGAGTTTTCCATGCGGGAAATTGTTACCGGCAGGCAGACGAAGATCGTGTTTATCGAATACGATCTGATCCGGGGAAATACGCTTGCGCCGATGTACGGTCTTCTCTGCGATCAGGGCATGAAGTACGGTCTGGGAGGACGCGGCGGACAGAGAAAGAACGTATATCTTCTGCTGGATGAATGGGCCCTTCTTTCGGAACTGAAGTATACCGGGCTTGCACTTTCCTTCGGGCGCACACAGGGGCTGAAGCTGATGGCGGGGCTTCAGAATATCAGCGCAATAGAAAATATTTACGGGGAGGCAGGAGCCAAAAATATTCTGGCCGGCTTCCAGAATATTTTCGCGTTTAAGATTACAGATCACGAAACACGCCGGTTCATGGTGGACCGTCTGGGAGAAAATTATCAGAATCTGTCTTTTCGGGCAGGTTTGAAGGATCTTTCTATACAGAGAAGCGGACACACGGTGGAAGAGTGGGATTTGATGGCTCTGGAGAAAGGACAGGCGGTGGTGACTTTGGCGGACAGGAAGCCGTTTCTTTTTAAGCTTCCGCTTTATCAGTGAATGGCTGCAAAGGAATTTCCAATGGCTGGATGTTGTAACAGATTTTGAAAGAGGAGACGGTAAAGATGGGAAACAGAGAAATTGTTGCAAGGGAATGCGACAGGGCCAATATGGTCCGCAGAGTCTGTATGGCTTCCGTGGATGACCGGACATTTTTTCATGAAATCAGGGGTCCGCTGATGATTTCCGGCCTTCCGGCAGGGGAGATAACTCTGGTGGGAGATCTCATATGCGAATATGCGGCAAGAAACGATATGCCGACTGTAGTACTCACTGGTCGACCGGAGATTCTCGGATATCTGCAGGAGCTCAGGGAAGAGGGCAGCCTGCCGGGAACCATGATTTCCTCTCCGGCTTCCCGGAATTATCATCCGATGTATGGGCTGTCGCGAAAACAGATCCTGCAGCTGTTTCGGAGGGCCGGGGAGGAGGCCGGGTATGGTGCAAGATTCGACGATATTCTGCCGTATGCGGAGGCGGCGATTACTGCTGCGGCTTCCAGATATCCGGCCAGCCTCCCGGCAATCCATGCGCTGCTGGAACATGACGACGATTTTATCGTATCCCTCGCCATACGTATGGGATTGCCCGGCGTGACTGCAAACAGTGTTGCCGGAAATTATCAGGCGGGAGTGATGTTCAGAAGGATCATAGAGCTTCTGGAGGAGACGCTGGAGGGAATCGCGGTGTCGGACAGCGAGACGAAATATAATCTGCAGAGCGGGAGCATGGGAAATCTTTCTGTGATGGCTGTTTATCAGATCAGCAATCACCAGAGCCTCATGAATGCATATTTGAGAGAAGAAATTTTTTCCACGCTGAAACGGGTTCCGAAGCTGAGAGTGATCCTGAACGAGGTTGCGTTTTGCGACGATTCCGACGAGCTGCTGGTGGAACTTTTCAGATGGAAACGGCAGGGAAGGGTGGAGCTGATTGCGGTCAGTGAAAATGTAAAGGAAATGCTCTGGGACACTTCGCTGAATTTCGGAAATATCTGTCTGTTCCTCCATGAAAACCCTGAGGTGACTGAGACGCTTTCCAGAGAAATATTCGGCACTTATCCGTATCACTATCCGACACTGGCCGTCGGCCATCCGCCGGTGCTCTTGTTTTCCTTTCGCAGAGAAGAGCATTGGGCGATTGCGACGGAAGAACGGCTGAGAATCCGATGCGAGGATTTATATGAGACGCGGCGTATGCTTTGCAGAACCGGAGAGAAAATGGCAATAAAGATCATGGGAAAATCTATGATTTATACAGTTCCCGTCAGAAAATTCCTGCCGGAAGCCTGCGGAAACCAGTATCCGGCTGCTGTCCGATCCGGTTATTAGTTAAAATCCGGGCAAGTCTGCACTTCGTTCGATCGGTGTTAACCGTGTGCCGCCGGTACACAGCACCGCCAAACGGACATGCAGGCATGTTCGCCTGGCTCGTTGTTTGCGGGAATAACATTGCGCAGGCAGTTCAGGCTTTTGCAGAGCTGCTCCGTATACTGACAGGAAAGGAGACGATTGAAATGAGAAGAATTCATAATATGTTTGAGCCAGACGGCTATCGTGGAACCGGGAGGCCGGAATTTACCGGTACGCAGATTCTGACTATCGTGCTGAGCGTGATATCTTTGCTGGGAGCAATTTATATCATCGCAAATTTTAATGCGCTGCTGGCGAGAATTGCAATCTGCGTTGCGAATCTGCTGACAATGGGATTTCCGCTTCTGGTGCTCCTTGTTGTGATCGCAGTGTGGGTCGGAAGAACCAGATGGAGAAGACGGAGATGGTTTTGACATACATTGACGGCTCAGCAAGCGCATGAAAAGGAGGAAGGTATGGGTAATTCATTTTTGACCGCCTGGGATATTATAAAAAGATTTCTGATCGGATGGGCGGTAACGTTTGGAATTCTTACAGTCATCAGCTGTGTGAAATACCGTGAGTTTATCGCATCTGTTCTGCATGAAGGAGTGTGGGCGTGGATCAACGCTGTTCTGCCGTTGGTGCTGATCATATATGTATTGTTTTCCCTGGTGCGTTCGGTATTCTTTCCCTCCGGCCGTTGACATGGCTGGACCGGAAATTGTATCATGAATGGTAACAGACAGCTGAACTGCAACCATGAATGCAGCCGTTCATCGGGCTGAACGGTTGCTGATAAATTGCAGGGAAATATGGAAGCCGTAAAATCTTTTCCGGCGCCGTATGCATTGTATTCAGGAAAGGGTGGTAAGGATGCGCAATACGTATGAAGAATATCTGAGGGAGCCAAAAACCCTGACGTTTGAGCAGATGAGGGAACTGCACACAGAAATTGCAGAAGAAACGGACGGAGATCCGGATGCGCTGGAGCTGTATGGGGAGCTTATGGAGTCGGCGGCTGCCTATGCGTCCATACGTTCCCGATGGCTCCGGATGTCCCGGGAGGAAAAGATGAAACAGGATTCTCTGAGGACATCTGCACATGATTCTGTGATCATTCATTTTAATATGCTGGCACGGTACCTTCGAATGCAGGGAAAGAAAGCAGAGTGGAGAGAAAGACTCGGGTATGAGGAGGATGACCCGTATTACAGAAAGACAATCGGAGATTTCGGATGCTATCTCGTATTTATAGACAGCATCTGCGCCAGGTAAATTTGTAACAGTTCAGCTGGCTGAACTGTTACGTAAATTTTTCAAAGCAGGAGGAAGGACTTGCAGTGTGGGAAATTACGTTGCAGAAAATAACAGGAACATACCATGAACTTCACGGAATGTTGTGTCAGGACCAGATTTTTCATCAGGAGAGAAATCACTGTCAGTCGGTGGTTCTCGCGGACGGAACCGGAAACAGCGACCTCAACACACTCTGTGTGAAGGAAGTTGTGGAATTCGCCGCAGAGATTCTTCTGGAGTTTGTGGAAAACGGGCGTGCCGGACGCATTTGCCGGGAAGACGTCATCCGGCGGCTGATGCAGGGAGTCGTACGTATCATCAGCAAATACATGGATACCTACCATCTTCCGGCCGAGGCTTTCGCTTCCACACTGATGGGAGTGGCAGTAAATCATGTGCGGGAGGAATATCTGATGATCCATCTGGGAGACGGCATTATTGTCGGAAAAAACGGACAGCAGAGCTGTGTCTTGTCGTATCCTGTGAACAGAAAAGTGAATGAGACGTTTCTCACAATTTCAGAGAATCTGATGGAACGAACCCGGGTAAAGAGCGGGTCGCTGGCAGAGTTTGACCGGCTGGTGCTGTGTTCGGACGGAGTGTATGATTATCCGGTGGGGAGAATGTTTACGGAACAGACGATCTGGGAGATTCTTGACGGAACAGAAAATCTTGCAAAGAAGGAGGATGATCAGAGTTATATACAGCTGAGGAGAAAAAACTTGACATGAAAAGCTGATATTATAAAATGTAGTTATATTCAGCTGGCTGAACTGTTACAGGAGAAAAGGACGGAAAGGCCGTACGTACGAAAGAGGAGGACAGATGATGTCGGAAAATTATGATAAAATGCTGCGGCTGGCAAATCAGCTGGGATATCCATCCTTCACAGATCTTCAGGAAACAGCGTTCCGGTCAGAAGATGTGTATGATTCCGGCAGGGATCTTTTTATAATTGGTGAGACATCCTCGGGAAAGACCCTGATTCCCATGCTCATGTATTATGCTGCGTATCAGGAGGCCCTGGAAAAGCAGCAGAGAACGCCCCGGATGCTCTTTGTGGTTCCCTACCGGGCGTTAGCCGCACAGAAAAAGCTGGAGATTGAACGGCTGTTTCAGGGGGAAGATCTCGATATCGCACAGTCAACCGGCGAGTACCGGCAGAATGATGACGAGATTCAGCGGGGTGAGGTGGATATCGCTGTTGTTATCACAGAAAAGGTTTACAGATATGCATCCAGAGATTCGGCTTTTTTATCCAGATACGATTTTCTGGTCATCGATGAGGCCGGGCTTCTGAACGACAATTCCCGGGGCATCCGCATTGATTTTATTCTGGCATGGGCGCACAGCCGGCGGCTCCGGTCGGGGAAACCACGGATTCTTATGCTTGGGACGCCGTTTTACAACTGGGAGGCTTATATCAGTAAATACGGATTTACAGAGATCAAGGCTGACGGGCGTCCGGTGGAACTTTCCAAAAATACCATATTATATTACAAGGGCTGGGGAATTCTCGGGACAGAAGGAGCAGATCCCTGCGTCACCCGCTGCCGTTTGCTGAGTCAGACCCGGTATGAGAAATTGCTGAGCGACTATGAGAAGCCCACCATCGGCTGTGAATTCTATCCGGTGGAAAATACCCTGTGCGATGTCATTGATCTGAAGCAGAAGAACAGTGGAGAAGTTTTCTGCCCATACCTTTCCGATACATGCAGAAGTCCTGTTGTGATTCTTCCGCCAAACTGTAAGAGTATTTCCATGTATGTTCTGTCTGAAGTGTGCCGGTATCATCTGAAGGAAAACCGGCAGATCCTGATCTTCTGAAACAACCGGGAAGAGGTTCGCCGGCTGTGCAAGGACTTGTACCTGATGCTTCGGGAGGAACTTCCGTGCCCCGCAGACGGAGAGACATGCAGGCAGAGGATTCTGGATGCATGCGACATCAATGAGGATGACGTCTATGGAGTGCTGGAGGACAGCACACTGAAGGAGGACGAGAGATATATTTATTACCAGGCGCTGGAGGCGGGCATAGGCTTTCACAGCGCTTCGGTGCCGAATGAACTTCGAACCTACATTGAACGGAATCTGCTGGAGGACACAAAGCTGAAAATTGTCTGCAGCACAGAAACCCTGGCCTTCGGCGTAAACAGCAATGTGGATGTGGTCATTATCGCGGATCTCACCAAACAGACCGGACAGGGAATACGCTATCTGACCCAGAATGAATACCAGAATTATATCGGACGCGCCGGACGGTATTCCAGAAGCAGACAGAAGAGCAACAGCAAAGGATATGTATACACATTGGTCAAAAAAGATCAGAAAACGGTATGGAACGAGCTGCTCAGAAGCGCAGATACTCCGCCGCGGCTGTACAGCCTGTTTTTTCAGGTGGCAAACACAGCGGGACCGATGTTCATTCTGAATCTTTTTACGGATGAATCCTCGAAACTCAGCAGAGAAGAAATTCAGGAGATGATACAGACTCTGCCCCGGCCGGACGGGTACGAGGAGGAAGGTCTGACCGAAATTGTCCGGAATGCTCTGAACTTTCTGGTGGACAAGAAGCTTCTGCAGTACAGCCGGCAGAGACTTATGGGCAGGAGCCGGAAGGAGACTGAGAAGCGATACTGCCTTACCCTGTACGGCAGCCAGATGAAGGGATACATTCTCGACAGCTCGGATTATGATCTGATTTACCGTGCGATCGAAGAGCAGACGGACAAGGGAATCTGGCAGGAGATCGATATCCTCACGCTGCTGTACCGGCTTTTGTCCTCCAGACATGCGACAGAGTACCTGGGCGGAATGTATACCAGCGCAAGGGCGGAAGTCGATCTTCAGACCACATATGAAAATCTGAAGGCCCGCTATGCCAAAGGCGACGTGCCAAGATGGCTGGAGAACATGAACCTGAAAAACGAAAAACAGGTGAAACTTCTGCATATTCTGGTGGGGCTGATGAGCTGGATGGACAGCGACAATCCGAGAATGATCTTTCGGAACTGCAAGATTCATTATTCTCTGCTGTCGAAGCTGGCGGAGCAGCTGGCTTACCTTCTTGAGATCGGTCAGCTGATGCTCAGACATCTGCTGACCGAACAGTGGATGGAGCGGCGGGAACAGTTCAGGAAATTTGAAAGCTTTGGAATTCCGGTGGATGAGCTCGGCCTGGAGGAAGAGATCTGTAAAAAGGAAGCGTGGCTGCAGAAAATACACTGTTCCCTTTATTACGGCATCCACGCCGGAGTCTGGGAAAAATTCCTGAGTTTCCTGGAAGGGAGTCAGGACGAAGGGGCGGCGGCCCTGGTGGACAGACTTTCGCCGGCCAGGATCAATCCGGAAACGGCGAGGAGCCTTCGGAAAGCTGCGGTGAGATACCGTTTCTTTGAGCGGCCGTCCAGAGCGCAGGACGAGGATATAGAGGTAAGAAACAATTACAGAGATCAGAAGCGTCAGTATCAGAAGGATGTGCGCAATATGGGCAGGTATTACGACGCGTTTTTTGCCGCGTCCTTCGGAGAAAACTATACGTTGGAAGAATGAAAGGGGATGCACATATGGAGGTTCGGGTACTGTCGGACGTATACGACGTATTTGGCTGGGACAGAGAGGACAGGTCCAGTATCTATGCGAAAACGTTGGAAAATATTGAAAGTCGTCTGAAAAGCCGGCTGCCGGAAAACGATGAGGTGGAACTGACGGCTCTTCAGAGGCTTGCGTTGAGTCA
>ERZ1643249.2996-NODE-2996-length-15241-cov-5.862110_pt1 | contig 15241 bp, 24 predicted proteins | sample MGYA00579263_ERZ1643249 | MGnify/ENA primary metagenome ERZ1643249 (study PRJEB29033, sample SAMEA4952264) | chicken gut metagenome | biome: Broiler Chicken; feature: Gastrointestinal Tract; material: Caecum | place: Ireland | collected 2018 | study: Broiler...
TCAAATACAGGCACATGATATGAGTTTGTTATATAATCCCTATCTGTAATTCCTTCTATTTCTCCAAATCTATTCTTTAAGCATTTAGCAAACTTATATGTTGTACTTTCAATTGGAGACCCGTAAACGGAATAGTCAATATCTTCTTGAGCTTTCCATTCATTACATTTGTCGTTCAAGTGTTGCATTACAGCCAATCCAAATTCTTTACCTTCACCATTATCAGTATGAGAGTGTCCTGTCATATATTTTACACATTCATATAATCCAGCATATCCTAAAGAAATAGTAGAATATCCATTATGCAATAATTTATGAATACTTTCTCCTGGTTCCAACCTTGCTAAAGCTCCGCTTTGCCAAAGTATAGGTGCCACATCACTTGTTACCTGACTAAGTCTTTCATGTCTACATTTTAATGCTTTGTGACATAATTCTAATCTTACATCTGGTAAATTAATTGTAACAACACCTTGATTAAATCGTCCGTAGTACTTACCCTTTTCTTCAATATAATTTAAAGCTTTTGAAGGATTTCCTGTTGTTCTCCAAGGAGTTAAAAAGCTTCTACATCCCCAATATATTCCAACAAGTTCGTTAAGCTTGTTGCGTTTATTAAACTGCTATATATTGCTATATAGTTTAGACTATATCATATACTCATTACTTTTACCATAATAAGCATCCTACCATTTCAGACCACTTGGTCTTACGCTACTCATTCCCTTATTGAGTTTTCTCCAATAATTGTTTTCGCTAGTCGTTAGGCTTTTATTTACTTGAAACATAATTTATATATATTATTCCCTTTTTTAAATATCCTTTATTCTTTTTTTGTAACCAATTCTGCACAGTACGTTTTGTTACTACAATTTCTTTTGCTAGGTCTATTACAAATTCATATTCTTTTTTAATATTATTGTTAAATATTACTTCAAAAGGTTTATATTCTTTTATTTTTAATCTATGTGCTTCTCTTTCATTATGAATACGAGAACACCATTCTAAATTTTCTTTATTATTATTTTGTTTATTTCCATCTATATGATTAACTTCTGGCAAATTATTAGGATTTGGTACAAATAATTCTGCTACAAGTCTATGCCTATAAAACTTCTGTTTAAATTCTTTGTTATATAGACATACTCTTGAATATCCACCATTATTTATAAAACCAGCAATTAATTTTTGTGTCTTTTTGTTCCTAACTTCTCCATTTTCATTTACTTCATATAATTTCTCCCAATTAGGAATATCTTTCCACATATTAGTCCTCCTAATTGTTTCAAGTAAAATTTAGCACGGTTGGTTGTCCTTTTTAGGATTTTCCCCGTTTAAGTAGGTTTTCTAATAATATTACTATTATTAGGCACAGTTTTTATTTATGCAAGGATAACAATCTCCTTCTCCCCACTGATTTTTCTTTAGTTCTTTCATTACTTTTTCAGAAATATAATCTGGTACCATTCTTTTTGCAGTACATTTTGCAGCAAGTTCTGTTAAATACCAATACTTACTATCTTCATGTATATTATCTTCTTCTAATACATATAAAAGTTTTGGAAATGCTGGTGTTATATATACACCTTTTTCATTTTTAAACCCTAATAATCTTTGTTTTAAAAATTCTTCAATTATTAAAGATAACTCATTTTTATATTCTTCTGTTTCCCCAAGATACATACAAACAGATAAAAATGGAGCCTGACCATTAGTATTAGTCATAGAATTAACTTGATAGTTGAATGTTTGAACTCCATCTTCCACTTCTTTTTTTGTGTCTTGCATAGCATATTCTTTACAAATATTTTCGTCTAGTCCTCTGTCTTGATATTTTTTTAAATATTTTTCATAGCTTAATCTAACAAATGGTGCTAAATGTGTAAGAGTTACTGTAGCTCCTCCGTAACTTGATGAGGTAACGGCTAATATTATTTGAGTAGCTATCGTTGCTGCTGTAATAAATCTATGTGGCTTTTCTATCATTACTCCATTTATTACAGTACCATTTTGCAACATGTCTTCTAAGTTTATTAATTCGCAATTATGCAAAGCATTTTGTCCAAAATAATCCATATCATGAAAATGAATAATACCTTCATCATGAGCTTTTACAACATCTGCTGGTAATAATAATCTTCTTGCTATATCTGTACTTGTAATTCCAGCCAAATAATCTCTTTGAGTAGTGACAACTTTTGCATTTTTATTTGAGTTTTCATTATTCCAGTAATCACTATTTCCACCAATCAATTCTTTTATTTCTTCATCTGTAGTATTAATAGCTCTAACTAAAGACCTTTTTTCTCTATATACTATATATTGTTTGGCAAGATTATACTTACCTAATTCCATTAATTTTTTTTCTACTATGTCTTGGATATCTTCTACATCTAAAACATCTAAATCTAATGATTTAATATATTTTACAATTTCTTTCTTGTTTGCAATACTTGCTTTTTCCCTACCTTTTACATCTTGGTTTGCTCCAGAAATTGCTTCCATAATTTTATTTCCATCAAATTCTACAATTTTACCATCTCTTTTTTTTACCTTCATGTTCTTCACCCTTTCATTATTTTTTTGTCTATAAGAGATAACTCCATATTCTATTATACTATAAATTATAATAAAAGTCAAGTATTTTTATGTATTTTTTTTATTATTTTGATAATTCTACATCAAAATTAAATTCTAAGCATTTTCTTGAAGCTAAATAATCACATTGATGAACAAATTTTTGCATTCCTGTTTTTGGTGCTTGCAAAACTTCTTTCCCTGATTTATAATCTTTTGTCCATTTACCCATATGTGTTTCTATATTTTGAGCAATAATTTCTTTCCATTCCTTATTTAAAGTTCCAGCAGAAGTTCTTACTGCTTGTGCTGCCAACAAAGGATGCTCAACTACTGTCCATTTAGACCCTGCATTTCCATGTTTTCTACTATCATGTAATATTAAAGATGCAAGAATTAAGTCTTGTTGGTCAGAATTATATGGATATAAATCTGTTCTAAATAATTCATAAGCTATTCTGGTAGCCGCTTTAGTATGTCTTAACAAACCACCTTCACCTAAAGCATATGAAGGATGATATTTTCCTGTACTAGATGCAGCAACACTAAAAAAATAATCAGGGGTTTCTTTATCTAACATATAAGATACAAAATTCCTAATGTCTATATTTTTAATTAAACTTAATTCAAATGTAAATAATTCACTTTTATTCATTTATAATTTCTACTCCTTTTTTCTTTATTTCTTCCAATAATCTTTCACTAAGTTCAGGTCTTTCATTTGGATTTGCACTTACACCAAATGAGTTTATTACATAAGAAAACCAATTTGGTTGAGAACTAAAATATTGACTTTCATTTTTTTCTCTATTTTTTTGCAATAATATATCTATATCGTTTACTGTTAAATCAATATCCAATATTTTTTCACCTTTTATTCTAGGTGGTAGTTTTAGATATTCTTTGTAATATTCACTACTATATTTTCCTCCACCGTTTTTCATCAATTCAGATAATGAAGTAATGTTTTTATTTTTAATCCAACTAGTCCACTCAGTTACCTTTATTTTCTTAGGTTTTTTAAATTCCGTTATTTTATATTGTGGTCGACTATAAAACCAATACCCATTAATATGTTCGCATATTCTCCAAACATATAAATCGTAAAGATATACTCCATTTTGGGTTTTAGAATAATATTCATATCCCTTTTCCCAAGAAGATGTTTTTTTTGCCTTATCAAAATCATTACTTACTTTTATGTCTGCTATAGCTTCTTGATATTGAGGCATACCTTTATGCAAAGCACCCCAATGCTGACCTATTCTAGCCATTATTAATTTATCTTGACATTTCCCGTTTATAAAATTAGAATTTCTAATTAATTCTAATAATAAGTCAGAGCCAATTCCAACTACAACTTTCATATTATCTTTTGAAAGAATACAATTCCAAAAAGATAATTTCCCACCTTGACTAGAACCATCTGCACTATCTAAAATTTCTAATTCTAAATCTTTATTTTCTATAATATATTCTACATAATCATTATTTGTATATCCACTATACTTGCCCGAAGCCCATCTTTTTGCAGTATCTATAGCATTTGCTTTTGTGCTACTAGCTATCATAGCCTGTGGATAATCATATCTTCTTTTTTGTTTTTGAGCATATATATATAATTTATCAGGTATCTTCCATCCTTTATATTCCATACTTATCCTCCTATAAGCTTTTTCCCAGTTTTCTCCATTCGTGATTGAAAATATAATCCCATTGTTCCGAATTAATTGAAGGATTTTCTTGAAACCAATCAATTAATAATTCAATTTCTTCTTCTGATAAGCTATCATCATCATCTTCAAAATCCCATGGGAATATTTCCAAAATTTCTGGTTCTAAATCAAAGTTTTGTTTTTCTTTTAGTGAATTGTCTAATACTGTAATAAAATTATTTCCCATAAAATGTTTATTAATCCATACAGATGGTTCATGATTATCATCGTTCCATAATAAAATTTTATCTTTCATATTCTCCCTCCAATATTTTTTTATAAATATTATTTCCGTAAATATCTAAAAATTCAGATACACTTAAATATTTCATTGCATTTTTCATCGTTGCTTCATTACAAGAAAAATCAGTAATAGACATATTAGTAAATTCACAAATATAAACTCTATTAAAACAACAGTTATCATAATCAATTGTTGTATAATTTCCACTATCAGCAATTTCTTTAATAATCTTTTGCTTATGTAAATTAAATAGTTTTTCTTTTAATTCTTCAGGAGAACTAGATACCATATAACCATCTTCATAATCACAAACTTCTATTTTTTTATATCTATTAAACATATGTTTTTCATATCCAAATATTTTATATTTAATAGAGAAATTATATAATTTTTTATTCATCTATTTGAATTTCCTCCTTATAGAATATATATAAATTAACTGCCATTAATAAGCAAACTATTAATATTAAAAACACTGCAAAAGTATTCCCTAATGTTACAGCAAATAATAATAACCAAACTGTTCCTAATACAAATCCAATCAAAATTAACATACCAATTATTATTCCTATTGTAATTAATATATCTTTCATATAAGTGCCTCCTTTACTAACATACTAATTGTTTTTCCGTCTGCTCTTACTCCAACTTGAGACTTAACTTCTTTGATTATTGTTCCCATTCCATTTTTTTGATATATATTTAACTCAGACATTGTTTCAGCAATTATAGATTTTAGCTCTTCTATACTTAAAGGTTTAGGCATATATACTTGTAATGTTTTTATTTCTTTTTGAGTTTGTTCTACTAAATCTTGTCTATTAGCATTATTAAATTCATCAATTGCACTATTTTTTTGTTTTATTTCTTTTGAAATAATTTCTAATATTTCTTCTTCAGTTAAGTCTCTATGTAAATCTTTTGATTTGTTTAGAATTTCAGCTCTTAACAGTTGAATAGTGTTTTTTTCTACTGATTGCTTATTAATTAAATATTTTTTAAAATCTTTTACTAATTGTTCAGATAATTTCATTTTATACCTCCTTAACTAAATATAATATTTATTATTTGTTTTAATTTGCTAGGTCTGTTTAAATATTCTTTGAGTTTTTTTCTTTCTTCTGTTATCATTTTTTCATAATAGTTAGCAATTTCAGTTTTGTTATTTTTTAAGTAATAATTTTTTGCTATTTGCATTTGTTCAATATTATAATCATAAAGTCCATCTATTAGTAAAGGATAACCATCCATCCACTCTTGATACATATTAAATATACCTCCTTTATTATTATATCATATTTTATATTATTTGTCAATTCTTTTTATATATTAAATCTTTTTTCTTCCATTTATTTCCATAATATTTTTTTAAATGGTCTTCTGCTATTTTTTCTAATTCTATTGTATTTAATCCATTATCTTGTTCGCTATGACATTTATTACAAGCTGTAAATATATTTTCTGGTATTCCTAATCCACCTTGACTTCTAGGAATAAAATGACAACATGCACAGTCAACAGGAACAAACACATGACAAAATATACATTTATGATTGTCTCTTTCCCATACTATTTCTTTTACTGATTTAGGTATGCTGGTAGCAATAGTTCTTTTTTTCTTTTTATTGGGAATGGGCTTTTGTTTTTTATATTCTTTCAAATTACAATCGTAACAATCTTTATAGTTTATTATATTATTAATTTTAGGATTTCTACAAAAATAATATTTCTTATATTTTTTAGACCTTATTGTTTGATATTTACAATTATACATTATTTCCACCCAAGTTCTTCACATTTTTTACATAATGGTAAAATCCACCCATTGTCTATAATTTTTCCTGGTTTTCCACACATTATGCAAGTATTTTTACTTAATTCTTCATATTTGGATATTAATGCACTATATTCTTGATATATCTCTTTTGGAACACCATTATCATACCAGTGAAGAAATCCGCCATTTTTCTTTTATTTGAACTATCTGATACTTGTTTTCATAATTCGCTTTTCTTAATATTTTATCTAAATCTTCTATTAAATTTAATCCAAAAGATATTCTCCAACCTTCAGGCATATCATCCAACCAAGTCAATTTATTATTATCTATTTCTTTGTTAGTAAAAACATTTCTAATTTTTAACCATGGATATTTTTTTACTAATTTATTATTTTCTTCTATATCATACAATTATACTTTCACCTTCTTTTAGTTTATCTATTTGGTCTGAATTTAATATTTCAATATTTAATTGTTTAGCTTCTTCTAGCATTAAATCAATTAACCTAGACATTGACTTTGTATTATAAACACTAGAGCCATAATAAGCTATAACATTAGTATATCCTTGTATTTTACTTTTTCCTATAGTCTCACATACCCATCCTTTTCCGTTATGAGACCATGCTTCAATAAATTTTTCCACTGCTTCATTTTTTATGGGTAGTATTTCAAATTCTCCAACATTTTTTATGGCATCTTTATAAACTTCATCTTTTGTTATATTTAATTCACTAGCTATTTTATCTGATAAATACCACATATATGAATTACTATCTATTGTTCTTTTATTATATTGATTTTTTATAGAAATTGATAATTCTTTATTATAATTTTTCATTTTTTCTAGTTTTTCTAATATACTTAAATTTTCAGAACAAATAGAAATATTTATACAATTATTTTCTGTTAACGAAATATCTTTTATTTTACCTGTAAAATCCATTTTTTACTCCTTTATATATATTATAACATATATTTTAAAAATTGTCAAGCATTTAAGAAATATTTTTATAAATTGTACTACTTCTTATTTCAGACCAAGGTATTTTTATATTCTCTAATTCTAAATAATGAGCTGTGGATTTTATATATTTAGATATTATAACTGAATTATCTTTTTTTATACAATAAACTTTTTGTCCTTTTTTAAAATTATGGTGCACCATTTTTATTTCCCCGTTTCTATTATTTTATATGTATTTAAAATGTCTTCAAATGTTGTTAATGATTTCTCCCACTTATTGGTTTCTGTATTTAAAAACCATTTTCCTTCTCTGTCAAAACATAATATTTTTAAAAAATCACCTTTTTTAAAAGGATTAGCATTAAATACATTTCCTTTTATTTTTATTCTTCTTTTAAATCCGTCATGTATCCTGTATAAATCTACTATTCTATTTCTTCCTCTTTCTTCTATGTCTACAATAGCCCATATATCATTTTCTATGTTTTTATCTGTGATATCTAAATATCCATAATATTGAAGCTGATATGAGATTTTTTCTTTAAATTCAATATCCCTGTCCTCTATTTTATTCCATAATTCTGACAAACATTTATAACTATCAAATCCAGAATACTGTTTTTCAGTTTCTTTTGAACAATATTGTTTTAAAAATAATAATTTTACACTATATTCTTTATCTTTTTTTATTATCTTTTTATTATATAATTCGTTATAAATATCAATAAATTTTAAAATCTTCCTTATTTTTCCAAATTCACTAAAATAATCTAATTTAGTTAAAGTAATTATATCAGCTATTCCAATTGAATTGTTTTTACAATCAATTAAAAAATCTAAAAAAGAATTATAAGTGTTTTCCTTTAATTGATAAAGTTTATCTCCAATTGTTTTGCTCAATCCTTTTATGCTAGAGGTTCCTTTATAAATAATATTATTATCACAAGAATAATAATTTGTAGAATGTCTAAATTTAGGAGATATAATTTTTATTCCTTTTAAATTTGCTAATTCTGTACCATTCTTTATATCATCATCATTTGCTGCTGCGTTTAAAAAAGCAGTAATAAATTCTGCTGGATAGTAATATCTTAAATACCCACATAAATATCCAATCATAGAATATGCTGTTGCGTGATTAAATCCAAATTGATAACTTGCACTATCTTCAATAACCTGTAAAAACTCTTTTACTTCTTTTTCTGCTTCTGCTCTTGGTTTATCTGAATTAGAGCAATATCCTTCTAAAATTTGTGGCATAGCCTTTTCTAATCTATCTTTTTGTTTTCTTCCTATTGCTCTACGAACATTATCAGCTTCACCTCCACTAAGTCCACATGCTTGTTGCAAAAATGCAATTGTTTGTTCTTGGTATACAAGATATCCATAACTATTATTTAAAACATTATCTATTAATTTTGAAGGATTATTATGTCTTTTATGTGCAAAGACAGCATCTCTATAACTGGTTCCTGAAGGTCTAATACAAGCATTTACTAATGTTAAGTCATCTATACTATTTACATTGAATGTTTTCATAGAGTTATAAGCAAAATCACTTTCAAACTGAAAAATACCAACTGGACTATTTTTTATATCTTTCCAAACTTTCTCATCATTCCAATTAATTTGATAACTTTTAGGATAATCTTTATTTATCATTTTATATACATCTTGAATAATTCCTATATTTTTTAATCCTAAAATATCATATTTAACTAATCCACAATTGTGAACTTCTTCCATATCTAAATTTAATGTTGTTTTGTCATCTCTATCTTTAAACACTCCATAATTATCGTAAAGTGTTATTGGGCTAGCTACAATTCCAGCAGGATGAAATCCTTGTGATATTGCTGTATTTAATAATCCATCAAAATAATAAAATAGTCTAGGATATTTATTTTTGGCTTCTTCTGGAGAGGAACTATATAAATCTTTTATTTCTTTTACTTCGTTTAGTGGTATTTCTAATGCTCTTCCAATTTCATCTATAGTACCTTTTTCAGATATTGTACCTATACTTAATATATATGCAGTTTTATTTTCTCCAAATCTTTCAATAATATAATTGTATACTTTTTCTCTATCATTTGGTGCAAAGTCTAAATCTATATCTCCTACTTCAGTTCTATACTCATTACAAAACCTTGAAAAAATTGTTCCCCATTTTATTGGGTCTACATCTATTATATCTATAATATAAGCTATAACCGAACCACAACAACTTCCTCTTCCAAATCCTCTAGGAATATTATTTTTTTCACACCAATTAGATATTTGAGCCATTCCTAACATAAATCCTAACATATTTGTTTTTTTAAATACTCTAAATTCTTCTCTTATTTCTTGTATATATTTAGGATTATTAGGGATTATATGATTATCTAATTTTTCTTTATATTTTTTATTTATTAATAATTGCAAATCTTTTTCATCATTATTTGATACAATAGGATATTTAATAGAACAATCATCTATTATTTCTTCACAACTATCTGCCATAATGTTAGTATTATTTATTGCTTCTAATATTATATCATTATCTAACGCATTTTGTTTTTGAAAAGCTTGTAAGAAATCAGAATAATTTTTTATTACTAAATCAAAATCATCTTCATTTCCATAAGATTTTCTTTTTGCTTTTAATAATATTTTTCTACATTCCGCTTTATAATTAGATACTGAATGGCTATCTCCTGCTGCTATTAATGGTTTTTTATATTTTTTTGACAATTCATATAAAAATTTATTATAATTATATTGCATATTATCTTTATCTGTATGATATTGAATTTCATAATAATCGTATTTTTTACATAATTTATCATAATCTACAGGAGAAATATTAGACTTATCTGCTAAGGGAGATTTTAAACAAGCTGAAATTTTAAATATATGGTCGGATATATTAAAAAATTCTTCAAATGATAATCTTGGATTATAATAAAAATGTTTTTTATCTGTAGATAATCCAACTAATGTGTTTAATTCTTTAAATCCTTCCATATCTTTAGCAATTAATATTGTATGATAATTATCTCTGATTTTAGGTTCTAATTGTTTTGTTAAATATATTTCACATCCATGTAAATATTTTATACCCTTTTCCTTACAATATTGTCGTTTTTCAAAATGTCTAAAAATATTTCCATGTTCTGTGAAAGCTATTGCTTTTATGTTGTTTTCAACACAAAAATCTACATAGTCTTTAAAATTTGTACAACTGTCTAGCAAACTCATTTCAGTATGAACATGATATGGCACATAATTATTCATTTTATTCCTCCCTTTTCAACATAATCAAAGATTTTATATATTCAGGTTCTTGAAATCCTCTATCATGATTACATTCTACCATATGGTTTTTAAAGTTTAAACTACCTTTATATTTTTCTCCTGTTATATCAAATGTATCATCATCTATAATGATATAACTAGAATTTAATAAGTTATTTTTTATTAAATACTCTTCAATTTCATATCCTCTAATCATATCATTGTGTCTTCCAGTTATATCAAAAGGGACTTCATATCCTAATGTACCAAAAATTTTTTCTTTGACTTTATCAATTCCTTCTTGATTTAACCTCCATGTACTTGATAATACTATTTTAATATTGTTCTTAAATTTATCTATTAACATACACAATAATTTAAGACTATTGGGGTCAAATATATCTAAATCTCTATGTATTATTTCATAAGCTTTATCTTTTCCCAGTGTGTCAAAAACTTTAATTGTATAAATCATATTATTAAGAACGCCATAAATATTATTTTCATTTACATAACCCCTCATATCTGTCTGCTTTTTCTTTTAATGTTTCATATTTTGTTTTAGGTATACAAATATATTCTGTATTATTATCATATTCTATAATAGCAATATAAACAAATTGTCTAGCATTATCCCTATAAATACATTTTATATCAACCAATTTACTAGAATTATTTTTATTTTGAATTAAAAATTTGTTAACTTCTTCTTCAAATCTATCTTTATCATTTACACCTTTTATTATTTTTATCATGATATCCTCCTTTCTGCTGCTTCTATAACATTATTCATTAACATAGCTACAGTCATTTGACCAACACCACCTGGAACTGGAGTTATATATCTATTTTTATCTTCTTTCAAATCTTCCCAAAAAGAAATTATATTATTAAAATCACAATCTCCACATAATTTATTATTTTTATCTCTATTCATTCCTACATCTATTATGCATTCACATTTATTAGATATAAATTCAGAATTAATATATTTTGCTTTACCAATTGCACTAATTAGGATATCTGCATTAGTTGTATATTCTTTAATGTTATTTGTATAAGAATTACAACTTGTAACAGTAGCATTTTTTTCTAAACAACACTGAATTAATGGTTTTCCAACAATATTACTTCTTCCTAATATTACAACATGTTTACCTTCTAAGTTTATTTTATATTTTTCAAACATTTTCATAATTCCTAAAGGAGTGCAAGGAATAAATCCTTGTTTATTAACAGATAAATTACCAATATTAATAGGAGTAAATCCATCTACATCCTTATTTTTATCTACAATATATGTAATATTTTTTAAATGATAAGGTATAGGTTGTTGAATAATAATTCCAGTAACTAAATCATCTTGATTTAAATTTTGTACTATTATATATAAATCTTCATAAGAAATATATTCTGGTAATATTATATTTTCAAAACTAATACCTATTTCATTACATGCTTTAGATTTGTTTTTTATGTACACAGAAGAACTGTCGTTTTTTCCAATTTGTATAACAGTAACCTTAGGATATATATGTAATTTATTTAATTTTGCACATCTGTTTTTTAAATCGCTTTTTATCTCTTGTGATATTAATTTTCCATCAATAATGTTTATCATTTTATTCCTCCTTAAATTCATCTGGGAAAGCATCTATATATTTTTTATTAGCAAACTGTATAAAATTATTCAAAACTTTATTTTCTTTTTTAGTATTAATCCATACAGTTTCTTCTTTACATATTTTTATCTTTATAGGATTTTCAGAATTTTTAGCCTCTTGCAATAAATTCATAAACTGTAACTGAACCATTTCTGGAATACCTTTTAATATTTGAGACTGAATGTTATTCCCTATTTTTATTTCTAATAAATATTCTTCAATTGGAATATTATCAAAGCCAAAATTAAATACCATTTTATCACTCCTTAATTAAACAAATCTGCATCTCCGTATCCAGCTGATACAATTTTTATACTAGGAACTTTTTTATGTATCAAATCTTCATTATAAGTTCTTTTATAATAATTTATCTTATTTTTTATACTTCTATATCTATTTATAATAAATTCTGTATCATGTTGACCAGGAATAGTAAGTTCTACAGCTACTGTTTGTGCATGTTCCTTTAAAGCTTCATTAAAAATATTTTCTAATTCTTTAATATTAGATATCTTTCTTAACATTTTATCACTCCTATTATATCATATTTTATTTATTTTGTCAATACTTTTACATAAATTTTGATAATTTATCTTCTATTTCTTCATTCTCTTTTTCTATAAAATCTTGTAAATATTCACACCTTAATGCATGAGAACATAAATTTTTACAATAAAAAGAATTATATGTGGTAATTTCTTTAGGTTCCCACCAACTAATATCATTTTGAAATTGTTCAATTTCATTTATTTTAGCCTTTATATAAGACTTTGTTTCTTGTTTTTTGTCTTCTGTATAGTCATAATAGCAAATATAATCTTTTATAGTATATTTATTTCTTATTTCATTGGGCAAGTTTTCAAAAGAGTTTAATTCTATAGCTTCATCTACCATCATTTCTATTTCTAAATCTGAATATTTTTTTAAAGATTTTAATTCTTTTGTTATATCTGATTTTAGTTTATCTAAAATAAAACCTCTTTCAGCAACTGTTGTTCTTATTTTACCATTTTTAAGTTTATAACTAATTTCCACATATTTAAGCATTTCCCATGCAATATCTTTTATTTTATACCCCATATTTTCCATAGCCATACCATATAATATTAATTGCCTTCCTTTTTCTTCCAATTCAGCATTTGAAAATTTACTACTAGTTTTATAATCTCTAATTGATACTGTATTATCATCATTATATATTACCAAATCTATAATTCCTTGAATATATTTATTATCTATATTTATAATAAATTTTTTTTCAGTTTCTTTGTTTTTATATTTTGGAGGATTATAATTATAAGCAAATTGTTTTATATCTTTTATCCATTTATCTTTTATATTTTCTGTAGGAAAATTTATATCTAATATTGAAGCCTCTTTTAACATTTTATCTATTTCTAAAGGAAAATTTATATTTTCTCCATTTTGTATATTTTCCAAACATTTATGTATTCTTGTTCCTGTAAATCCATAAATATTATCTTTTGGAGTTAAATGTTCCATATATGTTTGCCAGTATTCCCAACCACAATTATCTACTGTATTTAATCTACTAATAGAATATATAGGAATTCCTTTACTTTTTAGTTCTTTTATTTTCTCATCTACATTCATTTATACTCTCCAATCTTTATTTATATTTTTTATTCATTTGTATTATTACTAGTATATGATTTTTTATTATAATCATATCCTAATCCAAATGGGTGGTTATAATCTTCATAATTCATCCATAGTTTATAAGTAGTTGTATCATTTTTATTTTCTTTATTTAATTCCTTTATCCCATTTTCTAATCCTTTTATATATCCTTCTAAATAAGGTATTTTTGAATATTTATATTTTTTATTTTCATTTTCTAAATCTTCTATATATGTTAAAATATTTTTTATATGGGGTTCATCTTCTGTTGATAAAATTCCATTATCTAATAGCCACCTTAAGTGTGCTTTTGCTTCTTTTATTTCTTTTTTCATATTAATAATACCACTCTTCTAATTTATTTTTTATATAACTAATATCTTCTTCGTCATATCCATTTAAAAATTCTATTAAATCAAATGCTATACAATCATAAAGTAATTTTACATTTACTTCTCCATCATAAAACATATCATACCCAAATATATTAGTAAAATCTTTTATATCACTAAAATTAATCCACACTATTATTTTATCATTTAAAAAGTCATATTCTTTATCCTTTAAAAACAATAATAAGTATAAAATATCATTTGTTTTCATAATCACACCTCTAAACTTGCATAATATTCCATAATTTCTGCAAATAAATCTATTGCATCCTCTTGAGCTCTATCATCTTGATATACATATTCACCACCTATAGTTGTTCCTAAAGGGTGTTTATCAATATACTTTTCAACTATAGAAAAAATATTTTTCATAATAGTCATTTTATCTATACTATCTTCATCACATTCATTTTCTTCTATATCATCAAAATATTCATTATATCTATCTACAATTTCCTTACATGCTTTTTCATTAATTCTAATTTCAAAATCACTATCTCCTAACAATATCATTTCATTATCACTGCAATTAATTTTCATATAAATCATCTCCATTCAAATTACATAATTTGTTATATATATATTCTGTTATTCTATCTATATTCATTTCTATTTGATTATAGATATCAATCTTTTTAAAATTACCTAAAGTATCAAACATACCCCCTATTAGCATTTCGTATTCTACTTTGCTCCAATAATTGTATTTTGCCCAAGTTAATATAGCTGTTTTTAAAGATTTTCCATTTATTACTTCTGAAATAATTTCTTGTATACTATTTCTATAAAAAATATTATAAGTTTTTATCTTTTTTTCATTGAAGTCATATATATATACATTCCATACTAAGTTATTCATTTATACTCTCCTTTTTTATATTTTTCATATATTTCCTTAGCATAATCGTAATATTCCCAATTATCAATACCTGCTTCTTCAAAAGCACAAATCAAACACTCATAAGTGTCTAAATAGTCAATT
>ERZ1643249.2997-NODE-2997-length-15234-cov-17.605244_pt1 | contig 15234 bp, 13 predicted proteins | sample MGYA00579263_ERZ1643249 | MGnify/ENA primary metagenome ERZ1643249 (study PRJEB29033, sample SAMEA4952264) | chicken gut metagenome | biome: Broiler Chicken; feature: Gastrointestinal Tract; material: Caecum | place: Ireland | collected 2018 | study: Broiler...
ATTACTGTGACCGGACTTGCACCGGCTAGTGTGGTCCAGCTTTGCTGGACACACAGAATAAAAATCGGGATCTAAATCCCCTGTCTCTATAGGCATTTCCAGATCAAACCATTTCCTGCAAAGGGCAAAACATGTCTTTGTAAAGTCCAGCAGCTTCAGCTTTGCCAGCTCAGACTGGATCCACTGCCAATCCATCTGCCGGCCAGCCTTTTTTATCATAAAAGTCAGATCCAGAAATCCCCGGAAGCCAATCCCTTTATTGGTAATATGCTTGGCCAGATGGGTGATCAGAAATAAAAAATGGAACTCCTCATCAGGAATATAAAGATTCTCTTCTCCTTCCACCTGGCTGATATGATCCCAGATCTGATCAAAATAACTCCGGTAATCTACATCATTAGCCAGGTACTCATAAAACATATGATCATGGATTTCAAATTCTATGTAGTCTTTGTCATAGGTCCATACTGCATGGTTATTCACCATCTTGCTGTAACCGTTTTCCAGCATGACCCTGTCCGTCTTCTCCCTGTCTTCTGTATGGATGACAACATCTATATCTCCCATAGAGCGCAAAGCCGGAACCGGATAATACTCCTGGAGGGCGATCCCTTTCATCAGCACCATAGGAACCTCTCTGCATTGCCGGGCAAAGGCCTGGAATTCTGCTCTGCGGTTGGCATACAGATACACATCCGAATAAAAACCTTGATGCAGCTTCACCCCCATATCCGGGGCAATATCCTTATGATCCTTAAAAAAATCCTTTGTCTGTACATACACCAGGCCGGGGAGGGCCTGTTCCTGGGCATAGTAATAAACCTTTTCCCAATTTAAGGAATCCGTCTCAGGAGCAGAAGGCCTGCCATGGACATGATCTGCCAGGATCTGAATAAAAAACTGCTGTTCTGCTGTCATTTAGATTCCTCCACATCCTGGACCGTGACATATCCAGTCTCCGCAAGCTTATTGATAAAATTATTAACTGTAATCAGCGCTTTTATTTTTGGCATATTAAATTTTTCCGCTGCCTTGTCTACAATAATTTTTATATCCGTATCTTGCTCAAGAAGCTTCCAGTAATAGGCTGCCGCGCTATTAATCTGCTGAATATATGGCAGGTCCTTCCTTGCCTCCAGTGTGGAGATCAGAAGATGCTCATCACATACAGAAAGCAGCACAACACCAGGATGTACTATTATTTTTTTCATATCAAACCTCCAAATACTGGCGCAGAGTATTGTGGGTCAGTTCGGCAGAAGCCTCATCTCCCAGATTACAAAGTTTCCAAATGGGAATATTCCGCAAAATCACATCTTCCATATGACCTACTGCACGGATTTCCTCCTCATAATCGCCATAGTATAAAAACTGACGATAAATAGGAATCATAGAAGACCGGATATCCATCCTGCTTATTTCATTGCGGTCAGATTGTTCAAGATAAATAATTCCTGCCAGCTTTCCTGTTTTCGTTCCGGAAAGATTCTCTTTTCCATTCCATGGTGAAGGATATATCCATACAGACTCATCCTCCCTGCACTCAATAATTGGCTTGTCACCATTAATCAGCTCAATTTCATCTCCAAAAAGTTTCTCCCACAGTCGAAATTGAGTCGTTTTTCCGGTACCGCTTGGGGCGGTGATAATCCATGCTTTTTCACGCCAGAGGAAAGCTACTCCATGAAATAAGCATTTTCCATACTTTAACAGCGCCCTGGATGTAATACCCAGCAGAGCATAAAATTCCGTATAACTGTCAGAAATACTCGCCTCCGCAACATTTCTATGGCGTTCCCATAAGTCATCTGTAACAGCCAGAAGTTCTCCATCGCTGGATTCTTTGCAAATAAATTTTTCAAAGTATTTTTGTGTTTCAGAATGTCGAAAAATATAATTAAAAGATATACCGGCAAGGCAAATGCATGTTCTTTTTTGCTGTTGTTTCATAAATATTTTTCCTGACAAAAGAAAAGGCTGTATGGTGTAAAATTCACACCACACAACCTCCTCCTAATTAATACTCCATATGCAGTTCAAATATATTAGCCGAGAGCAACATCTTGTGATGGTTTCAAAATAATATCTCCACCTCCTGCAATACTTTGCAGAAAGTCAGGTATGCCATCACCACCTGGAGTACCACCAGGTCCCATATAGTCCTCATAACCGGCAAGTATAAAGCCATCTTCAGCCTGATCGATAACATAGTTATCTATATCTGGATAACCGAGCTGTTCCCATGCCTCAAACGTTAATTTATATGTGTTATCATCCAAAATAATCCGTCCTCCTTTCAGAAACACTCAGTTTATTGAATCAACCTTATACACTCCCGGTCCTTCATCGAGAGTTCCTCTATAAGTTACATCTCCAGTATAAACCGTTCTGGTTGTTGTTCCATAAACTTTTACTCCATCAGGAGTCACCACATATGGCCTATAATAGAATGAATTGTTCTCTGTCAACTCTTCATTTGCATTCCAAACGCCCAGATAACCAGCCGGAACACCAAAAGCTGATTTTGCCGTAATGACAGTCTTTGCACTGGTATTAATCTCCTGCTGGAATGTAAAGGACATTGCAAATGCTTTCTCCTGTGTGTAGGAATTTACAGCCTCAAGACCAAATTCCAGATAGTTTTTATCATCCGTTGCAGAAATCAGATACAGCCCTTCCGCAGTATTAGGATCTGCATAGGCATCATATACTACTGCCATATATGGTTTAAAATAATCTTCAGGAACTTCTTTTAAGTAATAGGTCTGTCCTGCAACAGGTATCATCATAGATCCATTTGCAGTATATGCTGCACTGCTATCCCAATAACCGGCAATCGCACCAGTATAGTTAGTACCATCATATGTAGCCTTCGAGCCACCTTCATAGCTACCTGCTTTCTTATAATCACTATAGTAACCGCCATAGAGATAGCCATCAGCAACTAAAGCAGTAATGTCAAAGGTTCCATTTACTGGGTAAGTATCAACAGATTGATCACTGGAGTGATATACATAGAAGTACCCAATATTAGTAACTCTGATATTTGTCCGTCCATTGATATAAGATAATGTTACACCTTCAGGAGCTGCTACCTGATTGCCTGTAGCATCGCAGAAATAAGCTGTAAGTTCCGTTCCACCCTGTGAGGAAACTATAAAATTAAATGACTCATCCAGCCCTTCATAATTTTCAGGAGCTGTTGTCTCTGTAATTGTATAGACAGTATCTGTTTGGATGGCATCATTGCTATAAGTTCCTGCGGTGAACTCTGTAGTCTTAGAGCCGTCAGAGATTGTAAACTTCGCACCATTAACAGCATTTCCCAGTCCATCTACTTTTGACAGACTCAATGTATTTCCACCTTTTGACCACATTGCATACAGGGTCACGTTATCATAAAGAGTAATCGTCTCCCCATTTGAATATGAAATACCTGTACCATCACTGCTTGTATTCCATCCCTGGAAAACATAACCTGGAATAGTTGGGTTCTGTCTGTCTGTAGAGCCTCCAACGTATCCACTTTCTCCAACAGTAACAACTGTTCCTCTGTCAACCTCATATCCCTGAGGTACATCTGGGATTTCAGTTACACCGGTTGGCACGTTAGCGTCATAAGAAATGGCTACCTTTGCTCTGTCCAGAAGCACACCATCTATGTGCCATCCATTACCATTTGTACCAGATATTCTACCCGTTTCCTCATCAAGAGCCTGAGCTCCAAGTCCCTGATATTTCTGAACATACCAAAGAATATACTGTGTATCCGGATTATATGAAATGGCGGCTTCGTTGCAAACTCTCTGGATCAACGCATCAGAAGGAAGTTTTGTAAGAACTGCAGTTACATTATTGGGAACACAGTTTCCTACAACGTCTTTTGTAGTATCCACATCTACAACCCACTGCTGAAGAGTGATAGCATCTTTCATCTTAATACCTATTGTATAGTCTGCAGACTGATATGTACCTGGCTCATAAGGAATCTGGCCGTCCAGACGGATATAGAAATATGCGTCTGTGCTGTCAGCTTCTGTCTTTTGCCATGCCGCATAAAGGGTTTTATTGCTTGTAGGCAGTGTATAGGAAGTACCTGCTTTATATACTGCACGATATGCTGTACCTCCCGGGAATTCGGCACTGCTGTCTGCCCAGCCCAGGAAAGTATAGCCATTTCTTGTTCCCTCATAAGAAGGAAGAGTTACACTCGTGCCGGAAGTTCCGCTGATAGAATCAACATCGCCGCTGCCTCCATTGGTACTAAAGGATAAAGTCACCTCAACAGGGCCTGTAGACTGATATACAAAATAAATCGCATCCAGTTCACTTCCCCAGCCAGAATTACTGGTTCTGTACTGCCAGCCCTCTCCATGAAATCCGGAATCATAACGAATTTGAGAAATTACATTTCCATTGAATCTGTTTGCTCTTGCATTAACATATGTATAGCCGCTTGGTGTCTCTGGAACCGCATCGCCGACATTTCTCCAATTATTATATCCACTGGTGCTTATCGTCGTACTACCAATCTGATTTCCATTTGCATCCACCAGATAAGCTGTCAGCCTTCCATAAGCATAAGTCTCAACTCCATCATCTGCCGCTGCTTCCTCTGCAGCTCCATATGTAATGGTGAATGTTGAAAAGCTGTCAACTGTAAAGTTTACTACTGCAGCGTCTTCGGTTACTTCCACAGTTCCTTCAGTCTCTTCTGCTGTATCTGCTACAGCCTGTACCACAGCGGTGCCAGTGCTCTCATCAATGTGGTTGACTGTGATTTCTGTGTCAGCGTCTACATTTTCCGGCAGCTGAGCCAGCTGGATTTCCACTTCTACAGCGGCTTTCGGCTCGATCTCATTACCTTCATTGTCCAGAATGCTGATATCCAAAGCTGCAAAGCCTTCTTCTTCAGCAGCCTGTACCTGCTCTTTGGCTTCCTGGTATGCTGCATCTTCCTCTGCCAGTTCTTTCACACTGAGGGAAGATCCTTCAGGAATCTGGGCATCTGCGCCGAGAGTCACGGTAACATTATAAATACCGTCACTGCCGGTCAGACTGCCATCCATATAAGCAGGTGTTTCTTCTGCAACATCTTCATCTGCAGCGGCTGTTTCTTCAGAAGTCTCTTCCTCTGCAGCAGCTTCGTCTGTAGAAGTTGTCTCTTCTACATCAGTTTCATCTGTAACTGCTGCTTCTTCTGCAGCCGTTTCATCGGAAGAAGCTGTGTCTTGTGAAGTCTCTTTCTTATCATTGGGAGACTCCTCTTTGGTCTGGCTCCAGGAATATTTATCCCCGGAACTGTTAGAATCTTTGCTGAATCCCTTTGCACTGACCGGCGAGACCATTGTCAGGATCATCACCAGTGACAGGAACGCAGCAATCCAACGTTTTCTTTTCATACTCGCTGAATTCTCCTCTCTTTCTGAATTTTTACCCTTCGCTCTGCGAAGGCATATATAAAACTGTATTGTATCCAGTTTTATATCAAATCTGTTGGGAAATTGTTTCGCTTTCCCATTTTCCTTTCTGCCATGAAAGGATCAGGTGCCATACACATTTATAAAAAAAATGGCCTGATCAGGTATATTACTATACGTGCCGGCCATGTTATGTGTAGATTTTGCAAAACATCTTTTTGATTTTACATTGTAATGTCTGCATAGTCATATATCTCATTGCTGTTTATTTCTATTTTCAACTTATATTTTCTTATTCTGTCCTTCTATTTAAACTAAAATTCTATTGAGTAACAGGACTCACCTTCTCTTATATTTCCATCAACGTTACCATCTGCCAAAAACTCATATGAAACAAAGCTTAACAGCAATCTATTTTGTCCCTTTTATCTGATGCACTTTCTTCCGATGCCTTTTTATATATCAAAATTACAAAAAGGGATGTTATCAAATAGTACACTTTTTGACATCATCCCTTTTTATGTATTAAATCAGATAAAATTTCTACAAAAATTTTAAGCACTTCAAAAAAAAATGAAATTTTCTTGATTTATAGGAAATATTAGATTATAATTATCACCGTAGATTAACTGTCAGAAGGTGTACCTTTTGATAGTTAATCTTTTATTTTGCCATTTTTAATGTCTGCCTGTATTCCCGTAGTCTTCGGTAAAAGGTGGCCTCGCTCATCCCGCACTGGCGGATGGCCTCCTGTATTGTGATTTCTTTTCTCTCCCACGCTCTTACCGTCCATACAAAGCATTCCGGGGTCTCGATCTCGGGTCTTCCGAACCGGACGCCTCTTGCTTTCGCTGCGGCAATTCCTTCTGCCTGCCTCTGCCGGATGTTGCTCCGTTCGTTTTCCGCCACAAAAGACAATACCTGAAGGACAATATCGCTGAGAAAGGTTCCCATCAGATCTTTGCCTCTCCTGGTGTCCAAAAGGGGCATATCCAGCACCACAATATCCACATCTTTCTTCTTTGTCAAAATCTGCCATTGTTCTAAAATTTCCCCATAGTTGCGTCCCAACCGGTCTATACTTTTGATATAAAGCAGATCGTCTTTTTTAAGTTTCCGGACCATCCTTTTATACTGGGGACGGTCAAAATCTTTGCCGGACTGTTTGTCCATGAAAATGTTTTTCTCCGGTATCTCCAGCTTTCTCAGTGCGATCAGTTGTCTGTCCTCATTCTGGTCACAGCTGCTGACCCGGACATATCCATAGTTAGCCGCCAAAAAAATCCCTCCTTTCCTGGGATTCACCTGTTTTTTATTACTTCTTTATTTTAGGAAAAAAAGTTTTAATTTATTAAGGGAAAAAAGAAATTCCGAGCAGAAAAAACAGCCGGAAAGCTGTTCTGAAAGATGTGTGTCTCATTTTATGATAAAAAGTTTTTAAGGCAAAAAGAGCTGCAGGCGGGGCTGTCGCATTAGTCATATGTCAGGAATATTTATACATTTTATGCGAATTTGTCGAGCATAGCTTTGAGACCATAGGCTCAAAGCGGCACAGACTGAGTAATAAAATGTATAAATATTCTCGATTTTGATTAATGCGACAGCCCCAACTGCAGTTCTTGTATGATGATCTATATGTTATTTCTCCAGAACCTGCTCATACAGGTTATTTCCCTGGGAATCGATGACTACGATCACCGGCAGGTTCTCTACCTCCAGTTTCCGGATAGCTTCTGTTCCCAGATCTTCGTAGGCAATGACCTCGGCTTTCTTAATGCACTTGGAAAGAAGTGCTCCCGCGCCTCCTACAGCGGCGAAAAATACAGCGCCGTTCCGCACAATAGCCTCTGTGACCTCCGGTTTTCTCTTACCTTTTCCGATCATTCCTGTCAATCCCAGATCCAGAAGTCTCGGAGTGTATTTATCCATACGGCTGGCGGTAGTAGGACCGGCGGAGCCGATAGGTCTTCCCGGTCTGGCCGGGGTAGGCCCCATATAATAGATCACATTTCCTTCCAGTTTAATAGGAAGCTCTTCTCCCCTGTCTAAAGTCTGAGACATACGGAGATGGGCCGCATCCCTGGCTGTATAGATAGTTCCTGTAATATAAACATAATCTCCTGCTCTAAGAGTCTTTACCTCTTCCCGATCCAGAGGCGCATTCATATATCTGTCCATTTTCCTTCCTCCTGAAAATTCCGGTTTTTCTCCTTCTATATTGTCCGTACAATATGACGGTTTACATGACAGCACATATTTACTGCCACTGGAAGTCCTGCGATATGAGTGGCGTAAGTATTAATATTCACTGCCAGGGCTGTGGTGTCGCCTCCCAGGCCTGCAGGTCCAAGGCCGATCTCGTTGATCTTCTGGAGAAGCTCTTCTTCCATTTCCCGGATATGGGCCAGAGGAGAATGAGTCCCGATTTCTCTTGTAAGCGCCTGTTTTGCCAAGATCGCAGCTTTTTCAAAGGTGCCCCCGATACCCACTCCTACAACTACAGGCGGGCAGGCATTTGGTCCTGCTTCCCTTACAGTTTCAATGATCGCTTCTTTGACTCCTTCTGCTCCGTCTGCAGGTTTCAGCATCCAGATCTTGCTCATATTTTCGCTTCCGAATCCTTTGGGAGCAAGAGTGATCTCCACCTGATCTCCGGGGACCAGTTCATAATGGATCACTGCCGGCGTATTGTCTTTGGTATTTACCCGCAGCAGAGGATCTCCTACCACAGATTTTCTCAGATATCCTTCCTGATATCCCTGGCGCACTCCTTCGTTTACCGCCTTTTCCACACTGCCCCCTTCAAAGTGGACATCCTGGCCGATCTTCAGGAACACAACGGCCATTCCTGTATCCTGGCAGATAGGGATCATATCCTTTCCTGCGATATCCAGGTTTTCCAGGAGCTGCCCCAGGATCTGTTTTGCCAGGGGCTTGGATTCTTTTTCACAGGCTTCTCTCATAGCCTTTTCCATGTCAGGCGCCAGATAATGATTAGCCTTGATACACATTTCTTTGATATTCTTAGTGAGCAGTTCTACGTCTACATTGCGAACCATTTCCTTTTCCTCCGTTTCTCAGTCCTAGCCTCTGTGAAGCTGCCGGTTCAGATCGATCCTGTTCAGGTTCCGGATATCCTCCGGACAGTGCTTTCCGATCAGGCCGATCAGCATATAGTATCCTGTAGCAGGATCCTGGGGATATTCTTTCAGCAAAGTAAAATCTTCGATTTTTCCCGTGCTGGAGATATGCATTCTGGGACCCAGGCATTCCATAATATAGTCTCCGATCTGTACATGGTTCTCATCATAATAAGAAACCGGCAGATCCTGTTTCACTGCTTCCCGGACCTTTTTTTCCAATTCATAGAGGTCTGTGCCGGGTTTTTTTTCAAACAGCAAGACAAATCCATGGCGCACATCAGATCTGGGGCCGTCCTGAGCCGCTTCTTCTCCCATAAAGTACACGCAAAGGTCTTCCAGAGTGTGAGCCATTTTTCTATACCTTACAGACTTATGTACAATATTGGCAATATTTGCCGGCAAAGGTCCGAACATATTGGGCCTGGTAATGATGATCTCTTCTCCAATTCCCACTAAAAGATCTGCATTTCTGTTCAAAAATGGATAGATCAGTTCAAAATGTTCCACGATCACCATTTTCCCGCATCTGGCAGCCTCCAGAATGGCCTCTGCCAGCACATGCATCTGGGTAAAAGCAGATTCAAAACGGATATCCAAATGATAAGTATGGGGTGAAAATGGATCTGACAGATCTTCATGAAGAAGAGGCAGAGGACGGACATTTACTCCTTCGTCGTCATTTGTCAGGTCAAGGCCGGGAAACATGCCTTTGATCAGAAGGCTTTTTCCTGCTCCCGCATCTCCGATAATGCCTATGATATGGTCAAAAGGGCTTAAATACATTTGGCTCAGCTGCATCCCCAGATCCGCCATACGCCGGTTGCCCCTGGGTGCAAAGTAAAAGCTGTACAGGTTGCTGTCCTGCATTTGTCTTGAATATGCCATAAATATTCCTCTCTGCTAAAATCCAAAAGGCCAAACCAGTTTCCGAATCCATTCTGAAAGAGGTTTGACCTTTTTTTGTATCTTATAGGTTTCCTGCTACCTTCCTGCTTTTCTCAGAGCAAGGATTCTTTCCATCTCATTGTAAACAATCATGTAGCCTTCGTCAACACCCATGCCAGGCTTTGCCAGGATCTGATCCGGCTTTGTAGCCATAGCGCAGTTTACACATACCTGGGCTGAACGGTCTGTTTCGTTGCAGGTTCCCCCCTGGTAGGCTCCGAAGCCTTTTTCCTTGCAGTAGAGAACTGCCTCTACAATGTTGTTGATGCCTCCCAGGTCAGGAGTTTTGATCTGTGCCATGTGGCCGGCTTTATTGTCTGCAAAGTATTTTACATCCTCCAGAGTATTGCACCACTCATCGGCAACCAGTTCTACCTGGATGCCTCTTCTGTCTACTTCTTCTCTCAGACCTTTCAGGCAAAGCATCTGTTTTTCTCTCTCCTCAGCGTCCATAGGCCCTTCAATTCTTAAATGGAAAGGTTTTGCCGCTTCTTCCAACTCTGCCAGATAATCTGCCATTGCAGGATAATTATCCACCCCGAAAATAGCTCCGATGGTGCCGTATACGTCAATATGGAAAATAGGCATATAGCTTTCGTCATGGCGCAGCTTCAGCACACGGTCGCGCAGCCAGGCCACATAATCCTTCAAAAGCTCTCCATGCTCTCCCAACTTGGTCTTTACATTATTGATCAGGGCATGAGGCATAACCGCAGCTCCCTTTAAGATCATCTTATCTGCATTGTCATAACGGCTGTCCCCGGACTGGGTAAAAATAGGAATCGGTTCTTCAGAAACCGTTGTTCCATACTCATCGGCTACAACCTCGCACATAAGGCGTTTGGTAGATTTAGCCACCGCGTCCAGGATCGCCTGGCTTACGCCGTAGCGGATGGCCGTGTGAAGTCTCTTGCCATCCACCTGGATATTCTCCAGCATTTTGCAAAGTCCCTTAAAGCTGTCAGCCTCTTTTCCCACCAGCTCCGGCTTAATGTATTTTTCGATAATAGGAATAAAGTCTTCTGCCAGAAACAAAGGATCACGTCCTCCTGCGCCGGAGTACTGAACAGCGGCACAGTCGCCCCAGGCGATCTGTCCGTCCTCCAGGATCAGCATCACAGAGATGGCCTCTCCCGCCTGTCTTACAGACTTAAATCCGGGAGTTACAGTTTCTCCAAAATAAGCCGCGCCGTCAGATACGGCACCTTTTTTTATCGCTCTCTGATCATCAAAGAAAAAACCAGTTCTGGCTTTAGAACACACAAGATCTACTATTCTCATTTTTTTCTCCTTTTTGCGGAGCCGGAAGGGTTTGCGGGGAAAGGCGTGGTCAGTCCCCTTGGATGGGTTTGCAGGCCTCAGAAGACACAGGGGTCTTTTCTTGCTCAAAACCCTTTTTTCATTCGCCGAAAAGACCTCTGTGTCTTCTTCGGCGTTTTGTAGGTTTTCAAGGGGACTGGGATTCAGGTCTTTACATAGTTCAATTTCTGCAAAGCTGTTCCGGCGGCTCCTCAAAATCCGCCCCTGCCCATCCGGTCTTTGTTTATCCGGCTCCGGTAAATCTGTTGATTTAATTTACAGTATTATAAATGGATATTGTTCAATTTTTTCCGTTTTTGGGAGCCGGAAGGTTTTTTTGGGAAGGGTTGTGCTCAGTCCCCTTGGAAGGTTCTGCAGGCCTCAGAAGACACAGGGGTCTTTTCTTGCTCAAAACCCTTTTTCATTCGCCGAAAAGACCCCTGTGTCTTCTTCGGTGTTTTGTAGGTTTTCGAGGGGACTGGGATTCAGGTCTTTACATAGTTCAATTTCTGCAAAGCTGTTCCGGCGGCTCCTCAAAATCCGCCCCTGCCCATCCGGTCTTTGTTTATCCGGCTCCGGTATGTTTGTTATTGATTTTACAATGTGCTTTGAATGTATATTTCCGCAGTTCTGAAGCGGCAGTTTCTCACATCTGGCTTGCGCTGAGAGGTGCAGAGACTATATCCCAGCCCCGCAAGGGCCTGGCAGTGGGGAATAGGCGAATTGAAAACGGTTTTGAGCCTAGACCCCACTGCCTGGTGCTGGCGGGGCTGAACACAGTCTGACGCAAATCCCCTGGGAAACTGCCTCTTCAGTTTTATTTTGGTTTGCCTACCAGTCTTCCTTTACTGATGGCATATACATCGTCGATAACCATCTGGAAGGATGCTTTTCTCTTTTCCATTTTTGCTCTGTGTTCGATTTTGTTTCTGTTGTAGTTGATCAGTTCTTTTGGCAGAGGAACATGGGCCGGGTTCAGGTACCGGACTGCGCCTTCAAAGTCACGGGCAGGAAGCATCTTTCCGTAGTTGTATTTGCTGGGTGCAAAAGGAATGTCGATGACTCCGGCTTTTACCGCCCGGATGGCGCCTAATGCCAGGTCTCCTTTTCCCAGCTCAAAGCTTTTGTCTACAATAGCTCTGGTTTCTTCTTTAATGATGGCTTTCTCCAGCTCCAGGGCGGAACTTTTCAGTTCCTGGTCTGCCAGAAGGGAGATGGCCTGTTTTGTACAGCGAAGTCCCTGGGCGTTTGCCTCCATGGTCGGCACTCCCAATGCTTCATGAGGAGTCTTGACGATTACTTTTGTAGCTTTCGCCAGTGCTGCTACAGAACTTCCCCAGGAGATCACAGCGAAGGCTTTTGCTTCATCCTGAGGGAAACCGCCCATCCACTGGTGGAGAACCGTAGTAACTGTCACGTCATCATAACCATACTGTTCCAGGTATTCTTCCGTAAGCTCTTCCAGAACACGAAGAGCCGCTACATCCTGAACCAGGTTTCCGCACTGTCCGTATCCTACAGTAATATTTTTTACGCCCTGCTCTGCCGCCAGCATAGCCTCGATAATAGCCACTGCATTGGACATAGACGGGGGTACCAGCGTGCCGGTCAGAGGTCCGTAGGGCTCTCTGTTAATAGATACCCCTGCTTCTTCGTAGATACCGGTCAGACGGTCTACATACTGCCAGTCATAGATAGTCCTCTCCAGAGGAACATCCTTGGCATACGGAATGTTATAGGAAATTCCACCGCCTTCGTAGCTGGTAAAGCCTCCCGCGTAACAGATTTCTGTAAGAAGACGGGCGTCAGGGGTGCCATGGCGTACCTGCACCGGAATATCCAGATTTTCGATGATCTGCCGGCATCCGTATACTCCATGATTTACAGCAGGAAAACCGTTGAGCATAGATTTTCTGGTATGGATAGACTCTTTGATCCCTTCTTCCGCCTCTTCGTAACGGTTCTGCCTGGTATAAGAGTCGATGGTAGTCGGCAGAAGGTCCGCTTCTCCTTTATCCTGAAGATATTGAAGAAGTTTTATATGTTCGTCAATAAGAGCCACGCCGGCTCTTGGCTGGATCAGGGTCCTGCGCTCTTTTTTGGCTGCCGCCAGCTTTCTTGAAAAGCTTTTTGATTCAGGCATACTTTTATGATATTCGATAGCTTCATCAAAATCTACGTCTTTGCCTGTAGACCATTGTCCCAGAATTTCTTTGCGGATTCCATAAAACTCGTCGTTTGACAGCTTCTTATTCATTATGTCCATAATCAGCAATCTCCTTCTTCATTATTTCCAGCGCAGCCAGGGGATAATATTGAGAAAGCAGGCCCATGGCTGCCAGAATGTACTTTTCATCAATGAGAATCTTGGCTTTTTCCGGCCTTAAAGAGTTAGGCGTCTGAGGGTCATAGAGAGCTTTTTCCGCTATCTCCCTCACATTCCTGGCATGGATCAGAGCTCCCCCTGTGGCCACCACGTACTTGACTCTCCGCAGGTCTTTCCCGCTTTGGAGAAAGGTCAGTCCCGTAGGGGTGTAAACCTGTTCCAGGGTGCCTGCATGGCGGGAAACCGCTGTTTCTACAGCTCCGCAGGCCAGAGCAAAGTCCATTTTTTCCATCTCTTCATTGTCCGGTATATAATCTGTATGGCTTCCAAGAAAATCCACCAGCTCTCTCACTCTCTTCCGGCTGATCCCGGATAATGCTGAAAGCTTCCGGTCTCCCGCCGCTTCCAGGATTCCGTGGACACTGTAACGCATCCCGATGTCTCCCTCCACGCTTCTCTTAGAGTAAGGTTCCTGGAGCCCTTTCATCACAGTGCCTATGTTCACCGGATTTCCCTCTGCAATAGAGTACACGTCGGTAGTGGCTCCTCCCAGATCTACAGCCACCAGTTCTCCGATCCCGGGATGATCCTCCCATCCTTCTGACAGAAGTTCCATGGCTTCCAGCATGGCGGAAGGAGTAGGCATGATAATTCCCGAAACCAGATCCGCCGCTTCAGAAAGGCCTTTTCCCTGGACGATCCGTTTTAAAAAAATCTCACGGATCTGTTTCTGAGCCGGGAGCACATTCAGCTCTCCCAGTCTGGGCATTACGTTTTCGCATACATAGACGCTTCGGTCTTTCAGGATTTCCAGGCACTCATCAGCAGCGTTCCTGTTTCCTGCCACCACGATAGGACAGTCATAACTCAATTTCGAAAGAGCCTGGGCATTATACAGAATCGTCTCAGTATTGCCTCCGTCTGTGCCTCCTGTCAGGAGAATGATATCCGGATGGTAATCTTCGATCTCCCGCATATCCCCTTTTGTCAGCTGAAAGGAATAAGTCTTCCACACTTTGGCTCCCGCGCCCAGAGAGGCTTCTCTTGACGCCTGGGCGGTAAGCTCGGGCACCAGGCCTATGGAGATCATCTTCAGTCCTCCCGCCGCACTGGAACAGGCGTACCGCTCGGCATATTCCAGGGGGCCTGTAGTTTTTTCCAGGATTTTCAATGCATTTCCCAGACCTTCATTAATGTCTGTCTCCACCGTTGTATATGCGGTAGCCGTACCCAGTATCCTGCATTCATCCACATCCGCGGCTGTTACTTTCGTATTGGTACTTCCAAAATCCACCAACAGGATTGGTTTCATTTTCTTCACCGCCTTACTTATCCTTCTTCTGCTTCAGGTTTCTCGATTCCAAAATCCTCATATAATGCAGCGATGGTGGTCTCCGGAGCAGTGCCGGGTCCGAATACCCGGTCAAAGCCCATGGCCTTAAACCTCTTCTCCACCTCATTAAAAGGCTGTTTTCCTACAACAATATTCCCTCCTACATACAGAAGGATTCCTTTCAGGCCGGCCTCATCGCATTTATCTCTAAGTCCCCGGCAGTCCAGCTCGCCGTGTCCATACAGAGACGATACCAGAATAGCGTCTGCGGCAGTCTCGATAGCCGCAGAGATATATTCTTCCTGAGATACCATAACCCCCAGATTAGTCACTTCAAAGCCAGCGTCCTCAAAAGCATGCTGAAGTATGGTATTGCCCACTGCGTGGACGTCTGCGCCGATAACGCCGATCACCAGTTTTTTCTTATCCACTGTAAAACCTCTCCCTTCACATCTTTATCTCTTATGTTTCTGCTACATTCCGGATAGTATCCAGAACTGTGCCGTCACGGTAGAGCACCTTTGCCACCGTCTTCTCTCCCATTTTTATCTTTTTGGGAACTCCTGCTATTTTTTCTGCCGTCTCTTTCAGCTCTCTTATGTCTTTTACCGGAAGTCCGGCTTTTATCAATTTTTCTTTCAGTTCCTGCTGTCTGGGATTTACAGCGATACCTCTCTGGGTAACGATCACATCCACCGTCTCCCCCGGGGTGGATTTACAGAGAACCTGATCTACGATCAAAGGCAGTCTGGCCCGGATCAGCGGCGC